>Ga0076930_101644_pt1 | contig 11126 bp, 12 predicted proteins | sample HotLakConsoUCCRE_FD_71149 | JGI IMG/M metagenome (GOLD analysis project Ga0076930, IMG submission 71149) | Hypersaline microbial mat communities from Hot Lake, Washington, USA - Hot Lake Consortium UCC-RE (version 3) (version 3) ...
TCGACCTTCGTGTCGTAGGTGGCGAGGTTCACGCAGGCCGGCGCGCGCTTCGCCTCTCCTGTGCGGTAATCGAAGGTGGCGTTATGCTTGGGGCACTCGATTTCATACTCCATCACCAGACCGTCTTCGAGATGCACCTGCTCATGGGTGCATAGCCCGTCGGTGCAGAAGAACTCCCTGTCCGGGGAATGGTAGATCGCGAAGGTCTTCCCCTCGTGGTCGAAGCGGATGAGGTCTTCCTCCTCGATATCGTCGGTCGCGCAAGCGTCGATCCAGGCCATGGCCGTCTCCAGATTTTTTATGTGTTTTCCGGGCTTATTCCGCCGCAGTGCCAAGCGCGCCGGAGTGGAAGTCTTCCCGGTAGGGCTTCGCAGTGGCCGGCAGCGCGCGCAGGACGAAGTGATCCTCGTAGGCGAGTTGGCGGCGCAGGGCCGGCCACATCTCGACGAAGGCTTCCGGGATCGACCGGTTCGGCTCGGGCAGGTCGTGCCTGATCGCCGCGTGAAGCTCGGGCAGCCGGTGGTAGGGCACCATCGGGAACATGTGGTGTTCGACATGGTAGTTCATGTTCCAGTAAATGAACCGGCTCACCGGGTTCATGTAGACGGTGCGCGAGTTCAGCCGATGGTCGGTGACGTTGTCGGCCAACCCGCCATGCTGGAGAAGGCCCGTCATGACGTGGTGCCATGCCCCGTAGAAGCGGGGCAGCCCGATGATGAGGAGCGGCACGACCGACCATGTCGCGAGTGCGAGCGCGATGGTCGCGGCGTAGATCGCCACCCATATCCGCGCTGTGCGCACGACCTTCGGCTGTTCGGCTTCGGGAATGAAGCTCGCCTCCTCGGGGTGGACCCGGCCCGAGGCGTTGTAGAGCATTCGCCCCCAGCCGTTCCAGGCATCGACGAGGCCGAAGAAATTGGCGACGAGCCGGGCGAAATCCGGCGGCCGCATGACCGCGATCTCGGGGTCGCGGCCCACGATGACAGTATCGGTGTGGTGGCGCGCATGGCTCCAGCGCCAGGTGACGGGGTTGCGCACCATGCAGAAGCTCGCGACCTCGTAGAGCCAGTCGTTGTATCGCCGGGTCTTGAAGGCGGTGCCGTGCCCGCATTCGTGCCAGCGCGAATCCATCGCCGAGCCGTAGAGCGTGCCGTAGGCGAGCCAGAAGGGGGCCGACCACCACGAGGGCCAGAGCGTCATGGCCATGGCAGCGAAAGCGAACATCGCGCCGAAGAGGATGATCGTATCCCGGATCGCGGGCCCGTCGGAGCGCTTCATCAACTCCTTCATCGTCTTTCGGGGAATGTCCGTATGATACCATTCGGCTGCGGACAGTCCGGCCTCGACCGCGGCCGTCGCGTCCGGACCCAGCAGGGAGTAATCGCGCTTCGCCATGTGTTCCTCCCGCAGCATCCGTTGGGAGAAAGTAGCCATCTGCGGAGCTTCGGACAAAGGAAACCGCAAAGAAAGCAACCAGTTTACATCATTCGCAGCGATCTGCATGATGGGATTGCATCAATCGCAGGAGCGTCCGTGCCTCGACGTCCGACCATCCGCGACATCGCAGAGGCCGCCGGCGTGGGGGCGGCCACAGTCGACCGGGCGCTCAACGGTCGCGGCAACGTCTCGCCCCGCACCGCCGCCGCGATCGCCGACGCGGCGCGCCGGATCGGCTACCCGCTGGCAGGCTCCGCGCTCGGAGAGGCCGCGCAGGAGCGGCCGGTAGTCACGTTGGGATTCGTGCTCCACAAGTCCGGCCAGGCGTTCTACGGCGACTTCGCACGCGAGATCGAGCGGGCTTCAGCCGCCTGCCCTGCTGCTGCGGTCACGGCGGATATTCGTTTCTCTCCCTCACAGGCACCGGAGGATTTCGCCGCGGAGATCGCCCGGGCGTCGGAGAGCGGTGCCGCGGTCGCTGCCACTGCGATCAACCACCCCACGCTGACACGGCTCGCCGAACGGCTGCGGGATGAAGGCCGGCCGGTCTTCGCTCTCCTCAACGACTTCGCCGGGCGCGCCGGGGCGGGCTATTTCGGACTCGACAACATGAAGGCCGGAAGGATCGCGGGCTGGACGATGGCGACCGCGCTTCAGCGCTCTTGCCGGGTCGCGGTCTTCGTCGGCGGCAGCCGCTGGCATGGCCAGGCGCTGCGCGAAACGGGCTTCCGGAGCGCCCTGAGAGAGCACGCACCTCAGATCGAAATGGCGGACACGGTGGTGAACCTCGAAACGAGGCAGGTGACTTACGAAGCGACGCTCGGCCTTCTCCAGCGCCACGGCGACCTTGCAGGCCTCTATGTCGCCGGCGGCGGCATGGAGGGGGCCATCACGGCCCTGCGCGAGACGCGCCCAAAGGGCAAGGTCGCCCTCATCGTCAACGAGTTGACCAGGGAGAGCCGCGCGGCGCTCGCCGACTGTTACGCGCTCATGGTAATCGCCACACCGCTCGCCGAGCTCTGTCGCAAACTGGTCGATCGCATGGTGTCGGCCGCAACGGGATCCTCTGAAGCCCCTTCGGACCCTGCCATCTTCGAGCCGAGGCTCTATTTGCCCGAGTCGCTCTGACCTGACGTGCGCGTGCGGGGGCTCACGCGTTCCAGAGCACCTTGCCGAAGTCACCGACATCGTAGCCGCCATAGGCCAGCGCCCGGCTTCGGAAGGCGTCGGACGCACAGAACTCGACGAGGGTCCGCACCTGCGGCTCGAACCAGGCCTTGCGGTCGACGAGGAGCGCGAAGTGCTCTCCGATGATGGGGGCGAAGCCGAGCCCATAGGTCAGAGCGACCGCTTCGAGGCCGAAGGCCACATCCGCTTCGCCCCGGACGACCATTTCCACCGCGTCGTCTTCCGTGCGGGCGATCTCAGCGAAATCGAGTACGGCGAGGTCGAGCCGGTCGCGCGCGGCGAGGTCCCGAAACAGGCTGTCGGTGCCCGACCCGGGTTGCCGGGGCACGACCCTGAGGCAGGCGAGATCGGACAGGGAAGACGGCGCCGCTCCGCCGGGCCTGAAGACGAGGCCGCGCCGCCGGGCGGCGAAGGCGATGAGCACGGCGTTCTGGCTCGCCGCGACCCGCGAGACCGCCGGGACGTTCCAGTCGCCCGACTTCGCGTCGTGGATATGCAGGCCGGTCGCCACGCCCTCGCCTCTCACGAAGCGGTCCAGACCGTCGAGCGAGCCGTCGAAGAAGGTCGCAAGCCCGCAGCGCGACTGGCGGATCGCCCAGGCGAGCAGGGGATCGTGGCTGCCGAGAACGATCGGCGGACGCTCGGTGGCGACTGCCGCATCCGCCGCCGCCGACCCGGATTTCGCGCGTTCGATCCAGGCACGGATCTCGGAGGCCGGAAAGAGAAGCTTGCCGGTGGCCCGCGAACAGGGGACTGCGCCGGAGGCCGCAAGGTCGTAGATCTTGCGCTCCTTCAGACGCAGGAGTTCGGCGAGTTCCCGGACCGTGAGATATTCGTGATCGGGAAGAGCGGTGTCTGACATGCGGCCCTTTGCTCCGAAGCGGCTCGGGGTCGCCGCCCCGATGAGCCTATCAATTCGTCGGCGCGTTGGGAAAGAAGAGTTGCTGTCCGCTGACCTCGTATTCCGCGATCGCCTCCTGCCCTTCGTCCGAGACGAGCCAGTCGGCGAAGGTCCGGGCCGCGTCGGCGTTCACGCTGGGGCATCGCTCCGGGTTGACCGGGATCACGCCGTACTGGTTGAACATGGTCTCATCACCTTCGACCGCGACGGTGTAGTCCTGCCGGTTTTCGAAGCTGATCCAGGTCGCCCGGTCGGTCATCACGTAGGCGCCCATGCCGATGCCGGCGTTGAGCGTGGCGCCCATGCCCGAGCCGGTCTCGCGGTACCACGTTCCCGACGCCGCCGTGGGATCGACCCCGGCGTCGGACCAGAGCGACATCTCCTTCTTGTGGGTTCCCGAATCGTCCCCTCTGGAGGCGAACAGCGCGCCCTCCCCGGCGATCTTCGACAACGCGGCCTCGGCGTCTGCCATGCCGCCGACGCCGGCGGGGTCCGCTTCGGGTCCGACGATGACGAAGTCGTTGTACATGAGGTCGGTGCGCCCGGTGCCGAACCCCGCCTCGACGAACGCCTCCTCGGAGGCCTTGGCATGGACCAGAAGAACATCCCCGTCGCAATTCTCGGCGTTGCGGATCGCCTGGCCGGTGCCGACGGCGACGACATTGACCTTGATGCCGGTCTCTTCCTCGAAGATCGGCAGGAGGTGGTCGTAGAGACCCGAATTGGCCGTCGAGGTCGTCGACTGGACGATGATGGACTGCTCCTGCGCGACGGCGGCGGCGGCGGCGGTGAAGACAAACGCCGCGGCGCCAGCCGTGAATATGATGCGTGTCATGTGGTCTCTTTCCCGGTTTCTCTTTCCAGCGTCAGACGACGATGCGGCCGTCGAGATAATCTTGCGCGGCCGCGCTTCGGGGTTCGGCGAAGAACCGGCGCGCAGGGCTGTGCTCGGCGACACGGCCCCGGTGCATGAACACGACATCGTCGGCCATGCGCCGCGCCTGGCCGACATCGTGGGTGACGAAGACGATCTTCACGCCGCGCCCGCGCGCGGCGTCGACGATGGTCTCGATGGCGAGGACCGAGGCGGGGTCGAGGCTCGCGGTCGGTTCGTCGAGCAGCAGGACTTCGGGGTCGGTGGCGAGCGCCCGGGCGAGGGCGAGCCTTTGTGCCTCGCCGCCCGACAGGAGCCGGGCGGCCTGGCCTGCCTTGTGGGCGAGCCCCACGTGGTCGAGGAGCGCGTCGCGCCGGTGCAGCGCGAGACCCCGGGCGCGCAGGACGAAGTCGAGGTTCGCCGCTACGGAACGGCGCAGGAGGACCGGCTTCTGGAACACAAGAGCCTGGCGCCGCGTGACGTCCGCGGGGGCCTTGCCGGCCCAGTCGATCCGGCCTCCGCTGGGCGGGACGAGACCGTGGAGCACCTTCAGAAAAAGGCTCTTGCCCGCGCCGTTGGGGCCCATGACCATGGTGCAGCCCGGAGACTCCACCTCGAGGTTCACGCAGTCGAGCACGACAGCCTCGCGGAAACGCAGTGACAGGTCGCTCACGCGAAGGGGCAGCATCGTCGGCCGCGGTCCGGTGCGCGCCGGTGCATCGGACCCTGTGGCGACGGCGTCAAACATGGACCTGCCGGGTCGCCGTGAGGCGCAGGGTATGCACTGCGGCATTCACCCCGAGCGAAATGACGAGAAGGACGATGCCGAGGGCGAGCGCCAACGCGAGGTCGCCCTTCGAGGTCTCGAGCGCGATGGCGGTGGTCATGACCCGGGTCAGATGGTCGATGTTGCCACCGACGATGATGACCGCGCCCACCTCGGCGACCGCGCGGCCGAAGCCCGCGAGCCCCACGGTGAGCAGCGAATAGCGCGCATCCCACAAAAGCGCCTCGACGGTCTGCCAGCGGCTGAGACAGAGCGAGCGGAACTGCTCTGAATATTCGGCGTGGAGGTCTTCCAGCACCTGCCGCGACAGGGCCACGACGATGGGGGCGATGAGGATGGTCTGGGCGATGATCATCGCCGTGGGCGTGTAGAGCAGACCGAGAAAGCCGAGCGGGCCGGACCGGGAGAGATAGAGATAGACCATGAGCCCCACGACAACCGGGGGCAGCCCCATGAGGGCATTCATCGCCACGAGCGCCGCGCTTCGTCCGGGAAAGCGGCTCGTCGCCACGAGGGCGCCGAGGGGCAGGCCGATGAGACAGGCGACCGCCCTCCGGGGTCTCGAGGAATACGAGACGATCGAGGTGCTCTACTGGCTCGACCGGAGCCGGCGCGACCTCGTCACCCAGAGCCCGCGCGGCGACGGGCGCACGACGGGCACCTTTTCGCTGCGCTCGCCGGTCCGCCCCAACCCGATCGGCACGTCCCTGGTGAAGCTCGTGCGGATCGATGGGGAAACGGTGGTGGTCCGGGGGCTCGACTGCCTCGACGGAACGCCGCTTCTCGACATCAAGCCCGACCGCTGCGCGTTCTCGCCGAAGGCACCGCCGAAGTCCCCGGCTGACACGGGCGGATGACGACTTCCGGCCGCCGGGTCCGGTCGGCTCCGGCGATCACGTCCGACGCTTCACGATGGCATGGGCCGACGCGCCGATCTCGAGCCCAAGATCTTGCACCGAGGCGTCGGTGATCGTCGCCGTGACATGGGTGCCGCCTTCGAGATCGAAGGTGCCGGTTGCGTTCACCGTGCCCTTTCGGGGCACGGCAACCTGCAGGTCTGTAGCGCGCGCTGAGGTTCGCTCCCTACCCCTCCGGGCTTGCAACGGACCGGAGCACGCTACGAGAGATCGGCGGGAATTCAGGAAGCCGCGCGTCCCGCTTCAGACCGCCAGGATGCTGCGCGCGCCTTCCCCTCGCCCGCCCAGATCGCGCCCCGGCGGATCATTTCGGTGACCTGCGGCACCTTTAGGTCGTCGAGGTCGTGACCGATGGAACAGTAGTACACACGCCCCCTGTCCCAGCGACGGGTCCAGGCGACGGGAATTACACTGCCCTCGATCCACCACAGATGCTCGCCGGAGAAGGTGGTCGTGGCGAGCACATTGTTCGAGGGATCGACCAGCATGTAATACTGCTCGGAGCGGATGCGGAAACTCCCGATGCCCTCGACCAGTGGGTTGTCGGGCTGGCGGATCGTCACGTCGTAATCGATGTAGTCTTCCTTGGGCTGAAGGTTGTCGGGCCAGCCCGGCGGATGGGCGACGAACTGCCCGCCGATGAGGAAATGATACGTCGGCCGGTCGCGGAACGCGTCGCCCATGTGGCCGTGCCAGCCGGCAATTCCGCAGCCGTCGCCGACGAGCTTCAAGAGCCCGTCTTCCTGAAGCTTCGTCATGTTGCCGAACTCGTCGCGGTGGCCAGATCGGGCAGACGACCAGATCGGCGTGATGAGGTCGAGGGCGGCAAGTTCTTCCGGCCGCTCAAGAGGTTCGAGCGTCTCGTGGATGTCGACCGTGAAGCCGTTCTCCTCCAGCAGACCCTTGTACCAGTCCGCGAAGCGCGTGGGCGCATGGCCCTCCCAACCACCGACGAAAAGTGCCGCTCTCATCTCTTTTCCTCTCTCATGAACGCCAGCATTGCGGCCATGTCGCGGTCCGCATAGCCGGCCTTTGCGGCCTCTCGCAGCTTGTCGAGAGTGACCTGGCCTTGCGGCATGGCGACGCCTAGGCGCTCTGCAAGTGCTGCGGTCAGGCCCATGTCCTTCACTGCCAGCGACACCGTGAAGGTGACCTCGTTCGCCGCCTCTTCGAGATAGAGAGGGCGGCGATAGGAAAGCATCGGCGCGGCGGCGGCGCTGTTCTCGATCACGTCGAACGCCGCTTCGGGCGCAATCCCGGCCGCACCGGCGAGGGCCATGGCCTCGGCGAGCGTCTGGTTCAACCCGTGGATGAGGGAATTGACGGCGAGCTTCATCACCGACCCCGCGCCGGTCCGTCCGAGGCAGATCGTCTTGCGGCCCATAGCGTCGAACAGGGCGCGTACTTCATCGGCGTCTGCCTCGGTGCAGCCGGCCATGATGAGAAGCTGCGCCTCGGCGGCGGCCCTCGTCGCGCCGGAGACCGGCGCGTCGATGACGAGCGTTCCCTCAGGCGCGGCAGCGGCGAGGGAAGCGATGTGGTCGGGGCTCATCGTCCCCATCTCGAGAAAGACCTTGGCGCCCCCGGCCGCGAGAAGCCCGTTTTCGCCGAGGTGCACCGCCTCGGAAGAGATGTCGTCGGCAAGCATGGTGACGACCGCTTCGCAGCGCGCGGCGAGCTCGCGCGGCGTGGCGGCCACCCCTGCGCCGGTTTCCCGTGCAAACGTCTCCGCCTTTTCGGGCGAGCGGTTCCACACCGTCACGTCGTGGCCCGCCCTCACAAGGTTTTCCGCCATGTGCCGGCCCATGCGGCCAAGACCGGCAAATCCGACCCGCATCAGGCCACCTTGTCGCCGGCGATGCCCGAAATCGCCTGGATCAGACTGTCCTCGGTGACTTCCTCCGAGGTGAACTCGCGCATGATACGTCCCGAATACATCGCGACGATCCGGTCGGAGACATGCAGCACCTCCGGCATTTCCGAGCTGATCACGACGACGGCATAGCCCTGGGCCGCGAGGTCGCGGATGAGATTGTGGATTTCCGATTTCGAGCCCACATCGATACCCCGGGTCGGTTCGTCGACGATGAGCACGCTGGGATGCATCGACAGCCATTTGCCGATGACGATCTTCTGCTGGTTGCCACCCGAAAGGTTGCCGACGGTCTGCCGCCACCCGGGCGTGCGGATATCGAGCTTGTCGCGGTAGAGGTCGAAGATCGCGACCTCGGCCCCGTCGCTGACGAAGGGCCCGGCGGTCATGTCGTCGACCTGCGGCAGGGTGATGTTGTCGCGGCAGTTCATCCCGAGAACGAGCCCCTGCGCCTTGCGGTCCTCGGGAACGAGGGAGATGCCACGCCGGATCGCGTCCTGCGGTGAGCCGATCTGCACCTCCTCGCCATCGAGCAGGATCTGACCCGCCGAGGGGTCGCGGAGGCCGAAGATGGTCTCGGCGATCTCGGTGCGTCCTGCGCCAACGAGCCCGTAGAACCCGACGACCTCGCCCCGGCGCACCTTGAAGCTCACATCCTGGAAGAGCTTGCCGCAACTCAGCCCCCGCACCTCGAGGGCGACATCCCCGACTTCGTGATGGCTCACGTTCCGCGACAGGTCGAGCTTGCGCCCGATCATGAGCTGGGTGACCTTCTCCTCGTCGGTCTCCGCCGTGTTCAATGTGCCGCGATACTGCCCGTCGCGCAGGACGCTGATGCGATCGGTGATCTTGAAGATCTCCTCCATCCGGTGGGAGATGTAGATGATCCCGACGCCGCGGGACTTCAGGTCCGCGATCACCTTGAAGAGCACGCTCTTCTCGGCATCGGTCAGGGACGCGGTGGGTTCGTCGAATATGACCGCCTGGGGGTCGACGGTGAGCGCGCGGGCAATCTCGACCATTTGCTGGTTCGCGATCGAGAGGTCGCCCACCCTGGTGCGGGCGTTGAAGCCGACGTTGAGCGTCTTCAGGATCGAGTCGGTCTCGGCGAAGAGGGTTTTCCAGTCGACGCGACCGAAGCTCTTGCGCGGCAATTCACCGAGAAAGATGTTCTCGGCCACGGTGAGTTCATCGGCGAGACTCAGTTCCTGATGGATGAAGACGACGCCTCTCGCCTTGGCATGGATCGGCGAGGTCATCTCGGTGGGTTCCTCGGCGATGTATATCCGGCCCGCGTCGGGGGCGTAGATGCCGCCGAGCACCTTCATCAGCGTCGACTTGCCGGCGCCGTTTTCCCCCATGAGAGCGTGGACCTCGCCGGGCATGACGGTGAAGGACACGTCGTCGAGCGCGCGCACACCGGGGAAGGTCTTCACGATGCCCTCGAGACGGAGGACAGGGACGTCATCGGTCATATCTTCAGGGCCTCCCTGCCCCTGCGGTTGAGCTGTCGGTCGAGAAACAGCACTGCGATGAGAATGAGCCCGATGACGAGGTTCACCGTCTCCGTCCCCGCCCCGACATGCCCGAGGCCCTTCCTGAGAAGCTGGATCGCGATGACCCCGCCGAGGGTCGCGACGATCGAGCCGTAACCCCCCATTAGCTTGGTGCCCCCGAGCACCACCGCGGTGATCGCCCAGAGCTCGAAGAGCATGCCGTCATTGGGGTTCACCGAGCCGCTCTCGGAGTAGAAGACCACCGCCGAGAGTGCGGCGAGAAAGCCGATCAGCATGAAGTTGATGAGAAAGTGCGGGCCGACGCGAATGCCGGCGTTCACCGCCGCCTCGCGGTTGTTGCCGATGGCGTAGGCGTTGCGGCCGTGAACCGTCTTCGTCATCACAAGCCACAGCACGAGCGCCGTGCCCAGGAGGAACCAGGTCGCGGTGTGCAGGCCGAGAAACCGCGCCTCGGCGAAGTCGACCAACGTCCAGTTGAGATGGCTCGTGGGCTGTTCGCCGTTGTAGATGAAGACGAGGCCCCGGTAGCCGAGCATGGCGCCGAGCGTGACGATGAAGGCGTCGACCCCTGTCTTCCAGACGATCAGCCCGTTGAGTGCCCCGAGCGCCGTGCCCGTCAGAAGTGCGAGTGCCCAGCTCACCGGGATCACCCAGTCTCCGAGGCCCGCGAAGATCGGCCATGTCATGCTGTCGAGCAACACGATCGCGGCGAGCGCGTAAGTCGCCCCGACCGAGAGATCGATATTGCCGTTGATCATGATGATCGTCATTCCGAGCGCAATGATCCCGATGGGGGCGGACTGCTTCAGCAACAGGAGCATGTTGTCGAAGTCCATGAACGCCTTGTCGGTGACCGCGACGAACTCGCCGATGATCGAGAAGAAGGCGAGTTCCGCCGCGATGAAGGCCCAGATGGCGCCCTGCTTTATGAGGGTGGCGCGCGTGTCGGGGTTCATTTTCGTCTTCCTCCTCAGGCAATCGGCGAAAGAAGCCGGCCCCGTTTGGCGGCGATGTCGAGCCAGACCGCGAGAATGATGATGACCCAGGTCACGACGTACTGGGCGTAGAAGGCGAGCCCCATCAGCAGAAGCCCGTTCTGGATGAACCCGAGGATCAGGACGCCGATGACGGTCTTGAAAATGGTTCCCGACCCGCCGAGGAGCGACGCGCCGCCGAGGATGACGGCCGCGAGCACCTCGAGTTCCATGCCCTGCCCGACCGTGTTCTGCGACCCCATCGAGCGGCTGGCCTGAAGAAGCCCGGCGATCGCCACGCAGAACGCCGAGACGATGTATGTGAAGAACACCACCCGGGCGCGCGGAATGCCCGAGAACGTCGCCGCCGTCCCGTTGCCGCCCACGGCGTAGACCTTTCGGCCGAACGGGGTCTTGGCGAGCAACATCCCGAGCACCGCGGCGAGAAGCGCGAACACGAGGATCGGGACCGGAATGCCGAGAACGGTGCTCTGGCCGAACATGGAGAACCAGGTGCCGGACTTGTCTGCGATGTCCATGTTCTTGCCGCCCGACCAGGTCAGCGTCAGGCCGTGGATCGCAGAGAGCATCCCGAGGGTGACAATGAGCGAATTGAGCTTCAGGTAACCGACGAGAAACCCGATGAAGGCCCCGAGCA
>Ga0076930_101645_pt1 | contig 11125 bp, 10 predicted proteins | sample HotLakConsoUCCRE_FD_71149 | JGI IMG/M metagenome (GOLD analysis project Ga0076930, IMG submission 71149) | Hypersaline microbial mat communities from Hot Lake, Washington, USA - Hot Lake Consortium UCC-RE (version 3) (version 3) ...
AATCGACGAAGGCGGCCTGCAGCGAGGGTTCGACCCGCGTGACCTTGGCCAGGTATATGTTGCCGGCTAGCTGACGCTTTGCCTGGGCTTCGAAGTCGAATTCCTCGACCTTGTTTCCGTCAACCACCACGACGCGGGTCTCTTCCGCGTGGGTGGCATCGATGAGCATTTTCTTTGCCATGTTATCCGTCTGCACGCGCGACCCGGCGGCGCCCCTCGAGGCGCCGGACAAGTACGGACGTGTCTGATAAAGGGGTGAGACCATGCGGCAGGCTGTGCCATGACGTCCCTCGGGACCCCGGCCATGCCTCTGTCTTGCCGCGCGCGCCTCATCGCGTTTCTTCTCCGGTCCGGCGGCGATGCGCGCGGGCCAATTCGGGCCGGGCGACTAGCTCCCGGCGATGCGTCGGGCCCACGAGAGGCCAATCGGTCTGTCGGAGGAACTGCCCGAAAAACATGGGACATACGCGCCTGCGACAGCGAATTCGTCCGGCCGGAATCCGCTGCGTCGCGGCGGCGGCCGTTGGTCTAGATAAGGGAAAGGCGGCGCCGATTACAATGCCGAATTGGCGGGCGGACGGCAGCGGGCGGAGCGGGGCGGACCCCCGACCGGCCTCGGCCGGAGGTCCGCCCGCGCGTCGGCCGGGATCCCGCAGGCAGGCCGGACCCGGGCCGGACCGGCGGTGTCGAGGTGGAGGGGACCGTCAGACTCTCAAAGGTAATCCGAGCGTTGCAGGCCATACTTCGCCATCTTCTCGTTAAGTGTCCGCCTCGGAAGCTGCAGTTCTTCCATCACCGAAACGATCGACCCCTTGTGCCGCCGCATCGTGTTGTCGATCAGCATCCGCTCGAAGGCCTCCACGAATTCCTTCAGCGGCTTGCCTTCGGAGGTCATCGCGGGTGCGGTTTCCGCATTGTCGGCCATCAGGAGCGACGCGATGGTCCCCGTCCCGCGCCGGTTCTGCATGACCGCGCGCTCTGCCACGTTCACGAGCTGGCGCACGTTGCCGGGCCAGGGCGCCTGCAGAAGCTGCGCGGCCTCCTGGGCGGTCAGCTCGGGCGCGGTGCAGCCGTATTCGTCGGAGAACTGCTCGGACAGGCGGGTGAAGAGCGTGAGGATGTCCTCGCCGCGCTGGCGCAGGGGCGGCACCGTGACCCTGAGGGCGGCGAGACGGTAGAACAGATCTGCGCGCACGGCGTCCTCCAGCGTGCGGCCCTCGTCCTGCATGTTAGATATGGCGATGATCCGCGTCTCCGCGGGTGTCCCCTGGGCGTTGAGCGCGGTGAGCAGCTTCGCCTGCAGCGCGGGCGTCAGCGCCTCGATATCCTCGAGCACCAGCGTCCCGCCGCGCGCCTCCTCCACCGCCGGAATCGGCTCGTCGGGCTGGGCGGGGCCGAACAGGCGCCGCGTCAGCGCCTCCTCGTCGAAGGCGCCGCAGCTCAGCAGGATGAAGCTCGTCGACGCCCGCGCGCCCACCGCGTGCAGCGCATGGGCCACCAGCGTCTTGCCGGTGCCCGTCTCGCCCTCGATCAGCACATGGCCGTCGGCCTGGCCGAGATCGAGGATGTCCTCCCGCAGACGGTCCATGACCGGGCTCGCCCCGATCAGCTTCGACATGATCGCCTGCCCGTCGGACAGCTCCCGGCGCAGGGCGCGGTTGTCCAGCACAAGCCGGCGCGCCTGGGTCGCCTTCTTGGCGAGCTCGGTCATGCGGTCGGGGTTGAAGGGCTTCTCGAGGAAATCCCACGCCCCCATCCGCATCGCCTCAACGGCCATCGGCACATCGCCGTGGCCCGTGATCATGATGACCGGAAGAGCGCTGTCGAGGCCCTTGAGTTTCTTCAGGAACTGCATCCCGCCCATGCCCGGCATCCTGATGTCCGACACGACGATTCCCGGGTAATCCGGCCCCAGCCCCTTCAGCGCCTCCTCGGCGCTGGCAAAGGTCTCGGTGTCATAGCCCGACAGCGCCAGCCACTGGCTGATCGACTGGCGCATGTCCTTTTCGTCGTCCACGACGGCGATCTTCATGGCCTGGGCCATTACGTCCTACTCCTCGTCATTCCGCGGCGTCCAGATCGTCGGCCTCGTCCCGCCAAACCGGCAGGTCGACCTCGAACACCGCACCTCCGGCCGCGGCGTTGCGCGCGGTCAGCCGGCCACCAAAATCGCCCACGATCCCCGAGGAGATCGCGAGCCCGAGCCCGACGCCGTCGCCGGGCTCCTTTGTCGTGTAGAACGGCTCGAATAGCGCATCGAGATCCTCGATGCCCGGACCGTTGTCGCGCACGGTCAGACGGATCGTCTCGCCCACGGCGAGGAGGACGTCCACCTGCGGGTCCTCGGCCTGTTTCGTGGCATCGAGCGCGTTGCGCAGCAGGTTGATGATGACCTGCTCCAGCCTGACGCGGTCTCCCCAGACCAGGGCGGATGTAGACGGCAGGGTCTTGGTGATCACCACCTCGCGCACCGACAGCTGCGGCTCCATCATCGACAGGGCCGATTCGACCGCCGCGCGCGCGTCCACCGGCTCGAACTGGCTGCCACCCTTGCGCGCATAGCTCTTCAGTTGCCGGGTGATCGCGCCCATCCGGTCGATCAGGTCGTCGATCCGCTGAAACGACGACAGCGCCTCCTCGGGGCGCCTCCGGCTCATCAGCAGCCGCGCGCCCGCAAGATAGGTCTTCATCGCGGCGAGCGGCTGGTTCAGCTCGTGGCTTACCGCCGCCGACATCTCCCCCAGGGCAGCCAGTTTCGACGACTGCGCCAGCGTCTGCTCGGCCACCTGCAGGTTCGCCTCCGCGCGCCTGCGCTCCGCGATCTCGCGCTGGAGCCGCAGGTTCAGCCGCCGCAGCTCCGCCGATTCGCGCTGAAAGAACAGCACGCGGCTGCGCGCCTTGCGGTTCATCGCCCAGAACACGCCCGCAAGCAGGATGGCGAAGCCCATGATCTCGAGCGCCAGCACCCCGTTCACCCGCTCGCGCACGCTGGCGTAGGTGGTAAAGGTCACCATTCGCCAGCCACGGAACGGCACGCGGGTCTCGACCCGCATCACCGCCTCGCCACGCAGGTAGGCGTCGATGGGAAGCGCCGACCAGTCCTGCGTCACCCGGATCGCCCGCTCGATGGCCGAGGGCGCCGATTGCCGGGCCAGCGCCTCGCTTTCGGACAGCCCGCGCCAGCGCGGCTCCGTGGACAGGATGATCCTGCCCTCGCTGTCGGTGATGAGCACCGCGTCGGCCACGCCCGCCCATTGCCGCTCCAGCTTCGCCAGGTCGACCATGACCACGATCACCCCGAGCCCCGCCCCGTTGTCCTCCACCTCGCGCGAATAGGCGAAGGCATAGCCCCCCTCGTCGCGTGCCGAGGTGGTGAAGACGGTGGAGGACCCGCGCAGGGCCTCCACGAAGAACGCCGACTGGCGGTGCCCCTCGCCCAGCCGGTTGCGGTCGGTCGCGGCGACCACCCGCCCGTCGCGGTTCAGAAGCAGCAGCGAGGCCGCGCCGATCTCGTCGATGAAGGAGATCAGACGCTGTGTGGACTGGCTGAAATCCCCGGAATTGAGCGCCCCGATCAGCTGCGGATCGCGCGCCAGCAGCTGCGGCACGATGGAGGCGCGCTGCAACTCGCTCATGAGGTTGCCCACGTAGAGCGTGGAGCGTATCTCGGCGCGATTCTCTGTGGTCTCGGTGAACCGCTCGGTCAGGAACTGGTTGGTGATGTAGACCGTGACGATGGCCACCACCACGAGAGCGGCGAATGCCGTGCGCAAAGGCCAGCGCGCTCCTGCGCGCGGGAGGTCATCGGTCTTGCTCGCCATCCGTTCAATTTACGGGCGCGGCCGCCCGGTCACAAGCATGGCGCCTCAGGCGGTCTGCAGAACGCCCACGGCCGAGCGGAAAAGCGCCTGCCCGTCGGTGCCGCCGTGGCCCTCGTCCACCGCCCGCTCGGGATGGGGCATCATCCCGAGAATGCGCCGGTTTTCCGAAAGAACCCCGGCAATGTCACGGGCGCTGCCATTGACCGGCTCGGCATAGCGGAAGGCCACCCGGTCCTCTCCCTCGAGCCGGTCGAGCGTGGCCTCGTCGGCCTGGAAATTGCCGTCGTGATGGGCCACGGGCAGCGCGATCCGCGCGCCCGCGCCATAGGCCTCGGTAAAGGCACTGTCGCCCGTCGCCACGTCCAGCGCCACGGTCCGGCAGACGAACTTCAGCCCCGCGTTGCGCATCAGCGCGCCGGGCAGGAGCCCGGTTTCCGTCAGCACCTGAAAGCCGTTGCAGACGCCGAGTACATAGCCGCCGCGCTCGGCATGGGCGCGCAGGGCGGTGGCCACGGGCGAATGGGCGGCGATGGCGCCGCAGCGCAGGTAATCCCCGAAGGAAAAGCCCCCCGGCACGCCCACGAGGTCGAGCCCCGCAGGCAACGCGGTCTCCTTGTGCCAGACCATCTCGACCTCGGCGCCCGCAGCGCGCAGGGCCACGGCCATGTCCCGGTCGCAGTTCGACCCCGGAAAGACGATCACGCCCGCTTTCATCCGCCCGTTCTCCTCCAGAAAATCCGCGTCAGCATAGCCCAGACCAGCGCCGCCACCACGAGGGACAGCGCCCCGATGGCGGCCACGACGGCGGGCACGAACCACATTCCCGCGAAACTGTCGATCCGCACATTGCCGCGATGGCCGGGGATGGCGCGGATCGCCGCCGTCTCGCCGATCTCGAGGTCGAAGGAGCTGTGCCCGCTTCCGACGCTGGCGCGATAGCTCACGCCGTTCATCTCGTAGGTGAAGACCGGCTCGTAATTGATGCGTCCACGGTCAAAAATCGTCTCTCCGGGCCGGTCGTAGCGCTGGACCACCGTGCCCGTCACCCGCTCCGAACGGGCGTCGTAGACCAGCACGTCCAGCGCCAGCGCCGCCGCCGCCAGAAGACAGAGCACCGGAAAGACGAAGACGACGATCCGCCAGCGCTCGCGCCAGCTCATGCCCCGCGTCAGGGCATCTGCGGCGAGCTGATACCGGAAATTGCCCATCTCAGGCCGCGAAATCGGTGACCACCGCGACGCCCGGCGGCGTCGGCCCGTCCATGGCGGCAAGCTCGCCCGACACGGCCGACAGCGCGATGCGCCGTCCGATCATGGGCGACAGGTCCACGCGCCCCGCCGCGATCAGCCCCAGCAGCGACGGATAGCGATGCGCCGCCATGCCGCGGGTGCCATGCACCGACAGCTGGCGCGCATAGAGCACATCCCAGGGCAGCGCCATCCGCGCGGCCTCTCCGGCGGGCATGCCCACCTGAACCATGCGCCCCCGATGGCGCAGGCTGCGGAGCGACGTCTCCACCGTCTCGGGCCGTCCCAGCGCCTCGAGGGCCACATGGGCGCCGCCGTCCGTGGCCCCGCGCACGGCTTCGGCCGCGTCGCAATCGCCCGCGTTCACAACGGCTTCCGCCCCGAGGTCCCGCGCCTGCGCCAGCTTTTCGGGCACCACGTCCACCACGACGACCCGCGCCCCGAGAGCCCGGCCGAGGATCAGCGCCGCCGTGCCCACACCGCCGCCTCCGAAGACCGCCAGCCACTCGCCGCCCTGCACCCGCCCCGGCCCGGTCAGCGCCGCCCAGGCCGTCGTGGCCCGGCAGCCGAGGACCGCCGCCAGCGCGGGATCGAGCCCCTCGGGCAGACGCGCGAGATTCGCGGCGGCATGGGGCACGGCGAGATATTCCGCGAAGCTTCCCGGCGCGGTGAAGCCGGGAAGCACCTGTCGCGCGCAGACCGTCTGATGGCCCGCCGCGCAGTCGGGACAGGCCCCGCAGGCAAGGATGAAGGGCGCCACCACCCGGTCGCCTGCGGCCCAGCCCGCCACGTCGCGGCCCGTCTCCACGATCTCGCCGCAGAACTCGTGGCCCGGAACGAAGGGCAGCGGCACCGGATCGGCGCCGGTCCAGACATGCCAGTCGCTGCGACAGACACCCGAGGCCAGCACCCGCAGAACCACGCCGTCGGCGGGGCAGTCCGGGGAGGCGATCTCGCGGCAGAGGAGCGGCTGGCGGATGGCCTCCAGCACCGCCGCCCGCATCAGGGGAACTCGATCCGGTAGCTTTCCATCACCATGTTGGCGAGCAGCTTGCGGCACATCTCGTCCACCTCGGCCTCGGTGGTGCCCTCCGCAAGGTCGAGCTCGATGACCTTGCCCTGCCGCACCCCCTCGACCCCCGAAAAGCCGAGCGCCCCCAGCGCGTGGCGCACCGCCTCGCCCTGAGGATCCAGAACCCCGGATTTCAGCATCACCGTGACCCGCGCCTTCATGGCCCCTCCATCGCGTTGGACGGGCGGTCGCCGCCCGTCCCCGCCGTCAGTTGATCAGCGTCGGCTTCGGCATGTGCGTCGCATTGGACGGCATCACGCCCAGTCGCCGCGCGACCTCGGTATAGGCATCCGTGAGATTGCCCAGATCCTTGCGGAACACGTCCTTGTCCAGCCTCTCGCCGGAGGTCATGTCCCACAGCCGGCAGCTGTCCGGGCTGATCTCGTCGGCCACCACCAGGCGCTGGTAATCGCCGTCCCAGATCCGGCCCACCTCGATCTTGAAGTCCACGAGCTTGATGCCGACGCCGTACATGACGCCCGACAGATAGTCGTTCACCCGGAGCGCCAGCGCCACGATATCGTCGAGATCCTGCTGCGACGCCCAGCCGAAGGCGATGATGTATTCCTCGGGCACCAGCGGATCGCCCAGCTTGTCGTCCTTGAGGCTGAACTCGATGATCGGGCGCGGAAGCGGCGTGCCCTCCTCCATCCCGAGCCTGCGCGACATGGAGCCCGCGGCGAAGTTGCGCACGATGACCTCGAGCGGGATGATCTCCACCTGCCGAACAAGCTGCTCGCGCATGTTCAGACGGCGCAGGAAATGCGTGGGAATGCCCACCTGCCCGAGGCCGGTCATGAAGAATTCGCTCAGGCGGTTGTTGAGGACGCCCTTGCCCTCGATCACCGCGTGCTTCTCGGCGTTGTTGGCCGTCGCGTCATCCTTGAAATACTGGACAAGGGTGCCCGGCTCGGGGCCTTCGTAGAGAATCTTCGCCTTGCCTTCGTAGATCTTCTTTCGGCGCGCCATCCGGAACCTCGGCAAACAGGGGACGCCCGGGCCGGGATGCGGCACGGGCGCGAGGTTCTCCCATATGCCAAGACCCCCGCTTTGCCAAGCGCCGCGCCCGCCCTTGCCATCCGCCGCACGGGCGCGGTTGCATGGGCGCGCGCGCTGCGCCATATCCGGGCCCAAGGGAACGATGTTGCGCCGGGGGACCGACCATGAGCACCTTTGACGACCGCGAACACGCCTTCGAGGCGAAATTCGCCCATGACGCCGAAATGCAGTTCAAGGCCGAGGCCCGCCGCAACAAGCTCCTTGGCCTCTGGGCGGCGGAGCTGCTCGGCAAGTCCGGCGACGAGGCGCAGGCCTACGCCATGGAAGTGGTCAAGGCCGATTTCGAGGAGGCCGGCCACGAGGACGTCGTGCGCAAGCTGACCGGAGATCTGGGCGACCGCGCCACCGACGCGGAGATCCGCGCGAAGATGGCGGAATGCCTCGTGGAAGCGAAGGCCCAGCTCATGCAGGACCTGCGCTGACCGGCTCTGCCGCTCTGCCGGACGGGGGCGGATGCGGTCGATCCGGTCCGGGTCGGCCGACCCTCTGATCCGTTCGATCCGCCGCAGGTTCCGGCAGGGACATTTGCGTTTGCGCCGTCCCGGCCGGCATGTCACGCGGGACGGACAGATCCCATCAGAGGCGCGACATGACCCAGGCTTCAGTCCAGACCCCGTTCGACCGGATGCTCGAGACCCGCGACTGGATTCTTGCGGACGGCGCCACCGGGACGACGCTCTTCAACATGGGGCTCCAGTCGGGTGATGCGCCGGAACTGTGGAACGTCGCGCATCCCGACCGGATCACCGCGCTCTATTCGGGGGCGGTCGAGGCCGGGTCGGACCTGTTCCTGACGAATACCTTCGGCGGCAACGCCTCGCGGCTGAAACTTCATGACGCGCAGAACCGCGTCGGAGAACTGAACCGCGTCGCCGCCGAGATCGGCCGAGAGGTCGCCGACCGGGCGGGCCGCCCGGTGATCGTCGCGGGCTCGGTCGGCCCCACCGGCGACATCATGGCGCCCATGGGCACGCTCAGCCACGAGGCCGCCGTGGAGATGTTCCACGAACAGGCCGAGGCGCTGAAGGTCGGCGGCGTCGACGTGCTCTGGCTCGAGACGATCTCGGCCCCCGAGGAATACAAGGCCGCCGCCGAGGCCTTCGCGCTCGCGGACATGGCCTGGTGCGGCACCATGAGCTTCGACACGGCGGGCCGCACGATGATGGGCATGACCTCGAGCGCCATGGTGCGCATGGTGGGCAAGCTGCCGAACCCGCCGCGTGCCTTCGGCGCCAATTGCGGCACGGGCGCGTCGGATCTCTTGCGCACCGTGCTGGGCTTCGCCGCGGCCGGTCCGGAACAGCCGGTGATCGCCAAGGGCAACGCCGGCATCCCGAAATACCACGACGGACATATCCACTACGACGGCACGCCGGAGCTGATGGCGGACTACGCCGTGATGGCCCGCAACGCCGGGGCGAAGATCATCGGCGGCTGCTGCGGCACCACGCCCGAGCACCTGCGCGCCATGCGCGCGGCGCTGGAGACCCGCCCACCCGGCCCCGCGCCAACACTGGAAGAGATTGCGGGCGCCCTGGGCGGCTTTTCCTCCGCCGAGGACGGCACCGGCGACACCTCCGGCGCCCCGAAGCGCGAACGCCGCGGCAAGCGCCGCACCTGAGGCGGAAGGTGGGTCGAAGACCCACCCTACGCCTGCCACCGGGCGGAACGCCCTGCCCGGACCAGCCAGGCAGGACCCCGGGCAGCATCGGGCAAGGCGGAAACCGGAGGAGGTGCGCGTCGAACGCGAACCCGACCATCTTGCGCGACCTGTAGGGTGCGCCTTCAATGCGCACCATTGCGCGGATTGGATTGCGAGCAAGCTGCCCAAGACCGCGCACCCTACAGCCGAGGCGGCCGGCCAAGTCCACCCACGCAGGGACCCGCGGGTTCGTCGCTTATCCGTCTCTCCTATCTACGCGCAAAGACCACCCGCGCAGGGACTCGGGCAGCATCCGAGAGCGGCGGCAGTGCGGCGGGCCTGCGCCTGCCCCACGCAAGTCAGAACAACGACAGCTGATCCCCCGCCCGAGGCGGCACCCGGAAGAGATCGCAGCGCAGCGCGGGCATCTCCTCGCTCAGCCCGGTGCGGCGCAGCGCCACCTGAAATCGCATCCGCAGAAGCCGCGCCCATTCGCCCTGCCCTGTCATCCTCTGCCCGAAGGCAGGGTCGTAGTCGCGCCCTCCGTGCAGCTCCCGGACCCGGCCCATGATCCGCGCCGCGCGGTCGGGAAAGGCCTCCTCGACCCAGTCGCGGAACAACGACGCGACTTCCCTTGGCAGGCGCAGCACGATCGACGAGGCGGCGACGGCCCCCGCCTCGGCCCCCGCGGCGAGGATCGCCTCGAGCTCATGGTCGGTCAGCGCGGGCACCACCGGCGAGGCCATCACCCGCACCGGAACCCCCGCCTCCGACAGCACCCGGATCGCCCCGAGCCGCCGGGCCGGTCCCGGCACCCGCGGCTCCATCGCCCGCGCCGTGGCGGGATCGAGGGTGGTCACGGAAATCCCCACCCGGGCAAGGCCCATGGCCGCCATCTCCGACAGGATATCCACGTCGCGCTCGATCAGCGCGCCCTTGGTGACCACCGAGACCGGATGGCGGAAGTCGCGCAGTACCTCCAGCACCCGGCGCATGATGCCCCGGTCCCGCTCCACCGGCTGGTAGGGGTCGGTATTGGTGCCGATGGCCAGAACCGCAGCCCGGTAGCCGGGCCGCGACAGATCCCGCGCCAGAACCTCCGGCATGTCGGGCCGCGCGATCAGCTTCGTCTCGAAATCGAGGCCGGGCGACAGGCCGAGATACGCATGGGACGGCCGGGCGAAGCAGTAGATGCAGCCATGCTCGCAGCCGCGATAGGGGTTCACCGAGCGATCGAAGCCCACGTCGGGCGAGGTGTTGCGCGTCACCGCCCTCCTCGGCCGTTCCTCCCGCACCTCGGTCCGCAGCGGCGGCAGGGCCTCCTGCCGGTCCCAGCCATCGTCCACCGCCTCGGTCACGAACCGCTCGAACCGGTTGGTCCGGTTCGTCGCGGCGGCCCGTCCGCGGCGACGCTCGGGGGGAATCGGAGGGATATCGGTCATGTCCCCAGATTAGAACGAAAAGAGAACAAATGCACCCCCCTCACCACCGCCATGGCCGGAATTCATTTGCACCCGCGTCGGTCTGCGGTCATCTGATGTCGGATTTCGCCCAGCCGCCCCGAGCGGTTCGGGGCAGCGTGCGCCACACTGTCACCCCCCGGGCGCAGCCCGGCCCGAGAGGTCCCCATGTCCGACCAAGACGACGACATCATCCTGAGCGAGCTGAGCGACGACGACCTTGTCGCCCAGATGTTCGACGATCTCTACGACGGCCTGCGCGAGGAGATCGAGGAGGGCGTCAACATCCTGCTCGAGCGCGGCTGGCAGCCCTACGACATCCTGACGAAGGCGCTTGTCGGCGGCATGACCATCGTCGGCAACGACTTTCGCGACGGCATCCTCTTCGTGCCCGAGGTGCTTCTGGCCGCCAACGCGATGAAGGGCGGCATGGCGATCCTGAAGCCCCTGCTGGTGGAGACCGGTGCGCCGCGGATGGGCAAGATGGTGATCGGCACCGTGAAGGGCGACATCCACGACATCGGCAAGAACCTCGTGTCGATGATGATGGAGGGCGCGGGCTTCGAGGTGGTGGACCTCGGCATCAACAACTCCGCCGAGAAATACCTCGACGCGCTGGAGACCGAACAGCCCGACATCCTCGGCATGTCGGCGCTGCTGACCACGACCATGCCCTACATGAAGGTCGTGATCGACACGCTGAAGGAAAAGGGCATCCGGGACGACTACATCGTCCTCGTGGGCGGCGCGCCGCTGAACGAGGAATTCGGCCGCGCCATCGGCGCCGACGCCTATTGCCGCGACGCCGCCGTGGCGGTGGAGAC
>Ga0076930_101649_pt1 | contig 11106 bp, 9 predicted proteins | sample HotLakConsoUCCRE_FD_71149 | JGI IMG/M metagenome (GOLD analysis project Ga0076930, IMG submission 71149) | Hypersaline microbial mat communities from Hot Lake, Washington, USA - Hot Lake Consortium UCC-RE (version 3) (version 3) ...
GGGTGAGGACCGTCAGCGGGGCGTTCTGCCGGGCGTCGTCCAGCTCCTCGGGATCGGCGGCGCCGGAGGCCGCCAGGGGGTTCTCCACCTTCTTGACGCCGAAGGGGCGCCGGGGGAGGAGGCTCAGCGTGCCCGCCCCCACCTGCCCGTCCATTCCGATCCCGCTCCGGTACGACGCCACCACGTTCTCCTGCCCGGTGGGGAGCCGGGCCCCGGAGCGGCGGTCGCCGAAGATCACCGTGGAGTCGCCGTCGTCGCCCAGGCGGACGGTGTATACCCTTTCCCCGGGGCCGGTGCCGTAGAGGGAGGGGACCTCGGTCCATTCCACCCCGTTCACCCGCACCAGGAGGGTGGATTCCGCCCCCCGGGGATTCGCCGCCGACACGTGGGTCAGGGGGGGCTTCCGCAGCGTGAAGCGCTGGTGCGGCCGCGCCCCGTCGCCGCCCCCCAGGACCTCTGCGGCCACGGTCTCCCCGTGGGTGGCCAGGAGCACGTTGGCGTTCACGGTCAGCGTCTCCCGGATGTAGCCCCAGGCCGTGCCCTCCGTCTCCTGGAAGGTGAGGGTGGTGCGCCCCCGGGCGTGGGTCACCTCGTCCAGGGTCAGGACCTCCCGACGCTCCACCCCGGGGGCCTCCGGGTCCTCCCCCTTCAGCACCACCGCCTGCCCCTTCACGAGCCCGGTGGTCATGGTGTCCAGTTCCAGGACCAGGGTGCCGGCGGGGATGGCGTCCCGCACCGGCACCGGCGCCAGTGGAAGCTCCTCGCTCCGGATGCGGACGGTGGTGGTGCGGGTGAGGAAGTTCGTGGACTTGAACGACCCCGACGGGAAGGTGAGCCCCGTGACCTTTCCGCTCATGGCGTAGTCGGTGCGGGAGCCGTGGTTCACCTCCTCCAGCAGCCGGGCCACCCGGGTCGTCCCCCCCGACGAGCCCCGTCGCTCCAGCACCACCCACCCCCCTTCGGTGAGCTCCGTGACCTGCCGCTCCAGGTACAGGTCGGCGTCGGTGTGGAGTGTCCCCTGGGAGTCCCGCCAGATGGTGCGGTGATTCGTCCCATCCCAACTGTTGGGATAGGGATTCCCCTGGGTGTAGTCGGGGTCCGGGAGCATCTCCTGACGGATGGCGTTGTGCCCGAAGACCCCCACCGCCTCCCGGAGCGCGTGGAGCTGCTGGCCACCGGGGTTCAGCTCCTCCTCCCGGAACGCGGCGATGTGGGCCAGCACCGTCTCCTCGTCCCACTCCTGCAGGGTGAGGAAGGCCTGGAGTTCAGCCTCGGTCCACCGTTGCTGGTGGATGTGCGTACGGACGTTGGCCGCCGTCAGGGGAAGGAGCGGCTGGTCGGGATCCAGGGTGGCGGTCGGGGTGGTGGGGTCCGCCGCGACGGCCACGCTCCCGCCCGTGGCGAAGAAGACCCGGGTGCGCCCCTCCTCCCGGCTCTCCTGCACCCGCTGTACGGCGGCGGGGGTGCCGGTGAATCCCCCGGACACCGGGGTCCGGAGCACCACCACATCCCCCTTCCGGATCCCCAGCCCCACCCCGTCCAGGAGGGCAGCGGTGGACGACGACGTGAGGGACTGCGCGCGCAGGAGCCGGGGCCGCAGCGCATTCCAGCTCCGCCGGGCCTCCAGCGCCGCTCCCACCTCGAAGGTCTGGGGGAGCTCGCCGTCCTTTGTCGGCAGGCTCTGGACGGGGGTCCCCGCCGGGATGGTGGCCCGGGTGGGGGCGCCGTCCGCCTCCTCCACCTGGAAGGCCACCCACGCCGACGCCGCCACCCCGGGGCGGAGTTCGTAGCCGATGCTCCGGGCCAGCTCCAGCACCGACCGGCGCTCGGTGGCGGTGCGGAGGTACCCCTCGTTGGCGATCCGCTCCTGGTAGAAGGTCAGGACGTCGGTGACCACCGCCCAGGAGTCCAGGAGCGCCATCACCGGGTCATCGGTGGCCCGGGTGCTGAGTTCCGCCAGGGGGCGGGTGCCTTCCCCGTCGCCGTCGGGAACGGTCCAGCGGTGGAGCCGGGCCCGCATGGCGGCGAAGACCGTGGGGTGCGTGTCCCGGCGGTAGCGGATGGCCGGGAGCCCGGGGCGGTTGGTGGTCACCGGCTCGTCGGGACCCGCCTCGCAGCAGCCGCAGGGGTCCAGGGTCGGGTCGCCGTTCGGGGGGGTCACTGTCCGCCCTCCATCCGGAATTCGATCCGCCCGTTCTCGGCGGCGTTCGGGTCATTGTCCAGACGGGGGATCTCCAGACGGGCCATGGGGATGTAGCCCTGGGCAATCTCCCCGGCGGGGGCCTTCCCCCACCGCTGGAAGCGGGCCGGCGGGCTCCCGGCGGGGTCGAACTCCACCCACCGCACCCCCGGGATCTCCATGGCCGCCGCAATCACCGCCGACAGGTGCACCCGGTCGCCGAAGGTGAAGCGGTCGGGGTGGAAGAAGCCCAGCCCTCCCCCCGGAAGCGTCCGGCTGGAGAAGCGCTCCAGGAGGGCCCGGCGCACCGCGCTCCGAAAGAAGCCCGGCTTCACGCACACGTCCAGCGCGATGTCCAGGGGGACGAAGCGGGGCGGTTCGATCTCAATGTCGTGCCCGGCCAGCTGGAAACGCTGGACGAAAGCCGCCAGCTCCTCTTCGAAGCGCTGGTCCACCGGCCGCCCCCCCACCCGGTCCACGGTGATGAACATGGTGTGCCAGCTCCCGGTCCAGAGGCGGCGGGCCACGGCCCGGCTCACCTCCGGGTGGCGCTGCGCCACGGCGGCGTAGTCGGCCTCGGTGACCGCCCGCTCCTGGGTCCGGAAGGCCTGGGGGGCGTAGAGCCGCACCTCCTCCATGGACTCCGGGAGCACCCCTCCCACCGCGGGCATGGGGTTCCAGACGCCGGGCTCGGTGGGGTCCGACGCATCGATCCCCAGCCCCGGGGTGGTAAGGATGTGGGCGATGGCCCCGGCCCCCACATTCCCGGCAGGGCCGCTCCCGATCCGGTACGTGGCGGCAATCGCCACCCCCCCGGCGGGGATCCGGCCATGCACGTCGTCCCCGAAGCGGAGGGTGGCGGTCCCCTCGTTCTCCTCCTCCACCACGAACTCGGCGGCGAAGCGGTCGCTTCCCAGCAGGTCCTGCATGGGGCGCCAGTCCAGCGCCTCGTCGTCCCGGAGGTGCACGGCGGCCAGGGCGTCCCGGGGATCCTGCACCAGGGCGCCCCCGGCGGAGCGCCACCCCCGCTGTCCCGGGCGGGCCTCCTGCCATGCCTCCATGTCGAAGGGGGCCCGGCGGGTCACCCCCCCCTCCGCGAGGGTGGGGCGGTACAGCCGGCTCCCGGTGGGCTCCGGCAGCTCTTCCGGATCCAGGGTCCGGCCATGGTCCGCCAGCACCACATTCCCCCGGGCCACCGACACGTCCTCGTACAGCACGGGGATCCCCTCCTCCTCCACCCGGGCCGAGACACACAGCGGGAAGGGGAGGGCGTCCTCCACCCCCCACTCGATCTCCACGATGGGCTGGTCCAGGAGCTCGTCCATCCGCTGGGGCCCCGGGGTGCGGACCCCGTCCTCGTCCACCTCAGCCTCGGGGGTCACCCGGGTGAGGCGCACCACGTGGCGGTGGGCGGGGTCGGCGTCGGCGGGGAGCCCGGTCTCGGGGCCCAGCACCTCCTGCAGCACCACCACATCCCCCACCCTCAGGAGGAGGCGGTCCCCGTCCTCCCGGCCATCCCGGAGGGTGGCCCGCACCGTCCCCGCCGGGAGGCAGCACTCCTCGTCCCCCCAGGCGTGGAAGCCCATCCGGTTGTGGCTGTGGAACAGGCGCAGGTCGTACAGCGGCTCGAAGACCGCCGGGCGCCGCTCCCCCAGGATCTCCCGGAAGCGGTCCTCCCCCACCAGCGTCCCGGCGCCGGTGACCCGGCTCAGGAAGCGGGTGGGGCGTCCCGGCAGGTACTCCCGGGGGAGCACCACATTCCGCACCCCGGCTTCCGCCCTGAGGCAGATCCACACCCGGGCGTTGCACCCGTCGTGCATCTGGTAGTCCAGGAGGCGGGCGTGGCGCCTCACCGAGGGGCGCCTCCGGGCGGTGCCCAGGTAGGCCTCGGTGGCCACCGCATCCTGGAAGTAGCTCAGGTGGTCCCCCTGGTGCGCCAGGATCTCCACCAGCGCCACCCCGATGTCCGCCGGATTCCGCTCGGTCCACTCCGGCATCACCACCGACAGCCGGTCCAGGAGGAGCTGCCGGAACGAGGCGTAGTCCTTCGCCAGGTAGTCGATGGGAGGGGCCACGCCGGGCTCCGGCGGGCAATCGTCCACCGGGGCACAGTCGAAGTCCGACGGGCACTCCACCTTGAAGGAGAAGTCCACCTCCGACAGCGGCGGATCGAACCCCGGGAGCGGCCCGTCCTCCCCGATCAGGTGCAGCGTGTAGCGGGAGTGGTCCCCGTCGCTGTCGGTACGGACCACCAGGAGATCATCAGCCTCGGCGCCGTCCCGCTCCAGGAGAAGGTCCCGTTCGGCCTCGTTGATGAGCCCATCGGCCAACAGGGCCTCGGCATCCGCGGCCCGGGCGGCCCACTCCACCCCCACCGGGGTCACCCGCACGCCCCCGGTGATCTCCACGTTCCCGGCCCCGAAGTCCACCGCCCCGTCCAGGGGGCGCACCAGTTGCACCAGGAGGGTCCGCTGCCGGGGGCTTCCGGCGGGGGCGTCCAGGTCCAGCACCTCCAGCCACTCGATCCCGTTCAGGGTGGGGTGGGCCCTCAGCGCCTGGAGCCGCCGGGGACGGCCGCAGAAGTAGCGGATGTTCACCTCACACCTCCCGCTCGAAGCGGGCCACCAGACGGCCCTCGGAGCCCCGGACCTGGTAGACCACCACCACCCGCAGGGTCGAGTCCACGCTCTCCACGTTCACCGCATCCACCTGGATCACGTCCCCCAGCCAGCGCTGCAGCGCCCCTTGCACCATGAACTCGGTGGCGGTGGCCAGCTCCGGGCTGTTGGGGCCGAAGACCAGCCCCATGAGCCCCGTCCCGAAGTCCGGCCGGTTCACCCGCTCCCCGGGGGCGGTGAAGAGGACCTGCTCGATGAGGTCCCGGATGTGCTCGTCGCTGCGGGTGTCCGCCGCGCGGCCCCGGCCATCGATGCGGAAGGGAAAGTCGATCTGCATGGTCATTGCCCCTGCACGCGGACCTGGGTGACCACCACGCTCACCGGCGTCCCGTTGGGGGCGCAGATGGCCTGACTGTCCTGGAGCAGCACCGGCTGCCCCATGGAGAGGACCCGGGTGGCCGACGTGACCCACTGGGCGGTGACGCACGGCAGCGGATTCCCCGCCGGCGTCACGAAGGGGCACCCCGCCACCATCCAGGGGGCCGGGAGGGTGGCGATGGGCTGCCCCCCTACGGTGACCCGGGGCTGGGGGACGGACGGCGTGGCCGATCCCCCGTGGGAGCAGAGCACGGTGGCGCCGGAGTGCAGCAGGAAGCCGGGCATCAGATGATCTCCAGGGCGCCGTTGTTGATGGTCACCCGCACCGGGTCCATGGCCACCTTGGCCCCCCCCAGGGAGATCTCCACCCCGGACATGGTGCAGGAGAACACGATGGGCCCCGGCGCCACCGGCGGGTTCACCTCCAGGGTGAAGCCCCCCGCCCCGGGGGTGTCGTCCAGCTTCATGGAGATGTGGTCGGTCTTGAGGATCTTCACGAAGGGGATGGCGGGCTGCGCCGGCGCCTCACCCACCCCCCAGAAGCACCCCGCCACGATGGGGTAGTCCGGATCCCCCCCCTCGAACTCCACCCAGACGTTGGCCCCCACCGGAGGGACGGCGAAGAGCCCCACCCCGTTCCCGGCGTACGGCACGCAGGGCATGGCCCAGCTCAGCGTCCCGGAGCCCAGCACCGCGGGCACGCTCACCTGCACCCGCCCCTGCATCATGGGATCCAGGTTGTTCTCCACCGTGCCCCGGTACTTCCCGAAGAACTGGCTCATGGGATGACCACCGGCGTGATGGACCCGGTGCCTTCCCGGGTGAGGGTGAAATCCTGGGTGTAGGCGCCCCGGCGGATCTGGTGGCTCACCTGCTGCACGTAGTAGAGGCCGTCGTAGGTGAAGCCCGCCCCCCGGAGCCCGACGAGCCCCCGGGGGCGGAGGATCCGGCCGTAGCGGCTCCCGTCCAACGACCCGGAGGCGGTGACCACATTGTCCTGGGAGCTGTCGGTGTCGGCCTGCGCCCGGGTGAAGGCCTGCACGGCATCCAGCCCGCTGGACCGCTGCTGCTTGATGCGCCGGTGGGACTGGGTGAGCCACGCCGGCTGCGGGACCAGGGGGATCCGGGTGCTGAAGCCGGTGCGCACCGGCACCTTTGCATTGGTCCGCCGGTCCTGGACCTCCCCTTCCACGAACGTGGACGCCAGCCCGTCGTACTGGAACTGGATCGTGTCCACGTTCGTGGAGGGGCCCAGGTTCACGGACAGCGCCGGCTGGGGCACCCCCACCCGCACGGGCGGACCCCAGTAGGCGGTGCTGGTGAGGGGCGCGGGGCCGGGGGTCACGTAGAACACATGGGAGAAGCGCTCGGCCATCTGCTCCAGGTAGGCCAGGTCGGTCCCCTGCTGCACCGGGGTGCGCTCGATGGGGAGGGGGATGTCCATGGCCACCGGGGGGATCACCATGGGGATGACCCCGTAGCGGGCGTAGCGGGCCAGGATCTTGAGCGCGATCACCGGCTCCGGCTGCGCCGGGTGCTCCTCGGAGCGCTCCTCCATGTCCATGAGGACGCTGAGATCCTCTCCCGTCACCGTGATGGTGGTGGTCCCCGGCTCGCTTCCCGGCGAGAGCTGCTGGTTCGTGATCACCCCGTCCATGAGCACCTCCGGGAGGGGCCCGAAGGTCATCACCAGGATTACCCGGTTGAAGGGGCGGAGCTGGGGCCCCAGGAGCGCCTGGTAGTCCAGCAGCGACATGGAGTCCCGCCCCGCCCGGAAGGTGAGCTGGAACCCGGAGCGCCCCCGGTCCCCCGTGGTCACCCGCGCCTCCTCCAGCGACTCCAGGAGGGTGGGGGAGAGGGGGACGGGGACGGTGGGCCCCGCCCAGAGGGCCAGTCGGGTGCCGAGGTTCATGACGTGCCCCCGGTCATGGCGCGCCCCCGTTCATGGCGTGCCCCGGTTCGGGTGCCCACGCTCATGGTCCTCATCCCGGGATGGGCACCCGGAGCCTGCGCCCCGGGACCTCGGTCAGCCTGGGCGGATACATCCCGTTCTCCGCATCGCAGATCCGCCAGAACACCTCCGGATCCCCCAGCACCCGGGCGGCGATGTGGTCCAGCCGGTCCCCGTCGGACACGGTGACCCGTGCCAGCGTGGGGAGGCTCTCCCCCTGGGGGAGGAAGCGGCGCTTCAGATAGCGCACCGGATCCCCCCCTTCCGGCGGGGTCCAGGTGGCCTGCTGGATGCGGGCGTAGCGGCTGTTGGGATGGATCATGGCGTGCCCTCCATCAGAGACCTCCCCCCAACACATCCGCCACATTCCCCACGCTCCCCACCACGGCCATCACTTCCTTCGTGACCTGGTGGGCGAGGAACAGGGCGTAGCCGGGGTGGGTGATGCTGAAGTCGTTGTAGCTCAGGACCCGGAGCCCCAGGGTGACGTCGGCCCGGATGGGGTTGAGGGAGGGATCGTATTCCTGCTCCTCGATGGAGAAGGACTCCACCCGCACCGGCAGGACCCGCTTCGGCCCCCACACGAAGAGGGTGAAGGGCCCGGACGGCGGCACCACCTCCAGGACACCGGCGGCCATGAGCACCGTGTTGGCGATGACCAGGCTGCTCTTCGGGTAGAGGAGCATCTCCAGCGCCGAGAGCTGCGGGTAGATCCCCATGCTCTGGGCCACCCCGTTCCCCACCTCCAGCTGATCGGCGGCGTCCAGCTCCACCTTCAGGTTGATGGTCTCCGCCGGGGCGCCAGTGAGCCGCAGTACCTCCGAGCGGGCCCCCTGCGACGGCGCCGCGGAAGCCTCCAGCGTCCGGGTCATGGTCTTCGGGTTGTACTGGAAGACGATGACGCTGGCCAGCGGGTTGAAGGGGTCGAACCCGATGAGGGCCCCCTTCGTGAGCCGGGGGGAGCCGGGGAAGCTGGTCATCGGTCACCTCCGGGGGCGCGGGTCGGCCCCGAGCGCGCCGCCACCTCCGCCGCCACCATCCGCCCCATCTCGCCGCTTCGCCCCCGGAGCTCCGTCAGCCCCGGCTCCAGCGCCAGACGCCGGTCCAGCTCCCGGGCCAGCGCCGCCTCCAGCCGGCGGGGGTCCGCCGCCACCTCCCGGTCCACCACCAGTTCGTCGATGACGATCTCCACGGGGCGCGCCCGCCGTCCCTCCACCCGGACCCTCATCGGCGTCCCCCCCCCTCGCTCTCCGTGAATGGCCGCTCCAGCTTGGCGTACTCCACCCGGGCGGCCGCCATCAGGTGATCCATCTCCACCACCCCCCCGGCGTCCGCCGCCAGGAAGGCGGCGTTCAGGGCGATGTTCCGGATGTGCCCTCCCGCCACCGTGAGGCGGGCCAGGCGGGGGAAGTCCAGCTCCCCCACCGGCAGCTTCTCCGGCAGGATCCGCCGCCAGATCTCCTCCCGCTGCACCACCCCCGGAAACGGGAAGGTCACCACGAAGCGGAGCCGCCGGAGGAAGGCGTCGTCCAGCGCCGACTTCATGTTCGTGGTGAGGATCGCCAGCCCCCGGTACGACTCCATGCGCTGGAGGAGGTAGCTCACCTCGATGTTGGCGTAGCGGTCGTGGCTGTCCTTCACCTCGCTCCGCTTCCCGAACAGGGCGTCGGCCTCGTCGAAGAGGAGCACCGCCCCACCCCGCTCGGCGGCATCGAAGACCCGGGCCAGGTTCTTCTCCGTCTCGCCGATGTACTTGTTCACCACCTGGCTGAGGTCGATGACGTACAGGTCCAGCGCCAGTTCGGCGGCCAGCACCTCGGCGGCCATGGTCTTCCCGGTGCCGCTGGGCCCGGCGAAGAGGGCGCTGATCCCGGTGCCCCGGTGGGAATCGGCCTCGAACCCCCAGGAGCCGTGCACCGTGGCCCGGTGCCGCACGTGGGCGGCGATGGAGCGGAGGGTCTGCATCTGGAGTTCCGGGAGCACCAGGGCCTCCCACCCCACCCGGGGTTCGATGCGCCGGGCCAGGTGGTCCAGCCGGGGGCGGGCCTGGAGGCGGCAGGCGTTCCAGAGCGTCTCTGCCGGGGTGGTGGCCCGGCCGGCGGTCTCGCTCCCGCCGCTCCGCTTGCTCGTCCGGTCTGCCCCGTTCGCTCCGGCGGCCCCCGCCTTCCCCGCCCCCCGCACCACCGGCTCGTCCAGCCGCCGCACCGCCCCCTGGATCCCAGGTACGTCCAGGTCGAAGTGGCTGGTGAGGCGGTCCACCTCGCCGTTCAGCGACCGCCCCCACTCTCCCAGGGCAGCGCGCCAGAGGGACGCCTGCTCGGCAGCGGTGGGCCGCCCCACATCCAGCGAGACGGGGGTGGCGCCCCGCACGGGAAGCCGCTCCCGAGTGGCCAGGAAGACCAGCCCCCGGATCCCCTCCAGGAAGGCCACCAGGCTCCCGGTCCGGTCGGGATCCCCCGCGGGAAGCTCCTCGGCGTCCACGAAGAGAGCGGCCTGGCTGAAGAAGGCCTCCCGCTCCCACAGGCGGGTGAGGCGGTGGAGTTCGGCGGCCCCCCGGGGGAGGAGGGCGGCGGGGAGGAGGTAGAGCTCCATTCCCAGACGGGCGGCGGCCTCGCCGGCCACCCGGCGCTTCCCGTCCTCGTCGGGTCCGGCGAGCTGGATGAGCCCCCGCCCCCCCTGCTCCTCCACCCGCCGCACGATGGAGGCGGCGGCCCGGGCGTGGGAGGGCACCAGCCCATGCACCCCCCCCGTGTCCGGGAGCTCCAGCGGCTTCACGAACCCCGCCAGTTCGGCGTCCAGATAGCGGAGCCCGGTGAGGTGGTGGAGCACCCGCTCATCGATCCGGAGGGGAGCGGTGGTGAGCCCCTCCCGGGGGTCCACCTCCACCAGTTGCCACTCCCGCAGCGCACTCCCGGGGGTGAGGGCGCTCCAGTGGGCCTCGTCGCCGCCCAGGGAAAGGGCCAGGCTGAAGGTGACCCCCCGCCCCCCGGTGAGGGCCCGGCACAGGTCGCCGAAGGCCCCGTCCAGCTCCACCCCGGCACAGAGCAGCAGGATGTCGCACTCGAAGGCCGAGAGCCCGAAGGTGGCGCTGAGGGTGTCCAGGGGGGCGGGACCCGGAAGGGCGGCGGCGGCCTTCCGGAGCGCGTCCCGGGCCGCTTCCACCCGGTCCTGATCCGCCCCCTCCACCCCGTAGAGCGCCTCGAGGCGGGCCCGGAGCACCGCCACCGCCGCCACCAGGTAGCGCTGGTTGGACTCCTCCGGAGAGGGATGGGGGGCGACGAGCACCTCCGGGAGATCCCGGTACAGGGGGGCGCTCATGGCACCGTCACCACGGGGAGGTGGTAGCGCCCGAAGGTGGGGCTGGCCTCCACCTCGTCCACCCGGAGCACACTCTCCGCCCCTCCCACCAGCACCCGCACCAGGTAGTCCCCCGGGGCCACCCCCTGGATGGGGAAGTCGATGCGGGTGGTCTCCTGCACCGTGGGGTCGGTGATCCCGTTGTTGGCTGGGGCATCGAAGATGTGCGCCGCGGCCTCGGTGCCGGCGGGGGCTCCCAGCGCGTTCAGGAAGAGCTGCACCCGCTGGAGCCGGTCCACGGCGGGGTCGAACTCCACCGGGATCACCTCGTCCGTGACGTCGGCGTCCACCACGGTGATCACCGGCCGGAGCACCACCGGGACCACGCTGGAGCCCGCCCCGTTGGCGTAGACCAGCTGCACCGCCTGCACCCCCGCCCTGAGGTCGGGGTCGGTGAGGGGGACCCGGAGCTCGGTATTCGTGAGGGATCCGGACACGGGGACCAGGTCCGCCGGCCCCACCCGGACCCGGGTGACGGGCCCCGCCAGCCCCGTGCCCCGGAGGAGGAGCGTGCCTCCCATCTCCACCGGGTCCCGGTCTCCCGACACCGCCACCGCCGCCTCCAGGATCGCCCGCTGGAAGGGGAAGACCCCGATGTTCCGGGTGCGCACCGGGAGCGGCCG
>Ga0076930_101650_pt1 | contig 11105 bp, 15 predicted proteins | sample HotLakConsoUCCRE_FD_71149 | JGI IMG/M metagenome (GOLD analysis project Ga0076930, IMG submission 71149) | Hypersaline microbial mat communities from Hot Lake, Washington, USA - Hot Lake Consortium UCC-RE (version 3) (version 3) ...
CCTATCGGGCTACCCCGGCCAGCGCTCGTGTCAGTGGCTTTGCGTCGCACGGCCAATGTCGCAGGGCTGTGCGATTCTTCTTCGGTAGTCTACCTACTACTCATCTGACCACCCGTCCTGCGTCCTGCCCCGCTTCTGGAACGATCCGTTGCAGGCGCCGAGAATCGTTGCGCAGGTGGGGATTCCGGGTCTACCATGCGAAGCGTTGGTGGGTGGGGGGCTGGGCATGAGCCTTCGGGGGAGAGCCGGATGAAGGAACTCGACAGGGTCGTCCTCAGACGGGACCTGCCCCACCTCGGCCTCGTGGAGGGGGATGTGGGAGCGGTGGTGCATGTCCATGACTCTGGGGTTCTCGAGGTCGAGTTCGTGACCGGGGAGGGTGCGACATTCGCTGTGGCCACCCTGGACGCGGATGACGTGGGGCCCACCGACGGGGTCACCCACGAGCGGTGAGCGGATCGAACAGGAACTCCTGAAGCTGCCCCTGGCGGAACGGGCTCGCCTCGCCGAGCGGCTCACCGCGAGTCTGGATGAGGGCTCGGAGATCGAAGCGGCCTGGATGGCGGAGGTACGTCGGCGGGATGCCGTGTTGATGTCGGGGGCCATGGAGGCCATTCCCTTGGAGGACGCTCTGAGTTCGGTGCGCGAGAGACACCTTGGTGGCTCGCTGAACTGTCCCCTATAGGGGTCTGCTGGGGGGTAAGGGCGCTTCAATCTCCCCCGACCAACCCCTCGGGATACTGGGCTGAGCTCAGGGCGAATACGCGCCCACAGGGTGCGTCAACAGAGAGTTACGCTGAAAGGGCGGGGCCGCTGGGTACCGGGTCAGGTATCTAAGTCGCGGCAGGATAACAGAATAGGGTTGGCCCTTCTTCCCTCTCCCTGGGCGCGCAGGCTTCCGGCCCGGACTGAGGTACACGGGCCAGGTGCTGGTCTCCTGGGGCTTCGCTGGGGTACACGGGCTGGCACTGAGTACGCCTGCTTTGAGCCGTGAGGAGCAGATTGAACAGGGGGTTCGGCTTCGGAGAGGGAAGGGGCCAACAGGCACTCTCCGCCGCCCCGCCCCTCCGCGTAACAGGAAGGCTTCCGGCTCGGGCCGTAGACCTGGAGCGGGGCGCCGGCGAAGAGGGGTCGGCCCTCGTCCCAACCGGCTTTGGAGCTGGCGGAGGTCGGCGGCCAGTGTCGCACCGCGGGCTTAGAGTGCCGGTGGGAACTGGGGTGTCGGGCCGGTTCGGAAGCCCCTAAGCGTTATGTGCCGATGTCCCGGCGGGCCTGTGAGTTGCCGCGGTGAGTCTCGATGCCAAGAAGTCATGAGGAATGCGAATGGCCCTAATCCTTTGCCGCGAGTGTGGCCAAGCGGTCAGTGACGAAGCACTAACCTGTCCGATTTGCGGTGTCCCTGATCCAACAGGCCTCGGGAGGAGGCCTCAGGAGCAGGCTGTCACCCCTCCGACTTCCCGGACCAGCAACACCATCGCGGGCCTTGCTAGCTTCTTTGTACCTGGGCTGGGGCAGTTGATTCAGGGGCGCATACTAGCTGCCGTCGGCCACTTTGTGGCGGCTTCGATCCTGTGGGTCATCTTTATGGGATGGGTTGTGCATCTCGCTTCCGCAGTGGGCGCTTCCCGGTACGACCCAACCGAGAGGCCTCAGCATCGGAGCTTCAAGCTCACGCGGTGACCCGGTGAAGGTTGGAAGAAGGAGCCTTACCGGTATTGAATGGGCGGACGCGCTTCGAAAGGCGCTGCCTCGTTGTCGGTCGTATAATGGGGAGTCGGGATCATGGCCGGTGAGTTGAGAGCTCGGTCAATCTTGGAGAGGCAGCTCGGCCAACGCGTTTGTCTCCATGATGACGGAACGTCCCGAGGCATGTACGACCTGCGGGTCGGACCTGCGGGAGAGCCAGCGGTCGCGATCGAATGCGTTGGTGCCGTTGATCCGGTCCTGACGGAGACGTGGAACATTGGGCCGGCCAAGGGTCCGTGGTTTTTGGGGCTCCGCTCAGACTGGCGCGTCGTGATCAGGCCAGCAGCGCGAGTGAACAACTTGCGACAGCGCATTGAGGATGTCCTGGTCGGATGCGAAGCCGGGGGGATGCAGGGCTTCCTGCCTGTGGACTACAAGCTTCGACGCGAACGGCCAGACCTCTATCGGGCGCTTTCCGAGATGGGAGTCCACTCGCTGAATCGCTATCGTGAAGCCGGTAGCGGCGAGGTCTCCCTTGGGCTGCCAGCGTACGGTGGCCCTATCGATTCCGCTGGTGAGGCAGTGCCGGAGTGGATTAGCGAATTCCTGCGCGCCCCTGAGCGGAGCGATGTCCTAAGGAAGCTGATGGAATCCGGGGCACCGGAGTGCCATGTGTTCGTCGCAGTGACACCCGCCGGAGCGCCATGGCCCGTGGAGTCCTACCTTGGCTCGAGCCCGGATCGGACACCTTCGGCGGCACCAACTCTGCCGGAGCCGGCAGCCGCCGTCTGGATCTGCTATGGCGATCAGGGCTTGGTGTGGGATGGGCAGAGGTGGCGGTTGTTTCTGGCCAAGCCGACACCGGACGGCTGAGTGGGCCTCGTTGGCGGGGCAGGCACTCATGCGGCACATAACTACACGTTGCCGGCTCCGACCCTAAGGGTCTCCGCTGCAGCCCCTTGTCGGGGCTCGGCAACGCCTGAACGTTACGCGGTAGCCTTGGAGGTAGGGGGTAAGGGGCCTTCAGTATGAAGAAGTACCGACTTAAGGGCGATCCCGGTCGATACGAAGTCACGGGGGAGCCTGTGGCCGCGACAAGTGAAGGGGATCCAACAGATGGGGAGGGAAGGCACCTCCGAGGAAGCACCCACTCGGGGGGCTGGATCGAGTCTTCGGTGGATAGGGAGGGAGCGTTCTTCGCCAAGCTTCAGGGGCCCATCGAGCGTGGCCGGAACGGCGAAGCTCATGCCCTCAAGTTGCTGCTTCAGCGGCTCAGCGAAGACGGATGGGAGGCAGTTGAAGTCCCTGGGGCTCGCGACGGGTATGGTGAAGACCGCCTCGTTGAGTTTGCTGGACGGACGTGGGTGGTGCAGATGGTCACTGTTCCAGCGGAGCCCGAGGTCTGGCGAAGGCTGGCGTCAGGGGAAGCGAGTCTGGAGGGAGATCGGGACAAGGCTGTCGAGTACCTTCGCCAGGGGATCCTGAAGAAGGAACATGTGGAGCAGCAGGTTATCCTTGTTCTTGACGCCTCCGTTCTTGGGGCGGCCGTGACGCAGGATCTGGTGCAGGCTTACCTCCGATCTCATGGAGACCCCGAAGGTGAGTTCGGCCTCGCCCAGGTTTGGCTGATAGGCAGGACGGTACGCAGCTCCTTCCGGTTGGGGGCCAGGTCGGGACCGCGGCCGACCGCGTAACTTGCGGTTGCTGCCTCCACTCACTCCGCTCGCTCCGGTAGTCGCGGCGCCTGAGGGGCGCCGCGCAGCAACCTGAAAGCGTTAGGGGAAACAAGAGAATGTCTTGCCTACCGTAGAGCGGACGCTTTGCGGTAGACGACTGTGCCTGCACGGAGGGAACCTCGGTGGCAAGAGAGGCCACGTACTATCTCGGCCGTGTCGTCAAGTTCGGAGCACTGAATGATGTGGAGTTGGTGGCCGCCCTAAGAGAACCGGCAACCCTCCAGAGGGGAGAGTTTCGCTACACTGTAACACAGTATGAAAGTCACCGGGATGAGACGGGTGCCGTCTACCACGCCGGTCGGCTGGCCAAATTTCGCCCCTTAGGTGAGGTGGGTGTTGTCGACCCGGAGTGGCACGCGGAACGGACAGAGAACATCCTCAACCTACGGGAGGCAGTGAGTAGCTTTGTCTTCCTTCCCGAGTTCTCCGCCGTCGCCTATCAGCATGTGTGGAACCAGATTGAAAGAGATCGGTTTCGGTCGATCTGGAGCACACTTATAGAGGCAAAGTACGACGGTCTCTTTAGGTCGTGCGAGATCGATCCGATCACAGATATCCGCGTCTTTATCCGACGCATTGCTGCCCTCACGTCCATTCGGAAGCTGGATGCGAGAGTTCATCCACCGAATCCTCTATTTGGGCCCGCGTGGGAGTCACTTCGCAGGTATCTGCGAGATCGACGTCTGAAGGAGATCGTTGTGCGGGAGACGGCCAGCCAGGGAGAGGGGATTCAGTCTGGCATCGTGGATGTCGCGCGCGCAGCGGCGGATCGCCCAGAGGGAACCGGGGTCGCCGATCCCGAGCTTCTGGAGTGGATGGGGCGACACGTTGGGGATGCCGCGGTCCTGATGGCGGTAGATGGCTACGGCAGAGCTCGGATCGAGGGCTTTGAAGGTGAGGAACTGAGGGTGATTCGCACCCATGAAGCCCAGCATAGCTTCCGGGCACCCAGTGAAGCGCCGGCACACGTCATCTATGAGCATGCGCGGGCCATTCTCGCAACCATCAACGATGACCGATACCTTCAGCACTGACCGTCTCGCCAACGCAATACGGGCGTTTGTCATCGCGCCCGAGGTGGGCCTTGCCCTCCTCGTATTCGCGTCCTTTCACTTGTGGCCGGCGGTGTGGGAGGAGCTTGGTGTGCGGGTCGAACTTGGGGACTGGAGAATCTTCAGCGCTCTGATTGCGGCGGCTTCCTTCCTACTTCGACAGGCTGTCGTACAAGCGGCCAAGGTATCGGACCCGGATTCGGCCCGCCGGCAGGTCCTAGTCGAGTGGCCGGAGTACTGGAAGCTGGCCCTCAGGGTCCGGGTGGCCTTCGTGTACGCAGTAGTGGGGGCGCTGTCTGTCCTGGGCGGCCTCGCCATGGCATTGAGTGGAGCGGAGGGGCCATTGCCCCTTCTCCTATGTGTTCTTGGTCTTGGGGTCCAACTCACAACGACCTTGACGAGCGCCTATGGCGCGTGGCAGGTAAGGGAGATCCTTGATGGCGTGTGAGGACTGCTTCCCCTAACTAAACGTTGCCGGCTGCGGCCCTGCGGGCCTCCGCCGAAGCCCCTGATCGGGGCTCGGCAACGCCGAAACGTTGATATGGAAGGGCCCTGTCAAGGCCGGATGTGTGGGCGGGGGAGGCCCGGGGCTGCTTCGACGATGAATCCTGCTGATATACGATGATTAGGTCCGTGGGACCCAGCGCATCAGGAGACGGATTCGTCGGGAGCTGGCCGGAGTCTATACGCGGGGATTGGGCACGAGGCCGGACCCCATAACGTTTGCTGGCGTTCTCCTATCGTGCCCTGGAGCACTCCCCCCACCCGGTGTATGCATCAGGCTGCTTGATTCATCGGTTCATTGATCGTGTGGTTCAGTTCGATGTCGCGGAGCGCAGCCCAGAGGAAGCCCACCAACTCTCGGGCGACCGCGGTGGCGGCGACTTGGTTCGGTTTTCTCGCAGCGAGCCGGTGAAAGACTTTGTAGAGGCGATGCTGGCACTTCCAGGCGTGTTGGATGATGTCGGCGTCTTGTCCCATCTGGCGCTTTCGACGAGAGGCACTGATGGCCGGTCTTTCTGCATAGTGCCATGCGGCCTGAATGAGGACATGGCGGACCCGGGAATTGCCCGCCTTGGTGATGGGGCCGAGCCGGCGTTGGTCACCGGACGATCGTTCGCCCGGGATGAGTCCCACGTAGGCCATGAGCTGTCGGGGGCTCCCGAAGCGGCTGACATCGCCAAGCTCGGTGGCGATGACCATCGCGGCTTGGGTCTTGAAGCCCCGGAAGCATCCGAGGCGTTCAACCACGGGCTTGAAGCGAGGCAGGAGGGCGAGCTCCTCGATGCGGCGGTCGAGTTCGTCCCTGCGCTGGAGCTTGTACTCGAGGAGAGCCAGGTACTCGGTGAGGACGCAGCGGTCCTCGGCGTCAAGGGTGCCGGGCACCAGGATCTGGCGGATCCAGTTGAGATGGCGCGTAGTCCAGTGGGTGCCTTCTCGATAGATGAAGCTCCCCCGGCGCATGAACTTCAGGATGTAGTGGCGGGACTTCACGATCTCGCGCTGGAAGGTCTCGCGGCAGCGGACGACGTCGCGGACCCTCTCCTCCTCCTCGGTGGGGATGTGGATGAGGGCGAGGCGACCGTCGCGGAAGTCCTGGCCGAGTTTGATGGCCTCGCGGTGATCCGTCTTGCGGCGGTCGCCGGGGCGACGAAGAATGAGGGACGGAGCGGCCAGATGGCACTCGATCCCCCACTCCTCGAGAGATCTCTGGAGGACGTAGCCGGCACCGGAGGCTTCGTAGCAGGCGCGGACCTCGCCGTCGGCCCGAAGGCGTTGGAACCAGCGGCGGAGCTTGCCCGGGTCGGTGGGGAGGCGGTCCACGCGGAGCGGCTGAGTGTCGCGGTCCTGGAAGACGGCTGCGGTCACGGAGTCCTTGTGGACATCGAGCCCGACCCAGAAGATGGGGGTGGAAGGGGTGGAAGACATGGCTGGTCTCCTGTCGGTGTGGCCCAAGGCCACAGGTGGCTCTGGTGTTTCCTCCGCAACGGGACGCTAATTCACGATTCCCGCGGGAGGCCAGTCCCTTCCATTGTGTCTAGATGGAAGTTTCCGAGATCGTTGGGCAGGCGGTCCACCCGGCACGGCTGGGGTTCCCGGTCCTTGAAGACGGCGGCAGTGAAGGAGTCCCTGTGGATATGGAGGCCCACCGAGAAGATGGGGGTGGACGGGGTGGGGGACATGGCTGGGCTCGTATCGGTGTGGCGCCGACCACAGGTGGCTCTGGTGTTTCCTCCGAAGCAGGACGCCAATCCACGATACCCTCGGAGGGCCGGCCCCCTTATTGTGTCTGCATGACATCGCCGATACGGGCTCTAGGTGCAAGACTCAGGTGCTACCAGGAATGCGAACGCACGCCCTAGCCGCTGCCTCGGAGAGATCAACATGGCCGATGGGACCATACAGGAGAGCAGGGACCACTTTGCCACCGGGTCACTGGAGGTCAGCACCAAGATCCGCCTCTTGCTCGACCGGAGAGAGGCGGCCTATGCCGTACCGAAGAAGGAATGGAAGCGGATCCGCAGAGCGATTGAGGAGCTGGAGGAGTTGAACTCTAGGTATGACAACGCCGCATGGGCCTGCGTGGGCTTCGGTGTTTCCTTCGCCCTCGCGGGGTTGAGCGTGTGGACCACGAGCACGAGTGTGCCGGCGTGGGTGATTCCCTTCTTGACGCTGGGGTCTGTATTCTCGTTTGTACTCTCCCTCCTCTGTTTCATGATGGTCGATGACCGGAAGAAGGCTATCGCTAGAAATAAGGAGGCTTGCTTGGCTCTCATGGATGATGTGGAGAGGGGATTCGACGTATCCGCGAGTGAGGAAGTCGGCGAGGCCGGGCCTCGCCTGAGCCCACACGAGACGCACAATACGTTGTCCCAAGCTTCGGGTCCCGAAGTCGAGGCTGAGATTGGCGCCGAGAAGGAGGATGAACTCACGACGCGAATTGCCAAGTCGTCCCTGACCCCTCTCGACCGCCTGCGGATTAGTAGAGCTCGCTCCGCCCTTCCGCAGAAGACCCTCATTGAGGACTGATACGATGCCCGTTGAGATCCTTCACCCTTACACCCAGCTTCGAACCGATATCAATCTCCTTCAACCGGCGACCATTTCCTTACGGAAGCCGAGTCCCGACCGAGTGGATGCCTTCCGCAATCGGTACGGTTTCTCATCGGTTCAGACTCCCGACTCATCCGCCGATGTGATCGGTAGGGACGGTCGGTTCCCGGACCATCCTGAGCGGGGGACCATCCAGGAGCTCGGTGTCTTGATAAGTGTGAACCGGGCCGCTACGGTGGTGCTGGGAGTGGAGGAAGATCCGTGTATTGACCTGCTTGAGGATATTCTCCAGTCAGTGTATGAGTGTCCCCGCGAGCGATTGGCGTCATCTGTGGACTACATAACCAATTCGACGACTACGAAGGCGAAGTTTTCTACGAATCTGATGAGGGTCTTTAACCCGGGTTTGACAGCCATCTTTCACGACTGGGAAGACTTGGAGACGGGCTCACTGATGCCACAGATTACTGACTGGCCTCCACCTAGACAGGGAATCATGCAGTTGTCGGCACGGACGAAGGAAAGGTTCTACGGAAAGGGGTCACCCAATACGGCCTTCGTCGTACCGAGCGACCTAGATTTCTTCGTCTATATTCCGACGCGCTACTATAAGATGACAAAATATCGTCTGCGTCTGTGGGTGGAATCATTCGAGGACTACCTTGAGAACGAGTACTTCACAACAAGCGAAATGCCATTGGAGGCGCACCGGTCTTTTCTGGAAGGCCTGGACCGCATGGCGATTTCGGGTTGAGGTATTGCTCCGCAGGCCAGGGGGGAGTAGTTCAGCAGGAGTCTGACTTGAGCAAAGTGGTTGGGTCACTCATGATCTGGGCGGACCAGCTCGATCTCGACGCACGGGGTCTGGTCTGACCCCCGATTCCTGGTCCAGCTGGACTCACGCAATGGGAGCGAGGTAACCTGAGGCCGACCCGGACCCCGGAGGAGGGAGGAGGAAGGCTGAGATGCGGAAGTCGAAGTACACTGAGGAGCAGGTGGCGATGGCCCTGCGTGAGGCGGAGGCTGGGACGCCGGGGCTGAGATCTGCCGGAAGCTGCAGGTCACGGAGGCGACGTTCTACCGCTGGAAGAAGAAGTTTGGCGGGCTGGGGGTGCCGGAACTGCGGGAACTGAATCAGCTGCGGGATGAGAACCGGCGTCTGAAGGGGCTGGTGGCGGACCTGGCGCTGGACAAGGAGATCCTGCAGGAGGCCATCCGAAAGAGGTGGTAGGCCCGGCGTTGCGGCGGCAGGCGGTGGAGTGGGCGCAGCGCGCGTACCGCCTCTCGCAGCGTCGGGCGATCCGAGCGCTGGGCGTCCCCCGGTCCTCGGTGCGGTACCGGAGCCTCCGTTCGCGGCGGGAGCCCTTGAGAGCGCGGATCAGGGAGATTGCGGCGGCTCGAGTGAGCTGGGCTACCGGCCGGTGCACACCCTCCTGCGGCGGGAGGAATGGAAGGTGAACCACACGCTGGTGCAGCGGCTGTACCGGGTGGAGGGGCTGTTGCTGCGCCGGAAGAAGCCCAAGCGGCGCAGGACGGCCGTCGAGCGGGCGGAGACGGCTCGGGTCACCCGGGTGAATGAACGATGGGCCATGGATGTCATGCACGACAGCCTGCCGAGCGGCCAGATGCTGAGGATCTTCGGTGCCGTAGATGTCCATACCCGCGAGTGCGTGGCTTTGCGGGCGGGGAGGGGCTTTCGAGGTGATGACGTGGCCGCCATCCTGAGCGAGGCGGGCGTGGAACGGGCCGCGCTTCCGGAGGTGAGCGGCTTGAAGTACACTGGACACCTTCGTCCGTCCGGGACTCAGGGGGGCTGCGCCACTGAGGCGAGAGGTCGTGTTTGGTCAGGACGGGATAAGGATAGGTATCGTGCGAACAGAGTCCGAAGGTGCTCGGCGGCTCGGTCTATTCGTAGGGATCTTGGGAGCCCTCAGTTGGCTGTCGTTTGTGTTTGTTGAGTCGAGAGCACTTAGGATGCTAGATCCGCCCGATTACATTTGGATTGTGGCGTTGGCGCTCGTGGCGTTCTTTGTGCCGCTACTTCTGGTGCGCGGTGTCTATTGGGTGGCCGAGGGCTACAAACAAACTGTACAAGGTTGGTATTGACCTGACACCCAACCCCGAGCACCATGCCTGGCGGACGCTTCGACTCCTCCCGGACCCGTGCTGCACCCTTCTTCGATACGCTCGTGGCCAGGGACGCCACCGGGAGCTCATGGCTGCCGGAGCTGCTGGACCTTCCCGAGCACGGCTCCACCACGATCGCCCAAGTGTCGGGCGAGCTGGTGGATTCGGCTTGGGGTGAGAAGGAGCGCGGGCTGCCGGCTCCGGCCTCCCTGCTGTCCTGGCTGGTCCGCAACCTGAAGTGCCCGTCCTCCATGAAGGAGGAGGGGCTTCGGCCCGAGCGTCGCGATCTGCTGGAGGGTGACGAGGAGCGGATCGCCGAGGGCCTCCGCCTGCTGGATGAGGAGGGGAAGGATCGGGCCTGGTACGTCTTCGAGGGGCCGAGCCATCCGGATGTGTACCTCGCCACCTCCGATGCGATTGTCGTGATCGAGGGGAAGCGGACCGAGCGTGGCCCGACGGACCCAACGACCTGGATGCCGGTGGGGTCGCAGATGTTGAGGCACCTGGATGCGGCGCTGGACCTGGCGGGGCCGAGGGCGCTCTACGGGTTCTTCATGGTGGAGGGTCCGGCCGATGGGTCGATCCCTGGGGTATGGCAGGAGGCGGCCCGTGGCACCCTCGATGCCGATCTGGTCGAGAAGAGCCTTCCGCATCGCTCGCGGGCAGAGCGGGAGCGGATTGTGGAGGCGTTCCTCGGCGTGACGACCTGGCAGCGGGCGTGCGCGGCCCTGGGAGTTCCGGTTGAGGAGCTGCCGGACGAGGTGGCGGGGTAGGGGGACGGCGTGAACCTGGACCCGGAGTGGCGGGTAGCGGCCTCGGGCGCTCGGCGCCACAGGGATCCAGGGAGTTACCTGGTCGCCCTGTCCTCCCCCTGGAGCGAGGAAGAAGGGGTCGCACAATGACGATGACTCTCCTCATTCCAGGCCTCGTATTCGGCGTGAGCGCATCGTTCATATCGTGGATCCTGTCGATGCTGCTGAGCCCCCTGCTGAGGAGGACCCCGTACTACGACCGCCTGTCGTCCCTGGACCTGGTTGGCCCCGGGGCACCCATTCCCCGGGTGGGGATGCGCCAGTTCAAATGGGTCGTCACCAACACCCCCTTCAAGTTCTTCAATCCGGCGATCCGGGTGGCGGGCTCGGGTGCGGACCTCGCCCTGATCCGGGATGAGATGACGAAGGCCGAGGTCAACCACCTGATCGGGTTTGCCCTCGTCACCCTGACGGCGATCGTCATGGGCATCACCGAGGGACCGGTCTTCGGAATGGCGATGATGGTGGGGAACGTGCTCCTGAACCTCTATCCGTCGCTGCTTCAGCAGGAGAACAAGCGCAGGATCTACAGGGTGATCCGGAGACGGGAGGCGGCAGCCCAGCGCTCCCCCACCCTCCCCGATCACCCCTCCCGCCTTCCGTCGCTGGACGAGCCGGAGGCCCGGTAGGGACGCTTC
>Ga0076930_101651_pt1 | contig 11096 bp, 8 predicted proteins | sample HotLakConsoUCCRE_FD_71149 | JGI IMG/M metagenome (GOLD analysis project Ga0076930, IMG submission 71149) | Hypersaline microbial mat communities from Hot Lake, Washington, USA - Hot Lake Consortium UCC-RE (version 3) (version 3) ...
AAATCAAAATTTTACTTTTGAGGTTTTCTGGTACATCTCCACTGACTATTCTTTGGGCCAGACCTTCCACTATGGCTGTTTTACCTACACCTGGTTCTCCCAGTAAAATGGGATTGTTTTTGGTCCTCCTGGCCAGGATTTGCAAAACCCTCCTGATCTCTTCATCCCTGCCGATTACAGGATCAATTTTACCCTTCTTGGCAAGTTCATTCAGGTTTTTGGAATACCTTTCCAAGGACCTGTATTTTGATTCTGCGTTCTGATCTGTCACTTTATTTCCTTTTCTTAGTTCCTTTATCGCTTCTATTAATTTCTTTTCATTAAGGCCCTGGTCTTTCAAAAGCTGTGCAGCCTTATCGGAACCGGCCAAACTTCCCAATACCAGGTGTTCCACTGCAACAAATTCATCACCAAAATCCTTTAGGTAATCCTTCGCCTTTTGCAATACCTGATTGGTGGCATTGGAAAGATAGGGCTGCTGCCCGCTCACCTTGGGCAATTGTTGGATGATCTCATCCAATTTCTGGGTAAGCAATTGGCTATTGACTCCCAATTTTTTAAATAAAAATTCGGTGACATTGCTATCTTCCTGAATAATGCCTTTGAGTAAATGGGCTGGTTCTATCAGCTGTTGCTGCCCTGCTGTACACAGCTCCAGGGCCTTCTGTATGGCCTCCTGAGATTTGATGGTAAATTGTTTGAAATCCATGATGTTATGGGTTAAGTGCTGTTTATTGACAATCTCTTTGGTTCATTTCATCAAATATGCAACCAAACCCATTTTAGCCACAAAACCTGTAATTATGTCCGTTTTCGAACAGTTATAAAGGATTTTTCAGACTTTTTGGCAGGAAAATACAGGCTGATCGGCCCGATAGAAAATCAAAAGAGAATACCGTCATAATGGTCCGATTTATTTAACTTTAGGATCAAATTACCTTCTATGAAAAAATGGACCTTGGCTTTTGTGGTAGCTTCCCTGTTTTTTGCCTGTCAGGATAAACCAGAAAAAAAACCAAATTTTGTATTTATCCTGGTAGATGACCTGGGCTGGGCGGATATACGGGCCAACTATGCGGATACCTTTTACGAAACGCCCCACCTGGACGATATGGCGGCCATGGGGATGCGTTTCACACAAGCTTATGCTGCCCATCCGGTATGCAGCCCGACCAGGGCCGCCCTGATGACTGGAAAGCACCCCAACCGGGTCAATATCACCGATTGGATTCCGGGCTTCAACCGGGACAGAGACAATTGGCTATTGGAAACTCCCGCCATTAATCATGAACTGGCGTTGGGAGAAACTACCCTGGCCGAAAAATTCAAGGAAGGAGGATACCAGACTTTCTTTATTGGAAAGTGGCATTTGGGAGAAGAAGACCAATACTGGCCGGAACATCAGGGTTTCGATATCAATATTGGTGGATGGAGTGTAGGGGCTCCCCAGCTGAAAAAAGGGGAGGCCAATGGCTATTATGCTCCATATGGCAATCCCAGGCTCGAAGACGGTCCTGAAGGGGAATACCTGACCAACAGGTTGACTGCCGAGAGTATTCAGTTGATTCGGAAAAACCAGGACAATCCCTTTTTGTTGTATCTTTCCTTTTATACGGTGCATACCCCCATTCAGGCGGCGCCCGAGCGACACGACTATTTTCTGGAGAAAAAAGAAACGCTTCAACCTCCAGCCGATCAGGCTGCATACAGGTCAGAAGGCGTTGGGAAAACCAAATTGATCCAGGACAATGCAGCTTATGCCTCTATGGTTTCGGCCATGGATGATAATGTGGGTAAAATCCTGCAGGCCTTGAAGGATACTGGGCTGGAGGATGATACATGGGTCATTTTGACCAGTGATAATGGCGGGCTTTCCACCCTATTTACAGAAGGGGCGCCAACGGCTAACGGACCGCTTAGGGCGGGAAAGGGCTGGTGCTATGAAGGTGGTATCCGGGTGCCATTAATCATCAAGGGGCCTGGAATTAAGCAAGGCGGGACTGTTTCCCATACCCCGGTGATCAGCATGGACATGTTCCCCACCCTACTCAGCCTGGCTGGTATCCCCCATGAAAACAACGATGGGGAAAATCTGACCCCCCTGCTCGAGGGGGAAGCCCAATTGGACCGGGAAAGTTTGATCTGGCATTATCCACAGTACCACGGCAGTGCCTGGAAGCCGGGTTCGGCCATCAGAGAGGGTAAATGGAAACTGATCCATTTCTACGAAAATCAGGTCAGCGAACTTTTTGACCTGGAAAAGGATCCGGGAGAAAATGAAAACCTGAGTAAGGTATTCCCGGAAAAAGCGGAGGAATTGCAGCATAGATTGATGCAGCAACTGAAGGCTACGGGAGCCAGGTTTCCTCGGCACAAACAGTGATTTAGCAACTGAGAAAATAGATTTTTGAACCAATTGATAGCTGGTTATTGTTTTCACTGGCCCGGAAAAAATGAAAGTCATGCAACAGGATAAAAAACAAGACATCAGAAAACTGGATTTGGCGCAATTGGAGGATTACTTTGTTTCCATAGGAGAAAAGAAATTCAGGGCCAGGCAGGTGTATGAATGGTTATGGAACAAGTCAGTCAAAAATTTTGATGACATGAGTAATATTTCCAAACCCACCCGGGAGCATTTAAAGGAGCATTTCACCATCAACCACATTCAGGTAGACCAATTTCAGCGAAGCACAGATGGCACCATCAAAAATGCAGTCAAACTCTTTGACAACAACATTGTAGAATCTGTACTTATCCCCACTTCCAAGCGGATAACCGCCTGTGTATCCTCACAGGTGGGTTGCAGTCTGGATTGTAATTTCTGTGCAACCGCCAGGCTGAAAAGAATGCGTAACCTGCATCCGGATGAAATTTATGACCAGGTAGTGGCCATACAGCAGGAGGCCAGCATCTACTATGACCGCCCTTTGACCAATATAGTATTCATGGGAATGGGTGAGCCACTACTTAACTACCAAAACGTGCTGGCCGCCATTGAAAAAATCTGTTCCCCGGAGGGGCTGGGGATTTCGCCAAAACGCATTACCTTATCTACTGTAGGTATAGCCAAAATGATCCGCAAACTGGCTGATGAGGAGGTCAAATTCAATTTAGCCCTTTCCCTGCACTCCGCTATCAACGAAACCAGAAGCCGGCTAATGCCCATCAATGAAACCAATACGGTGGAAGAACTGGCCGATGCGCTCAAATATTGGTATGCCAAAACAAAAAGAAGGGTCACTTATGAATACGTGATTTGGGATGGTATCAACGATGACGAAGCCCATGCCCGGGCACTGGTAAAATTCTGCAAACACATTCCCTCAAAAGTCAATATTATCCAATACAATCCCATAGACGATGGGGAGTTCAGGCAAGCGTCGGCGGATAAAGTAGCTTTATATATCCAAATTTTAAGTGCAGCTGGAATTGTAGCCAAAGTTAGAAAATCCCGTGGCCAGGACATTGATGCAGCCTGCGGACAGCTGGCCAATAAAAATGAGTTGTAATAAATTACGCAAGTTTTATCGGATATGAACACCTTTTTTATAAATTTGAAATACACATTCAATTATCAAGATGGATCTTCAAACCCTCATTGACAAGTCGCTTACCATTTTTAATGAGCACGGATACCATCACACTGACATGGAGTTGCTGATGGACAGCCTGCAGATCAGGCCTTCTGACTTTAAAAGGGAGTTTACTGATTTTGAGGATCTGATTATTAAAATTTTCTACAGCCTCTGTACTGAATCTGACGCAGCCACTGCAGAAATTGACAAAAACAGCACCTCTTTAGAGTTACTCTATTCCAGTATTTTAAATTCCTATCGGATTAAATTGAAATACCGCTTTTTTTTCATGGACCTTGGTTCGATCATCAACAATCATGAACCTGTCAAGGACCGTTATTTTGAGCTGATTTCCCTGAGGAAGACCCAATTGATACATCTCTTTAGTTTGCTTCGCCAGGAAGAAATTTTTGTCAATGAAAACTTTGCCGGAAGTTATGAGAACCTGGCCAATCAAATGACCATGTTATCCGACTACTGGCCCACCCATAACCAGATCATTTTCGGCAAGGAAATTTTTCATTACCAGTATTACAGCAAATTGGTATTTTCAATGGTCTTGCCATTTCTAACAGAAAATGGCCTGAAATCCTACAAAAAGATATTGGGGTACGACAAATCAGGGGTTTGATTTCAACTTATACATCCTTATTGCTAAAATCAAAAAGTTTTCGTTTTTCTTCCTTACTCAGGTTATCGTATCCTTTTTCTGCAATTTTATCCAGGATTCGGTCGATTTCTTCCTGTGTGCTACTACTTCCACCTGAAGTTGTATTGCTCCTGCTTTTAGATGAAGTACCTTTACCGGAATCCGCCCCCCTTCTATAGGTCACTTTGACTTTTGGCTTTGAAGTAAACAATTTTTCAAAAAACTGGCCTACTGTCTGAATGGGTTTACCCATGTCTACACCCTTATTGAGTTGCAGGATATAAAAATATCCCAGTGCGGCACCACCTAAATGGGCCAGTTCTCCACCGGCATTCGAGCCTGCTGAATTGGCAAATGCAATAAGCACATAAAATATGGCAATGTATTTTATTTTGACCGGACCGAGAAGCAGGAGGTGAAATTGAGTATCTGGCCTGAGGGTAGCGGCTGCAACAACGATCGCATAAACCCCGGCACTGGCTCCCAGCATCAAAGCCCCATCTACCCGGTCACTGAAATATGGAGCAATGTTATACAGCACCATATACAGCAAGCCACCGGCAATTCCTCCCAGGAAATAAAGGTTGACCAACTTACGGCTACCCAAATACTCCTGAACCAAAATCCCAAACCAATATAGAAAAAGCAGGTTAAAGATGATATGCAGAAAACCTTCATGCAAAAACATGTAACTGATCAATGTCCAGGGCTGCATCAAAAACCTGGAAATAGATGCAGGCATCATAAAAAACGAAACGATGGACCGATAGGCTTCTTCTGCACCTCCTATGGTCAGAAATACCCTCAACACCATCAGTACCAAAAACGCCAATAAATTAATCGCTATAATCTTATACAGACCATTATCTTTATGGTCAAAGGCATGCCTGATATGATACCAAAATCCTCCGTACATTTTTCCTTAATAAAAATTTCTTCTGTCTTTTTTCCAATATACGACCAACACCGCACCGATCATCAGCCCGGACAAGTGCGCAAAATGAGCTACATTATCTGTGGGATTAGATACAAATATATTATAAACTGTGTATAGTCCATAGAACAATACAAGGTATTTTGCCTTTACCGGCATTGGTGGAAAGAGCAAAAACAGCTGGGTGTTCGGAAACAGCATGCCAAAAGCAATGAGAATCCCGAAAAGTGCCCCCGAAGCACCTACCATGGGAATGTTTGCCTGACTTTCCCTGATATCTAGCATGGCTCTTTTGGCCTGCTCCTGAATTTCAAAGTCATCCGGATTTCTGCTGTAATCATCTATAAAATCATATATCGCAGGGTTAAACATGTGTCGGTTATTTGAAACAAAACGGTTGAATGCCTCAGGGTCCGGATCCGCAGTAAAGGCCTCTATGCTATTGTTCAGCTTCCCCATCTTGTAAGCATTGTAGCCCGAATACATGACCCCAGAACCAATGCCACACACCATCCAAAGGATCAGTATTTTCTTTGGTCCAAGAAATTGTTCCAAAAGTGGGCCAAATATAAATAGCCCAAACATATTGCTAAACAGATGCCAGAAGTCTGCATGCATAAACATGTAGGTCACGAACTGAAAAGGCATGAAAAATCTACTCTCTACATAATAAAGTGCGAAAAGATTTTTAAGCTGTGGCAGAAAAAAGGAGGCGATTACATGCATCCCCACGGTGATTAGCAGTAGGTTCTTCACAATGGGGGTAAGGGCTCTGAACATAGGTTTTTGTTTAGTATCAGGAATAGAAAAATCTTTCTATTTTATTTAAGTCCAATTTAATAAAGGTTTTATTCCCTTCCGGGCTGTAATTGGGATTCTGACAAGCAAATAATTGACCTGCAAGGTTTTCCATTTCCTGGCTTTTCAATTGATCTCCTTTTTTTATCGAAGTCTTTTTTGCCAATGACCTTGCCAGATTCTCTTTCCTGCCAAGAGAAAGTTCATGCTTAAAATGCTTGAATTGTTCCAGCATTTCTTCAAACAGCACCTTTTCGCTGGCAATATGAATATCTGTAGGCACTCCGTTAATCAGAATAGCATTTTGACCAAAAACCGTCAACTGAAAGCCCAGGTTGTTAAGCTCTTCCTTTAAGTCTATTACCAGGGCAAAATCTGCCGGGCTTAACTTGATATTCTGAGGAAAAAGGCACTGCTGGGAAGCTCCGGTCGATTGATCCAGTTGCCTGATATACCGTTCGTATAAAATCCGCTGGTGGGTAGCCTGCTGATCAAATATAAGCAGGCCGGAAGATGTTTGAGTAACAAAATAGGCCTGCCCTATCTGAAATGTTTTTCCGGGAACCTTGGAAAGGTCTTCAGTAGTGATATCCCTACCATTTACTTTGCTTGGAAAGGTTTTCAGATGCCTTGCCTCCTGGTTTTCCTTTTCGGGGTCAAAATGGATGGCCCTTTCTTCGTGATCTTGTTGGAACATTTGTTCCCATCCCCTGGCATCTTTATTTAAGGAACTGGGTCCCCTGAATGTCCGGTAGTTGTTTTCAGTGCTTACTTCCTGGCCTTTGTCGTGATCATTGCTCCAGTTGTCTGTAAAATTTACATCCAGACTAAAGTCAATAGTAGGTACTACATGATGTGCACCCAAAGCCTGTTTTACAGCGGAACGCACGATTCCATAAATGGTTCTTTCATCATCAAACTTGATTTCGGTTTTGGTAGGATGTACATTGATATCAATGTGCTTGGGGTCAATATCTAAAAAAAGTACATAAAAGGGATGCTGGTCTGTGCCTATCAGTGCTTCAAAGGCATTTAAAAGGGCATGGTGCAGGTAATTACTTTTGATATAACGCTTATTAACGAAAAAAAACTGTTCCCCCCGGGTTCTTTTTGCCTGCTCAGGGCTTCCTACATAACCTTTAATATCGATGTGAGGCGAGGATTCCTGACACACAATCAGGTGATTTCTATACTGTTTTCCAAAAATACCAACGATCCTTTACTGAGTTTACCTGAAGCCAATTTAAAAAGCTCCATGTCGTTTTGGTAAAAGGAAAATGCCACTTCCGGGTAGGCCAGGGCTACACGCTGGAATTCCTCCACCAGGTGTTTGGTCTCCACCGCATTGGATTTCAGGAAATTTCTGCGGGCGGGCACATTAAAAAACAGGTTTTTTACTGCAATGGAAGTACCATCCTGAAAAACCACCGGCTCCTGCTTTTTTACCATGGAACCTTCAATTTGTATCAGACTGCCCAATTCATCACCTGTTCGTTTGGTCTTCAACTCGACCTGGGCGACTGCCGCTATGGAGGCCATGGCCTCACCCCGGAACCCATGCGTCCGGATATTGAATAAATCCTCGGATTTTCTAATTTTTGAAGTCGCATGTCTTTCGAAGCACATCCGCGCATCGGTAAGGGACATGCCCCATCCATCATCAATTACCTGGATCAGTGTTTTACCTCCATCCCGTACCACCACCTGTATATTTTTTGCCCCGGCATCGATAGCATTTTCCAGTAGCTCCTTCAATGCTGATGATGGCCTTTGCACCACCTCTCCGGCAGCAATTTGATTGGCAATGGCATCCGGCAACAACTGAATCAGATCATCCATTTTTCTTCCGTGGTTTTAGCCTAAACAAGCCGATCAATAAAGCCACCGCTGCCCCCAAATAAAGCAGGTAATAGATGATGTCAGGCCCGATGTAAAGGTATCCTCCAAAGCCTCCCACAAGCAGGAAAAAGATTACTGTACGCATCAGGCCCGCACTTTGCAGTAAACCTGAAGGTTGCTTTTTTATGGGACTCCCGCTGGTAAAAGCCCCTCTGATGGCAGAACCGTGCCTGTATCCCAACTGCTGGTTCAATTCGTTTTCATCTGGAGAAAGCACTCCCTTGGCTTCCAATTCTCTCTTGATACCTTCGGTCCTGCTATGAATTTCTTCTTTGACAGGATCATAATGCCTGGGGTTGATCTGGAACCTTCTTGGTTGATTTACACGGAATATAGATGGAAATTTCATGGTGCCCGTTTTCTGCGTCTCAAGGATCGGTGAAACGATCTGATTGTTTTAATATTAGGATCTCCTATCGGAAAAAACCCTGTGCCACCGAAACCGAAATTAAATAACTATTGTTTTTTGAATAAATTTATTCCTGTTCATCACTTTTACATAGGTAGAAGTTTGGAATTTATGTATGTTTGAATAAATCCGGATTTGTAGGACACAAAGTTATCCTTAAATTATTACCAATAAAATTTTAACACGCCCATGTGTCAAAAAGTTTATGCTTTTGCCTTTTGTTCCATCCTGCTGTTGGGCTTGATTTCCAGCCATTCCTTTGCACCTGACAAGGACCCATTTCTGAGCCAGGATGCTAGTGCCCAGCAAATTTGGGTAGACAGCGTATTCAATAGCCTGACATTTGAAGAACGTCTCGGGCAATTGTTTATGGTAGCTGCTTATTCCAATAAAGGAAAAGCACACCAGGATGAAATTTCTGAGTTGATTCAAAATGAAAATCTGGGCGGCCTGATTTTTTTCCAGGGAGGGCCGGTGCGCCAGGCCCAATTGACCAATGAATACCAGCAGCTGGCAAAAACCCCGCTTTTCATTGCCATGGATGCCGAATGGGGACTGGGAATGAGACTGGACAGTGTACTCCGGTTTCCCAAACAAATGACCCTCGGAGCAGCGTCAGACGATGTATTGGTCTATCAGATGGGCCGGGAGATTGCCCGCCAATTTAAGGAAATGGGCATGCATATCAATTTTGCCCCTGTGGTAGATGTCAATTCTGATCCGGAGAACCCGGTCATTGGGTACCGGTCATTTGGAGAGGAAAAACAATTGGTCAGCAGAAAGTCTCTGGCTTACATGCAGGGCCTTCAGGATCATGGTATCATTGCCAATGCCAAGCATTTTCCTGGACATGGAAATACAAACTCAGACTCCCATTTTACCACACCGGTCATCCTAAGCAGCAAAGAAAGGATTGTTGACATTGATCTCTATCCCTACCGCGAACTGATTGATAAGGGCCTGATGAGTGTCATGGTGGCCCATTTGCATATACCAAGCCTGGGAAGTGAAGCCAGGCTCCCGACGACTTTGTCTCCCAAAGTGGTTACCGGACTTTTGAGGGAAGAAATGAATTTTCAGGGGCTTATTTTTACCGATGCCCTCAATATGAAAGGGGTGAGTAACCTGTACAAACCCGGAGAGGTAGACTTATTGGCCCTGTTGGCGGGAAATGATATACTCTTATATGCTGAGGATGTCCCAAAATCCAAAAAACTAATCCTGGAAGCCGTAGAACAAGGAAAAATCAGCAAAGAAGAAATTGATCAAAGGGTCCGGAAGGTGTTGAATGCCAAATATTGGTCAGGTCTGGACCATCCCCGGCAAGTTAATTCCCAAAGGTTGGTGGAGCGTTTAAGTAATTTTGGCACCAAGGCGCTGATCGAGCAGCTTTATGCTTCTTCTATTACGGTCCTCAACAATAAAAACGAAGCCATACCGATCAGGCACCTGGACATGGAGCGCATGGCCTCCCTTACCCTGGGTGATAAAGGGGAGACTTTTAAAACCTATCTGGACAAATATACCGGATTCACCCACTATACCCTCAGATCCAATAGCAACAGGGAAAATTTTGCGGCCATGGAGGAAAACCTCAAAGACTACAGCACCATTGTGGTTGGGGTAATGGGAATGACCAATAACAGCAGGAGGAATTATGGGTTGAATGAAGAAGAAATCTCATTCATCAACCGGCTTCAGGAAAATCATAAAGTCATCACCGTTGTTTTTGGCAATGCTTATGCTGCGGAAAAATTCAAAAATCAGGAAAACCTGGTATTGGTTTATGAGGAAAATGAATTTACCCAAAGTCTGGCGCCGCAGGTAATTTTCGGCGGCAGGCCGGGAACAGGAAAATTACCGATAAGCCTGGATCAAAATTGGTCTCTGGGGCATGGAATTCAAACGGCTTCTTTGGATCGGCTGGCTTACAGCACACCTGAGGCCCAGAATATGGATAGCCGGGAATTAATGAAAATTGATGTGCTCATGGAAAAGGCCATCGCAAACAAGGCTACTCCCGGGGGTACAGTCCTGGTGGCAAAAAACGGATCGGTGGTGTTTGAAAAATCCTATGGGCACCATGATTACAGCAAAAGTTTGGCCGTAAATGAGAAAACCATGTATGACCTGGCCTCTCTCACCAAGGTAATGGCCACCACACAGGCCATCATGTTTTTGGAGAGCCGGGGCTTTATTGATTTGGATGAAACATTGGAGACTTACCTTCCGGAATTATCCGGTAGCAATAAAGCTAAGCTCCGCATCAGAGATATACTAACCCACGAAGCTGGCTTATTACCTTATATCCCCCATTTTACAAATACCCTGGAAGGCAATGAGTGGAAGAACGAGTATTACAGCAAAAAAAATCAACCTCCCTATACCTTGCCCCTGGCCGATGGGGTGTACGCCCACCAGAATTTACCCGACAGTGTCTGGAAATGGACGGTGGCGTCCAACCTGAGGTATACAGGCACCAAGAGTGGACGCTACAGTTACCGTTATTCGGATGTAGGCATGTATTTGCTGCATCGCTTAATTGAAACCATGGTCAATCAACCTATGAATGATTTTTTGGAGCAACATTTCTACAGCCCACTGGGCATGAACCGTTTTGGCTTTTTACCCCTTAAAAGGTTTAGTCCCAACCTAATCGCACCAACAGAGGACGACAGGTTGTTCAGGAAAACCCTGGTACATGGCTATGTGCACGATCCCGGAGCAGCCATATACGGGGGGGTAGCCGGACATGCAGGCCTTTTTGGGACGGCCAACGATTTGGCCAAATTGATGCAAATGATGCTGCAGGGAGGAAAATACCGTTCT
>Ga0076930_101654_pt1 | contig 11080 bp, 8 predicted proteins | sample HotLakConsoUCCRE_FD_71149 | JGI IMG/M metagenome (GOLD analysis project Ga0076930, IMG submission 71149) | Hypersaline microbial mat communities from Hot Lake, Washington, USA - Hot Lake Consortium UCC-RE (version 3) (version 3) ...
ATATCTGGCGCGCGCCGTGGCGGCACAAGCTGTCCTACCTTTTACGCGAACCGGGCTGGAGCCATGACGGCAGCCGCGAAACCTCCGACATGATCCGCGAACGCTGGCGCGCGCGGACAGGCAGTGCGATTGCATCACCTGCAACATCAGTAGCGGATCGAAACCGGATTGCAGACGCCGGCGAAGCTGCCTAGTCTCCCCTGCATAAAGGGAGAGAACATGGAAAGCTTCGACTACATCGTCATCGGCGGTGGCAGTGCCGGCAGCGCGGTTGCCGGCCGTCTTGCGGTAGATGGTACACGCCGCGTCTGCCTGCTCGAGGCAGGCGGGCGCAACGACAATGTCTGGATCAAGACACCGGGCTTCATGCCATTCATCCCGGAAAAATCGAACTATCGCTATGAAACCGTGCCCCAGAAGGGGCTGAACGGCCGCACCGGATACCAGCCGCGCGGGCGCGGACTGGGCGGTTCTTCGGCGATCAACGCGATGGTTTATATCCGCGGCAACCGTTGGGATTACGACAACTGGGCCGCGTCTGGCTGCACCGGCTGGGCCTACGACGATGTTCTGCCCTACTTCAAACGCGCCGAGGCGAATGAACGCGGCGCCGATGATTGTCACGGGGCGGGCGGCCCGCTGTTCGTTTCCGATCAGACGTCGGTCAATCCGGCAAGCCATGCCTTTGTTGCGGCCGCCGCCGAGCTACAATTACGCACCAATGCCGATTTCAACGGCGAACGGCAGGAAGGCTTCGGCCTCTATCAGGTCACCCAGCATAAGGGCGAACGCTGGTCGGCGGCGCGCGCCTATGTCGAGCCAATCCGCGACCAGGGCAATTTCGCGGTGCGTACGGACACCCTGGTCGAACGGCTCGTCATCGAAGCCGGGCGCGTGACCGGCGTTCAGGTTCGCCGCGGTGGCAGATCCGAAACCCTGCTCGCCCGCCGCGGCGTGGTGCTGTCAGCAGGCGCGTTCAATTCCCCGCAAATCCTGATGCTTTCGGGCATCGGGCCCGCAGATCACATCAGGGCGCACGGCATCGAGGTCGTATTCAACCGGCCCGCGGTCGGCAGCAACTTGCAGGATCATATCGACTACGTCTCGGGCTGGGAAACGACCAGCGATGTGCCGATCGGCAGCACGCTCAAGGGCTCGTTAAAGATGGTCGCTGCTATGGTCGAACACCGGCGCAAACGCAGCGGAGTGATGACCACGCCCTATGCCGAAGCTGGCGGGTTCTGGAGCGTCATGCCCGATTCGCCTGCGCCCGACGTACAGTGGCATTTCGTGCCCGCCGTGCTGGAAGATCACGGGCGCGAGAAGGTCAAGGCGCATGGCTTTTCGCTCCATGCCTGCGTGTTGCGGCCGGAAAGCCGGGGGACGGTGCGGCTGGGCGCACCCGATGCGGCGGCCGCGCCGGTGATCGACCCCAACTTCCTGGCCGACGAGCGCGACATGGCCGTGTTGCGCGCCGGTGTGCGTCTGTCGCACCGGATCGCCGATGCGCCCGCCTTGCAGGCCTTCGGCCCGAGAGACCGCCACCCGGTCGATCTTGACGACGACGACGCGCTCGACGCGATGATCCGCAGTCGCGCCGACACGGTCTATCACCCCGTCGGCACCTGTCGCATGGGGAGCGATGCGGATGCGGTGGTCGATCCGACGCTGAAGCTCAACGGGCTTGAAGGGCTGTGGGTGGCCGATGCCAGCGTGATGCCCAAGATCGTCAGCGGCAATACCAACGCGCCGAGCATCATGATCGGCGAACGCTGCGCCGATTTCGTGATGGCAGCGGAACGCGCCTGAGCCCGATAGCGCTCCTGTGGCGCTGTAACGGCCGCAAGGGCCGCGAGTGTGACTGTGCGCCCGCAGGCGAACAGGCCCGCAGGGCCTGAAGCTCGCCGAGGATAATCCCGCAGAGGCGGGATCACCACAAAAAAAGGCCGGAGGGCTTTCGCCGCTCCGGCCTTGTTCAGTCTGTTCGTTCGCAGGAGGAACAAGGTGAGGCGGGGGAAGGGGAGAGGGAGAGAGGTTCCTCCCCCCGCCAAACTGTATGAGGGCGCGCTCAGTTGTACGCGCGCTCCCCGTGTTCAGAGATGTCGAGCCCGTTGATTTCGGCTTCCTCATCGACTCTGAGGCCAATGGTCGCCTTGACGACTAGACCCGCAATCAGGGTGCCGATCCCGGCCCAGGCGATCGTCACCAGAACACTTAAGACCTGCACCCAAAGCTGTTCGCCGAGCGGCGTCGAACCGTCACCGGGACCGCCGAGGAACGGCTGGTAGACCACCGCCGTGCCGATCGCGCCGACAATTCCGCCCACGCCGTGAATGCCGAAGGCATCGAGCGAGTCGTCGTAGCCGAACTTGGTCTTCACCTTGGCGACGAAGACATAGCAGACAGCGGAAGCGAGAATGCCGAGCAGGATCGCACCGAACGGACCGCTATTGCCCGCTGCCGGGGTGACCGCGACCAGGCCGGCGATGATGCCCGAACAGAAACCCAGCGCCGAACCCTTGTGGCCAGCCGCGCGTTCGATCACCATCCAGGCGAGGCCGCCAGCCGCAGTGGCGACAAAGGTATTGATCATCGCCAGCCCCGCCGAGCCATCGGCTTCGAGCGCGGAGCCCGCGTTGAACCCGAACCAGCCCACCCAAAGGAGGCCGGTCCCGACCATTGTCATCGTCAGGCTGTGCGGCGGCATCGGTTCTGAAGGAAAGCCGCGACGCTTGCCGAGCAGGTAGGCGAGCACCAGACCCGAAATCCCGGCATTGATATGGACCACGGTGCCTCCGGCGAAGTCGAGCGCGCCGTCCTCGAAGAGCAAACCGCCGCCCGCCCACACCATGTGCGCGATCGGGAAATAGACGATCGTCAGCCAGATCGGGACAAAGGCCATGACCGCGCCGAACTTCATCCGCTCCGCTGTTGCGCCGAGTATCAGCGCGGCAGTGATTGCGGCAAAGGTCATCTGGAAGCTGATGAAGACATATTTGCTGATGACTTCATCGGTGAAGGTCGCCGCCGTGCTGCTGGCATCGGTGCCGGACAGGAAGTAGCTGCCCCCGCTGATAAACAGGCCCAGCGTGCCCTCGTAGGTGGTGTCTCCAAAAGCGAGGCTGTAGCCCCACATCACCCAAACCAGCATGGCGAGGCAGGCGGTAGCCGCGATCTGTGTCATGGTCGAAAGCATGTTCTTCGACCGGGTCAGGCCGCCGTAGAACAACGACAGGCCCGGCAGGATCATCAACAGCACCAGCAGCGTCGCTGTCATCATCCACGCGTTATTGCCCGGATTGGGGACAGCGGGCGCAGCCAGCGCCGGTTCTGCAACCATCATGGTGCCGACAGCGAGGGCGGCAAGGCGAAGAAAAATACGGTCCAAGGTCCCTGTCCCCCTCAAAGTGCGGTTTCGCCGGCTTCGCCGGTACGAATGCGGGTGGCCGATGCGAGATCGAGCACGAAAATCTTGCCGTCACCGATCGAGCCGGTGTTGGCGGTCTGCTGGATGGTTTCGACCACCTGCGCGGCGATCTCGTCGCTGGCGGCGATTTCGAGCTTCACCTTGGGCAGCATGTTGGTCGAATATTCGGCGCCACGATAAATCTCGGTCTGCCCCTTCTGACGACCGAAGCCCTTGACCTCGGTCACCGTCATGCCGGCAATGCCGATGCCGTTCAGCGCCTGACGCACTTCATCGAGCTTGAACGGCTTGATGATGGCGATGATGAACTTCATTCATGCCCCCTGTCGCGCCGGACCATTCCGGCACACGGGACGATGCAACAAGCGTGCCACATTTGTGTAACGCGCTTGAAGCAGAGAGGCCGGGAGGAATCTCCGCAACCACGGAATAATCTCTGCCTAGGCTTTAATCATTTGATTAGAATTTAAGCAGGCCTGCCCGTGCAGCGGGGTCTCAATCGCGCTCGCCCGCGATGTAATGGTCGCTCGCGCGGGTCGGGAGCCCGTCAATGCTGCGGGTGCGCGCCGAGGTCTTGTTCTGCCATGTCTCGGGATCGGCCTGGCGGTGATATTTCACCAGCGTTTCGCGCTCGGCCTCCAGCGTCATCAGCGGCACGCCCCAGCCGCAGCTGGTCTGTACGCTTTCCACAGCGATATCGAAGATCTGACGCGTGCCGGGCAACAGCGTGAACTGCGCGGCCAGTTCCTCCCAATCCGCATCCTGGGGCAGCACCGGCACACCCCGCCCATAGACCCTCAGGATCAGCGCAGGTCGCTGGAAATTACAGAACATCAGCGTGATCCGGCCATCCGCCGCAAGATGGGCATGGGTCTCGTTGCCCGATCCGCCCAGATCGAGCCACGCCATCCGGCCCGGCCCCAGCACCCTCACCGTGTCATAGCCCTTGGGGCTGAGGTTGATCCGCCCCTCGGCGGCGGCGGTGGCAACGAAGAAGACCGGCTGGGCGGCGATCATCGCGTTGTGATCATCGGTCAGGTGATCGAAGAACTCCGACATGGCCGCGCTCAGAGGAAATCGCGCAAGGTGGCGATGAAACGGTCGAACTGGTCGTGGTGGAGCCAGTGGCCAGCCTTCTCGAACTCGATTACCTCAGCCGTCTTGAAGTGAACGGTGCGCCCGTCTTTCTCCGGGTTCGACGCCCAGCTATCGGCGCCATAGAGCAGCAGCGTGGGGCACGTGATCGCACCCCACAGCGCCTCGACGAATTCGTCGGCGATATCCTCGACCGGCCAGACATTCAGGTGCGGATCGAACTTCCAGCTATAGGTGCCGTCCTCGTTGCGGTTGATGCCGTGGACGGTCAGATGCCGCGCCTGTTCTTCGGTCAGGTAGGCGTTTTCCTCGATCATCCGGGCAAAGGCGGCTTCGATGCTGTCATATTTTCGCGGGGAGCGCCCGGCGGCTTTCCGCTTTTTCGCGATCCATTCGGCGAGGCGTTCGGGATATGGCACGGCGCGCTGTTTCGCGCGGTATTCTGGCGAGGGGCCGAGGCCTTCGATCGCCACCAGCTTGGTCAGCATATCGGGGAAAGCCCCGGCATAACGCAGCGCGACATTGCCGCCCATCGAATGCGCGACCATCCGCACGGGGCCGACGCCGAGCTGGTGGACGAGCTGCGCCAGATCATAGACCATGTCGGCAGCGGAATAGACCCCGTCCGAAACCCAGTCGCTATCGCCGTGCCCGCGGTGGTCCATCGCGATCACGTGGTAATCCGCGCGCAGTGCCTTGGCGGTCCAGTCCCACGAGCGCGCATGGTCGCGCCCGCCGTGCACCAGCACCAGCGGCGGTTTGCCGCGCCCTCCCCAGTCCTCGTAATTGAGGCGGAGGCGCTGCGAGATGAAGGTCTGCGAAGTGGGGCCGGTGTCGTGCATGGGGGATGCTTTGGCCAAAATACGCTCGCATCGCAATTTGCAATTGCGATCCCCCGCGAAGGCGGGGGCCTCTTGCAGCAAGGCGCTATCTTGCCTGAGGTCCCCGCCTTCGCGGGGATTCACCCTTTACCGCTCCTTCGTCGCCGAGAAGGTCAGCTCCGGGTTCTTCTCGACCTGATAGCTCACGTCCCACGGGCTTTTGGCCATGAACACAAAATCGCCATCCCGGTCGCGGGCCAGGTTCGCGCGGTTGAAACCGGCGAATTCATCGAGCACCTTTTCGTCGCCCTTGATCCAGCGCGCCGTGGCGAAAGGAGAAGGCTCGAGCACCGCTTCGACCTTGTATTCCGCCTCCAGCCGCGAAACCAGCACTTCCAGCTGAAGCTGGCCCACAACGCCGACGATGTGCTGCGATCCGATCTCGGGATAGAACACCTGGATCACGCCCTCTTCGCTGAGGTCGTCCAATGCCTTGCGCAATTGCTTGGTCTTGGTCGGATCGCGCAATTGCACGCGGCGCAGGATTTCCGGCGCGAAGTTGGGCAGGCCGGTGAAGCGCACCTGATTGCGTTCGCTCAGCGTATCGCCCACCCGCAAGGTGCCGTGGTTGGGGATGCCGATGATGTCGCCTGCCTCGGCCGTGTCGGCAATCTCGCGGTCCTGCGCGAAGAACAGGATCGGCGAATGCACCGCGATCGGCTTGCCCAGCCCTGAGGGCGTCAGCTTCATGCCGCGTTTGAAGGTGCCCGACACCTGCCGCATGAAGGCGATCCGGTCGCGGTGGTTGGGGTCCATATTGGCCTGCACCTTGAAGATGAAGCCGGTGACCTCGTCGCGTTCCGGGCTGATCTGCTCCTCGCCCGCAGGCTGGGGACGCGGCGGCGGGGCATGGCGCGCGATCGCGTCGATCAGCTCAGTGACGCCGAAGTTCTTCAAGGCCGATCCGAAATAGACCGGGGTGAGATCGCCGTGGCGAAACGCCTCAAGGTCGAATTCGGGATAGCCGCCGCGCGCCAGTTCGATCTCGTCGGCGAAGCGCTCGGGGATCGCCGCGTCGGCATCGCGCCGCCCAAGAAACTCGCGCGAATTGCCTTCGGGACGGCTGACACTGTCAGTGGCGAAATCGAGGATACCCTCGAACTCGCCGCCCATGCCGATCGGCCACATCTGCGGGGACACGTCGAGCGCCAGCATGTCGGCCACTTCGTCCAGCGTCTCGAACGGATCGCGTCCTTCGCGGTCGACCTTGTTGACGAAGGTGATGATCGGCACGCTCCGCAACCGGCACACCTCGAACAGCTTTCGGGTCTGCGGTTCGATGCCTTTCGCCGCGTCGATCACCATCACCGCCGAATCCACCGCGGTCAGCGTGCGATAGGTGTCTTCGGAGAAATCCTCGTGCCCCGGCGTGTCGAGCAGGTTGAAGACGATCCCGTCTTTCTGGAAGGTCATCACGCTGGAGGTGACCGAGATCCCGCGCTGCTGCTCGATCTTCATCCAGTCCGATCGCGCCCGCCGCGCAGCCCCGCGCGCCTTGACCTCGCCCGCGAGGTGGATCGCGCCGCCTTGAAGCAGCAGCTTTTCGGTGAGCGTGGTTTTTCCCGCGTCAGGGTGCGAGATGATCGCGAAGGTGCGGCGATTGGACATGATGTTTCCCGAGCGCCGGCATCAGCCGCGCAATCCGGCCCCCAGCTTGGCGGCAGCGGCGATGATCTTTTCGGCAAGGGTCTTCAGGTCTACGTCCTTGAAGCTCGCCTCGCCCGGCTGGAGCGTCACTTCGAGCGCGATGCTTTTCCTGCCCTCCGGCACGCCCTGCCCGGCAAACACATCAAACACCCGCACGCCGGTGATCGCCGCATTGTCCGCCCCCTGCAGGGCCCGCACCAGGTCGCCCGCTGCCAGCGTTTCCGGCACGAGGAAGGCGAAGTCGCGTGTCACGGCTTGCAAGGCAGGCGGGGCGAAACCGGGGCGAGCGAAGGCGGCGTTCTTTTTCGCCGGAATGGCATCGAGAAACAGTTCGACCGCAGCGACAGGGCCGTCCATGTCGAACGCCTTGATCGTAATGGGATGGATCATGCCGAACCGCGCCAGCACGGTCTTGGGGCCAAGCCGCAGCGTCGCTGACTGGCCGGGGTGGAACTGCGGCCCGGCCTCTCCCATCACCATCAGGTTTTGCGTCGGCGCACCGGCCGTTTCAAGCAAGTGAAGCGCAAGCGCCTTGGCATCGTACGCGTCGAACATCTTGGTCTTGCCCGCCTGCCAGCTGCGCTGCGTCTTTTCGCCCGCCAGCACGATGCCCAGCGTCGGTTTCTCATCGCTGAGGCCATTGCCACTGCGGAAATAGCGCCGCCCGATCTCGAACAGTCGCGAGCCGTGCGCGCCGCGATCGGCGTTGCGCTTTGCTGCCATCAGCAGTCCGGGCAGCATCGAGGGGCGCATCGCCTTCATGTCCTCGCTGATCGGATTGGCGAGCACCCACAGCGGCTGGTCGGAAGCGGCGAAATGCTCCGCCGCCCATTCGGGCAGAAAGCTCCACGTGATCGCCTCGTTCAGCCCGCTGGCAGCAGCTGCACGGCGCAAGGACCGTTCAAGCTTTTGCTGCGGCGTCGCGGTTGGCCGCGCCACCCCTTCGATGCGCGGCAGGGGCACGCTTGCCACTGTGTCGAGTCCGTGGATGCGGACGACTTCCTCGACCAGATCGGCCGGGCCTTCGATGTCGTGGCGGCGCAGCGGGCAGGTCACGTCGGAGTTCTTTGGCCAATCAGCGCCAACCGCGAAACCGAGGCTTTCGAGGATGCGCCTCTGTTCGGCCTCGGTCACCTGCACCCCGCCGAGGCGCAGCGTCAGGCCAGGGTCGAAGGCAATCACCTTGGCCTCGGCTGGCGGAGAACCCGCGCGGATAACCTCGCTCGCCGTGCCGCCCGCCAGTTCGACGATCAGCCCGGTAAGAAGATCCAGCCCGTCATCCAGAAATTCGGGATCGACCCCCCGCTCGAACCGCGTGCGCGCGTCGGACGCCAGACCCAGCTTGCGCCCGGTCGCGCCGATGCGAGCGGGCTCGAAAAATGCGATTTCGAGCAGCACGTCGGTGGTCGCGTCGGACACACCCGAATGCTCGCCGCCCATGATCCCGGCGATGTCGTGCACTTGGCTCTCGTCGGCGATCACCACCATTTCGGGGGTCAGCGTGTAGGTCTTTTCATTGAGCGCCAGCACCTGCTCACCCTCTCGTGCCCGCCGTGCCACCACCGCGCCTTGCAGCTTGGCAAGGTCATAGATGTGCGCCGGGCGGCCAAAGGCCAGCATCAGGTAATTGGTGAGATCGACCAGCAGCGAAATCGGCCGCTGACCCGCGCTTTTCAGCCGCTGTTGCAGCCAGTCGGGCGACGCGCCGTTGGTGACGCCGGTGATCACCCGGCCATAGAACGCCGGGCAACCTTCCGGATCATCGGTGCGAATTTCGACCGGGCACGCCCCGTTCGCGCTGAACGCAGGCATGGCGATCGGCTTCAGCGTCCCCAACCCCTTCGCCGCGAGATCGCGGGCGATGCCGTAAACCCCCATGCAATCGGGGCGATTGGGGGTCACTGCCACCTCGATCACCGGCGATGCGCCGTGGTATTGGGCAAAGCCGGTGCCGACCGGTGCATCATCGGGCAATTCGATGATCCCGTCGTGATCCTCGCCCAGCTCCAACTCGCGCACCGAGCACATCATGCCGTTGCTCTCGACCCCGCGAATGGCGCTTTTCTTCAGCACCATGCCGTTGGCGGGAACGGTCGCGCCGGGCAGGCCCAGCACGCCCTTCATCCCGGCCCGGGCATTGGGCGCGCCGCAGACGACCTGCAACGGTTCGCCCTCTCCGGTGTCGACGGTGAGCACCTGCAGCTTGTCGGCATCGGGGTGGCGCGCGGCGGTGAGCACATGGGCGACGCGGAACCCTGCAAGCCGCTCTGCCGGGTCTTCGACGCCTTCGACCTCCAGCCCGATGGCGTTCAGCGCATCGCAGATTTCAGCCACGGTGGCGTTTGTCTCAAGATGATCCTTGAGCCAGGTCAGCGAGAATTTCATGCGCGCGCTCCCACCCCGGCAGACAATGTCGGCTGGTCGAAGGGCGAGAACCCGTAATGCTGGAGCCAGCGCGGATCGCCATCGAAAAAGGCGCGCAAGTCGTTCATCCCGTATTTGAGCATCGCAATCCGGTCGATCCCGAGGCCGAAGGCAAAACCCTGAAATTCGTTCGGGTCGATCCCGACGAATTCCAGCACGCGGCGGTTCACCATGCCGCTGCCGCCCAGTTCCATCCACGCATGGCCCGGCGCATCGCCGTGCCCGCCGACGACGCGGCGCCCCCCCTCGTTCGAATAGCCGACATCAACCTCGACGCTGGGTTCGGTGAAGGGGAAGTAGCTGGGGCGCAGGCGCAGGGTGATATCCTCACGCTCGAAGAAGGCCTTGAAGAAGGTCTCCAGCGTCCATTTGAGGTGACCGAGATGGATACCCTTGTCGACCACCAGCCCTTCGACCTGATGGAACATCGGCGTGTGGGTGGCATCGCTGTCGCTGCGATAGACCCGGCCCGGCGCGATGATGCGGATCGGCGCGCCCTGATCAAGCATCGAACGGATCTGCACCGGCGAAGTGTGGGTTCTGAGCAGGATGTCGCGTTCTTGTTGGCCTACCGCTTCGCTATTTGAGGCCGGCCCCTCCTTGGTTTTGTCGGGGAAGTAGAACGTATCGTGCATCGCCCGCGCCGGGTGGGTTTCATCCATGTTGAGCGCGGTGAAATTGTGCCAGTCGTCCTCGATCTCCGGCCCGTTGGCGACCGCAAAGCCGAGATCGGCGAAGATCTCCGCCAACTCGTCCATCACCTGGCTGACCGGATGCACCGAACCTTTCGGCGATCCTTGCGCGGGCAGCGTCAGATCGATCGTCTCGCGCGCCAGCCGCGCATCGAGTTCGGCGGCCTCCAGCGCGGCCTTCTTCGCCTCGATCGCTTCGGCAATCGCGGCGCGCGCGTTCTGGATTGCGGGTGCCGCGGCGTTGCGTTCGTCCGGGTTCATGCCACCCAGCGTCTTAAGGGAAAGGCTGACCCAGCCCTTCTTGCCGAGCGCAGCAAGCCGCTGCTCCTCGAGCGCGTCAAGGCTGGCGGCATCGGCTATCGCGGCGAGCGCGGCCTGTGTCTGGGAATCGATTTCGGTCATGGCCTGTCGTATCGGAATGGCGGAGTGTGCGCGCGCGTCCGCTAGCGGCAAATCGCGGCTTTTGCAAAGCGCGTGTGGCGTGACCCGCTAGGCCGCCTTGCCATCCGTCGGCCGGTGCAGTCCCTGCATCGCCTCCCCGGCAATCGCCATCCGGGCGCGCGCGGCAGCAATCATGAAAGGTTTGTCGAGCCGTGCATAGGCCGACGGGACCATCCCCATAAAGCGCCGGAAGTCGCGCACGAAATGCGACTGGTCATGATAGTGATAATCGAGCGCGCCGAGCCATTTGAGCGAGGGGTCGAGCATGAAGCGTGCAAGGCTGCGCAGGAACCGCTGGCGGCGGATCAGCAGTTTGGGCGGAAACCCGAAGGCGCGCCGCGACAGCCGTTCGAGCGAACGAATGTTCATGCCGAGCCGCTCGACCAGCTCGGCGATCTCTGCGCCGCCGGTAACACTGCCGAGGTCCCGCTCGGCATTAGCTCGGGCAACGGTGGCGGTGGACATTCGCACGA
>Ga0076930_100947_pt1 | contig 11064 bp, 10 predicted proteins | sample HotLakConsoUCCRE_FD_71149 | JGI IMG/M metagenome (GOLD analysis project Ga0076930, IMG submission 71149) | Hypersaline microbial mat communities from Hot Lake, Washington, USA - Hot Lake Consortium UCC-RE (version 3) (version 3) ...
CGTCGGCAAGGCGGCGCAGGTAGGCGCCGTAATTCGACTTTCCGAACCTCTCGGCGGCGCGCAACAGCGCGTCGCCGTCGATCCAGCCCCGCGCGTGGGCGATCTCCTCGGGCGAGCCGATCTGCTGGCCCTGCCGCTCCTCGATCGTGCGGACGAAGTTTCCGGCATCGAGCAGCGAGCCGTGAGTGCCGGTGTCGAGCCAGGCATAGCCGCGACCCATCTTCTCCACCGTCAGCGCCCCGTCGGCGAGATAGGTCTCCAGAAGCGAGGTGATCTCCAGTTCGCCCCGCGCCGAGGGTTCCACCGCCTTCGCCCGCTCCGGCGCGGTGCCGTCGAGGAAATAGAGACCCGTCACCGCGTAGTCCGAGGGCGGAACCTCGGGCTTCTCGACGATGCCCTTCACCGTCTCGCCGTCGAAATCGACAACGCCGTAGCGTTCGGGGTCGGCCACCCGGTAGCCGAACACCGTGCCTCCCTCGCTCCGTCCGTCCGCCCGCGCCAGCACCTCGGGCAATCCGTGCCCGAAGAACACGTTGTCGCCGAGCACCATCGCAGAAGGCGCCCCCGCGAGGAAGTTCTCGGCGAGAAGGTAGGCCTGCGCCAGCCCGTCGGGCGAGGGCTGGACGATCCATTCGAACTCGAGCCCCCAGGCCGACCCGTCGCCCATCAGCTTCCGGAACTGCGCCTGATCGTCGGGGGTGGTGATGACCGCGATCTCGCGGATGCCCGCGAGCATCAGGACAGACATCGGGTAGTAGATCATCGGCTTGTCGTAGATCGGCATGAGCTGCTTCGACACGCCGATGGTGATCGGGTAGAGCCGCGTGCCGCTGCCACCGGCGAGAATGATGCCCTTGCGTGTCGTCATCTGGCTCCGAGCTCCTTCAATACGTCGTCGAGCCCCGCCCGCCAATCCGGGCGCACGATGCCGTAACATTCTGTTAATGTTGTGCAATCCAGCCGGTTGTTGGCGGGGCGCCGGGCGGGGGTCGGGAATTCCGAAGTCGGGATCGGTTTTACCCGGGCTTTCAACCCGCTACGCGAGAATGTTTCGCGTGCGAAATCCGCCCAGGTTGTGTCCGGCGCGCCGGCGAAATGGTGCGTTCCCCCCGGCGCACCCTCCGCGAGGGCCCGCGCGAGCGTCACGCAGGCATCGGCGATATCCGCCGCCGGGGTCGGGCCGCCGTGCTGGTCGTCGACGACGCCGACCTCCGCACGCTCGGCCCCGATCCGCAGCATCGTCTTCACGAAATTGCCGCCATGGGCCGAGAACACCCAGGCCGTTCTCAGGATGACATGGGCACCGCCCGCCGCCCGCACGGCCTCTTCGCCCGCGAGCTTCGAGCGGCCATAGGCGCCGAGCGGGGCGGTCGGGTCGCCGGGCCGCCAGGGCCGCTCGCCGGAGCCGTCGAAGACGTAATCGGTCGACACATGGACAAGCGGTATCCCCCGTTCGGCCGCCACCTCCGCAAGCACGCCCACCGAGGTGCCGTTCACCACCGTCGCCAGCGCTTCCTCCGTCTCGGCCCGGTCGACGCCCGTATAGGCCACGGCATTGACAATGGCGTCGGCCTCGAGGGAGGCCGCCGCTTCACGCACCATTCCGGGATCTGCGAAATCGGCGGCGTTCCGGCCGAGGGCCGTCACCTCGACGCCGGCGGGCGCCCGGCGCTGCAACTCGGTCGCAAGCTGCCCCGTGCGCCCGAAGACGGCGAGCTTCACGCGCCCGTCCCCCGCCGCTCGGCGGCCACCTCGCGCAGGGGCTGCCACCAGGCCTCGTTGTCGAGATACCAGTCGACGGTCAGCGCGAGGCCTTCCTCCAGCGTCACGCTCGGCCGCCAGAGTTCGTCAGCACCACCGGCAGCCCGTAGGTCTCGCCCCAGGCGCGCACAAGGTGGTCCGACGCCGCCTTCGAGGCCGAGTAGGGGCTGCGCGGGTCGTAGGGCGTCTCTTCGGTGAACTTGCCCTCGCTCCCGAGCGAGCCGAATACCTCGTCGGTCGAGATATGGTGGAAGCGGAAGTCCTCCGGACGCCCCGCCGCATCCCAGTGCCGGCGCGCGGCTTCGAGAAGGTTCATCGTTCCGGTCACGTTCGTTTCGATGAAGGCCGCCGGCCCGTCGATCGACCGGTCGACATGGCTTTCCGCGGCGAGATGCATCACCGCGTCAGGGGAATGGACGGCGAAGATGCGATCGAGTGCCGCCCGGTCGCGGATGTCGGCGTGCTCGAAGACGTACCCGGCCGCGCCCGCCACCGAGGCGACATTGGTGAGCGAGCCCGCATAGGTCAGCGCGTCGAGGTTGACCAAATCATGCCCGCGCTCCACCGCGAGACGCACGACCGCCGAGCCGATGAAGCCCGCGCCGCCTGTCACGAGAAGTTTCACTGCCCGGTCCCTTCTGGCCTCGGGGCATGCTGCCCCGCAGCACCCTGCTATCCCATGCCCCGGCCTGCGGGCAAGCCGGGCGACCACCCGCGCCAGGGGTTGCCGACAATTCGCGAAGAGGCCGCCGACTGTTCGCGCCGTCTCAGAAAGGGTTGTCCCATTCGGAGAACAGCGGCGCCGCGCGGTCCTTGTCCGACAGGACCGGCGCGCCCCCGAGCTTCCAGTCGATCGCCAGCGATGGGCTGTCCCAGCGCACGGAGCCGTCGGCGTCGGAGTTGTAGGGGGCGGAGCACTTGTAGAGCAGTTCGGCCCCCTCGGTGAGCGTTGAGAACCCGTGCAGGAAGCCCTCGGGAATATAGAGCTGCCGTCCGTTCTCCGCCGAAAGCTCGATGCCGAACCACTGGGCGTAGGTGGCGCTTCCGGGCCGGACGTCCACCGCCACATCCCAGACAGCCCCCCGCCCGCAGCGCACGAGCTTGGCCTGGGCATAGGGCGGCGCCTGGTAATGCAGCCCCCGCAGCGTACCCTTCGCCTCGGAGAGCGACTGGTTGTCCTGCACGAAGGTCCAGTCGAAGCCCCGCTCCGCCAGCGCCGCGCTGTTCCAGGTTTCCGCGAAGAAGCCCCGCGCGTCGCCGTGGCGCTTCGGCGTGACGACGACGAGGTTCTCTATCGGGGTTGGCGCGATATCCATGAAGGCCCTTTCCGGTCGGCACGGCAGTCTGATAGCCTGACGGCTTGCCGCTGAAAATCCCCGTTTGCGCCTGTCGATTTGACAGCCGGGGCTTCAGGGACAAGTCTCGCGCCAATTCCGGAGTGAACATGCCCCCGTCCACCCGCCGCCACATCCGCCGCTTTTGCGGTCTCGTCATCTCGCTTGCCGCGCTCGCGGCCGGTCCGTCCCTCGCGCAGAGTCAGGACCGCGGCGTGTTCGACATCTATCTCGGCACGTTCAAGGTCGGTCTCTTCGCTTTTTCCGGCGTCGAGGAGCGGGGCCGCTACTCCACGGCGGGGCAGTTGCGCAGCGTCGGGCTGATCAGCGCCATCGCCGATGTGCGCTACGATGCGAAGTCGCGCGGCCGGGTCCGGGCCGGCCGCTACGTGCCCGAGGCCTACGAGGAGCGCGCGAACATCGGGTCGCGGTCGACCGATCTCGTGATGTCCTACAAGAACGGGGTGCCCGGGCCGCCGCGCTTCGATCCGCCGCGCGACAGCGACCGCCCCGCCCTCGATCCCGCCGCACAGGGCGACGCGGTCGATCTCATGACGATGTTCTACACCCTCCTGCGAGATCAGCCGGAGGACGAGGTCTGCGGCCAGGAGACCTACGTCTTCGACGGGGTCCGGCGCACCCGGGTGCGCCTTCAGGTCGAAAGCCGAGCACCGGGGCGCATCACCTGCGCCGCCGAATACCGCCGCATTGCTCAGCGCGACGGCGGCGCGCTTCAGGACCTCGCCGTTCGACACCGCCTCGATGCGCGTTCCCGCCGAAGTCTCGAACCATTCCGCGCCGTCTTCGGCGTGGTGGGTCACGGCACTCGCCCGCCAGTCGCGGTTCGCCTCGGGCGCCGGAAAATCGCGGTACCAGGCATCGGCGATGTAGTCCGACTTCGGCAGGACGAAGGAGATGTCGGGCCGTATCGCTGCGATCCGGTCGGCGGCCTCGGCGAAATAGGGCAGGAGAAACCCCGCCATGTAGTCGCGGCTGCCGGGGAAGATCGCGACCGTCTTCGGCTCGCGCGCCGCCCGCCCGCCGACCCCGAGCTTCGCGAGCGCTGCATCGACCATCATCTCGCCGACCGGTTCGGTGCCCCGCCGGCCGATCCGTTCGGGCATCGGGTTCAATCCGTTGTAGAACACGCGCTCGAACCGCTTCAGGATCGGGGCGGGGTGCTCGACATAGGCGAAGGCCGGCGCGCCGAGGCGCCGGGCCAGAAGATGCGAGAGCAAGAGTTCGCCGCCGAGATGCAGCACGAGGGTCTCCGCTCCCGGCTCGAAGCCCGTCGGATAGCGCTTGCGGAAGATCAGGCCGAAGCTCTCGGAGATGCCGGCCACGGCATCTACCGTCCCGATCCGCTCGACCGCCGCGCGTTCGGTGCCCGAGGAGAAGACGCAGGGCATGAGGCAGGCGAGCACCCGCGTTTCGAGACTCGCGGCCTTGATCGCGCGCGACAGCGGCGTCAGCCAGGCCGAAATCTCGCCCGGCCCGTTCACGGTGATGATGACCTGTTTCATGCCTGTCCGACTTCGCGCCTCGGGTCCGTCATTGCAAGCCCCGCCATGCCCGCTCACATCCGCATCCGGTCGCGGAGAAACTCGATGAACGACCGGAAACGTCTGGTCTCCATGCCCCAGGCGCGGTTGACCATGGGCGTCGGATCGCCCAGCAGAACCTCGTTGATCCGCGTGACCTTTTCCGAGCGGACCTCGAACGGGTCGCCGAACTCGCGGCTGAAGCGGCGCTCCAGCCTCGACCAGATACCGCCCGCGACCGGTTCGGTGATATGCCCGTGCAGCCTCGTGATGCCGCGCGCCTCCAGCCGGTCGAGAAAGGCAAGAACGAGCGTGCTGTAGAGCCTGTGTCCGCGCCCCGCGTCGGTCACGTTGAAATGGTAGTGGGCGGGAAAGCGGTCGATGTCGATGCGGGGCTCCTCGCCCGGCGCCTTCGTGAGCATGAAACGCAGGTAGCGCCGGCTTTTCGGGTCCTTGTAGCGGCCCGTCGCCAGCCGCCAGAGCGCCCGGGCGATGGCCCGGGGCACGATCCGGCGGGCCATCGCGCGCCGGTGGGCGCGGCTGTCGGGGCAGCCGAAGAAATAGCCGACGACCTCGCCGCCCTGTTCGATCACCCGCACCTCTTCGGGCGTGACGTCGGTGTAATAGCTCGACCAGTAGTCGGCGTGGATCTCGCGGTCCTCGAAGTAAAGTTCCGCCCCCTCGTTGCGGTAGGCGGTGTCGCAGCAGATGCGCCGCACCGCCTCGCGGTCGGCCGGGGTGTAGGGGCGGATGAGCGGAGCGGCGTCAGCGGCCATAGCGGCGGCCTCCCCATTCCGAACCCGCGCCTTTCAGGATGCGCGGCAGAACACGCGCGGCGAGCGCGAAGGCGCCCGGCTCGTAGAGCGCCCAGTTGAGACCCTTCGCGGCGCCGCCTGAGCGAGCGAGGGCGAGGCGGACGAAGCCCGCGCCGAGGGCGTATCGCGCGAGAAAGGCCCAGAGGAACCCGCCGCCCAAGGGAGCGAGAAGAGCCGTCGCCAGAAGCGTGAGCGGCCAGATCGTCAGGACGCCCGAGAGTAGCGAGGGCGGACCCTGCGAGATGCGCAAGGCCCGCGCGACGAGGGCCTGCGTGTCGGGGCAGGGGGCGACCACCACGGGCCCCGCGCCCCGCAGGAACGTGATCCGGTGGCCACGCCCCTGGATCGCGCGGGCGAAGGCGAGGTCTTCGGTGAGCGCCCCGCCGATGGCGTCGAACCCGCCGGTTTCGGTGTAGAGGGCGGCGTCGAAGGCGAAGTTGCCGAAGAACACGCCGCCCCCGCCGAAGGGCGCGAGAAGCGCCGCGACCTGCCAGTAATAGGCGGCGTCCGCGATCTGCCAGTGCGCGACGGCGGTGTCCGGCGGGGCGAAGGTGATCGGTCCGGCGACGGCGCGCGCACGTCCTTCGAGGATCGGCCCCGCAAGGCCCGAAAGCCAACCGGGCGGCACCCGGCTGTCGCCGTCAAGGGTGAGGATCACCTGTCCCCGCGCGGCGCGGAAGCCCATGTCGAGCGCCTGCTGGCGGGTGGTGAGCGGCGAGGCGGGGTCGGGGGCGGCACGGAGCAGCCGGAGGTTGGCGAGGCCCCGGCCTTCGGCGATGGCGATTGTCGCGTCGGTCGAGCGGTCGTCGACGAGGATGATCTCGAAGGCCGGCGCGCCGGTCTGGGCGGCGAGCGTGTCGAGGGTGGCGGCGATGCCGGCGGCCTCGTTATGGGTGGTGATGACCACCGATGCGCGGGGCTCAGCCATGGGCAGGCTCCCATCCCGCGAGGGTCCGGGCGGCGTCGGCGATGGCGGCGGACGCCCCCGGCGCCCCCATCAGCGCACGGCCCGCCTCGGCCATCTCCGCGCGGCGGGCGGGGTCTTTGGCCAGCGCGGTGAGCGCGGCGGCGATGGCGCGGGGATCGGATGCGGCGGTCGTCGCCGCGGCCCCGAAATAGCGCTTCTTCATCGCGAGATAGGACTTCCCCTGGTTGCCTGCCCCCGCGACCGTGACGAGCGGCAGGCCGAGGCCTGCGGCCTGTTCGTTGCCGGTACCGGCCATGCCGACGGCGAGGTCCGATGCCGCGAGCGCCTCGGCGAACCGTCCCGGCAGGACCTCCGCCGTGGCACCTTGCGCGTGCGACAGGGCGAGGCGGGCTCCGTCGCGAGCGGAGACACGCCAGCCCTCGGGCGGGGCGTCCGCGAGCGCGTCGAGATCGAAGCCCGGCGCGGCGGGAACAAGCCCGTGCATTCCCTTCGTCAGTCCCATTGCGGCGAGCAGGAGCGCGGTATTTTCCGCGGCATCGGCGCGGGTGCCCGGCAGAAGGGCCACGTTCGTCCGGTCAGGTGCGGCGAGCCGCGACCCGTCCGCCCCGGCGACCCCGTCCATCATCGGGTTGCCCGCGAACACGGCGGCCACCCCCTTGAGGCGCAGGAGGCGGGCGGTCCGGTCGTCGCGCACGAAGACCCTGGCGACCCGCCGCATGAGCGCGCGTTCGAGCGGATTGTGCCCGTCGCTGCCGCCGTAGCGGGCGGATTTCGCCGACGACAGAAAGATCGTCGGAAGGCCCGACAGGACGGCGGCGGCGAGGGGGACGATGTCGCCGATGGCGACGATGGCGCGGGCTTGGCCGCGCAAGGTTCGGGCGTGGCGCATCTGGGCGAGGTAGGTGCCGACAAACCCCGCGCGAAGGTCGCGCAGGAACGAAGGCAGGCTCACGGTGCCGAAGCCCTCGCTCGGCAGCGTGTTGCGCGGCCCGAAGGTGGCGATGCCCAGGCGCGTGTAGCGCTCGCCGTCGCCCACCATCGGCCAGGCGGCGATGCGGGCGCGCGTCTCGGGTGCCGGGGCGAGGTGGTCGAGGATGAGCCGGGCGATCTCGTCCTCGCCGTGGCCGTTCGTCAGAAAAAGGATGTCCGCGTCGGAGGTCATGCCGCCTCCGCGAAAGCGTCGAGACCGGCGGGCGTCCAGCCCTCGTCCGTAAGCCGCGCCATGGTCCGTTCGATCTGGGCGAGGGTTCTCGGGTGATCGAGATCGTCAGGGTGAAGAACGAAGCGGAACGGCTTGTTTGCGCGCAGCAATCGCGAGATCGCCACTTCGCGCAGAACCCGGCCCGGGGCGATCTTCCAGCCCCGCGCGCCCTCGTCGAAGTTGAGCGGCGGGATGGCCCTTGCGCCGGCGCCGTAGACGGTGATGCGCTGGCGGGCGAGAACGCCGCGAAAGCCGCGCGCGGCCAGCGCCGCGTCGAGCGAGGCCGAGGGCATCCAGCGCGGCGCGCAGAACCAGACGGGCCGCGCGAGCCCCGCCTCGGCGAACATCGCGAGGCCCCGGTCGAGCCGGTCCTCGGTCTCCGCAGGGCCGAGGCCGTGGAATTCCGAGCGGTTCTCGTGGCCGTAAAGGAGCCAGTTCAGAAAGTCCGGCCCCTTCGTGTGGGTCCAGCCGTGAAGCACCTTCACGCCCGGCAGGGCCGCGACCCTTGCGGCGAAGTCCGGGTCCGCCGCGAGCGGGTGCGCCCCGTGCCAGTTCGGCACCACGCTCCAGGCCACATGGGGCCGCGCGGGTTCGGGGAATATAGCCAGAAGCCGCTCCAGCCGGCCGGCCATGCCGGGGTGGATGTCGTGTATCTCGGGAAGAAACCGCCTGTCGCCCGCCATCGCCCTACCTCGCCCCGGAGAGGGCCTAGCGCCTTTTCGAGCGCACCGAAAGCACGCCGATCCCCGCCGCGGCGGTCAGCGCCGGCAGCCCCCAGGCCATCAGGAACGCCGGGGCGGCGCCGGAGCCTCCGAGGGCGTCGGTGAAGGTGATGAGGAAATACATCACGAAGGCCGCCGCCAGAACGGCGAGCACGTCGTTGCGCCATGAGCCGCGGATCACCGGGTGATAGACGAGCGCTCCGGCGAGAAAGGCCACGGCTCCCAGGAGGGCCGGCAGGGCGATGAGCGACTGGAAGCGCGCCTCGAGCCCCCAGGGCGAGGCGCCGACCATCCGCGTCGCGGTGATGACGCCGGGCAGTTCGTAGACCGAGATCATCAGCCGGTCGCGCTCGCGGTGTTGCAGGACGCTCTGGGGAAACTCGAGGCGTAGCTCGCCGTTTTCTACGATGGGGTCGGCGAGGCCCGAACCGAGGTCGACCGCGCCGGTGAACACCAGTTCGCCGTCGAGCCAGGCCGCGCGGGGGGCGTTCACGCGGTTGAGAAGCCTGTGCTCCTCGTCGAGCCTCAGGTATGTGATGCCGCGCAGCGCCGTCGCGTCCTCGCTGATCGCGTCGATCAGGAGGAAATGGAAGCCCTCGTCGTCGCGCAGCACGACCTCGCGGCCCTCGGCGAACTCGGTCATGCCTGCGACCTCGGGCCGGGTGTCGTCGCGGATGCTTGAATAGCTCGCGAGGGGGCTCAGCACGAAGGTATAGAGCAGGCCCACCGCCGCGCCGCCCGCGACCAGCGGCAGGAGCACCCGTCGCCAGGGCCGGCCGATCTGTGAAAAGATCGCGAGCTCGTATTGCTTGCCCATGCGGTAGACGAGAAGGGCGGTCGCGATGAGCACGACGTAGGGCAGCATCGACTGCAGGAAGGCGGGTGTTTCGAAGAGGATGCGCCGGAGGGCCGCGACCGCGTCCCAGTCGTCCGAGCCGCGGAACCGGGAGCTTTCGGCGAACTGCACCACGGCGACGATGAAGGTGAGCAGGACGAGCACGAGCCCGGTCAGCAGGATGTGCTGACGGAACACGTAGAGAAAGAGCATGCGCGACCCCATGAGGCGCGACCTAGCAGGAATGCGCGCGGGGCGGAACGGGGCGTCGCGTCATGCCCGCACAAGCCTCGGCACCGCGCGGATCGCCCCGAGAAGAAATGGCGAGAGCGCGGCGACGACGGGCAGGACGAAGGCCGCGATCACCGCCCAGCCGGCGGTGCCCGCACTGCCGATCATCGCGAGTCCCGCCGCCTTGACGGTGATACCGCCAACGAGGGTAGCCGGCATCATCCAGCGATAGGCGAAACGGTTGCCCCGCGACAGGATCAGCACCACCGCGCCGACGCCGAGGTAGGCGAAGGGATAGAGCCAGTCGGTGAACCTCCGGACAAGCTCGCTGCGGGCCTCCGAGCGCTGGAAGCCCACATCCGCGCCGCCGAGATGGCTTGCCAGAAGCACCGGCGTCGTCGTCTCGCGCGACCGGTAGGCGAGCGCGCCGGCGCCCTCGAACCACGGGACCGACGACATGTAGCGCCCGAACTCGAAGCGGTGGACCTGGCCCGTGGCCGTGGCGCGGACATGGATCGCACCGCCGAACATCTCGAGGACGAGGTCGCCGTTGTCCTCGGCCACGCGGCCGCCCTCGGCGATGTAGATGATCTCCTGGGCGGGGTCGCGCTTGTCGAGGATGAAAAGGCCCCGGATCTGCCCGTCGCTCGCACGGTTGCCGCCGCGCACGAAGAGCCCCGGCTCGATTTCCGTGAGAATGCCCTGGGAGGCCACATATTCCGCGATGTCGGTGGTCAGGAGCGCGATGGAGTTTCGCACCTCGCGGTTCGAGAGTGGCTCGACGAACGTGCTGACGAGAAGCACGGTGACCGCGACGATGGCGCCCAGAAGGATCGCCGGCTTGAGGATGAACGACAGGGGCGCGCCCGAGGCGGCGACGATGACCGCCTCGCGGTCCTCCTCCATGGCCCGGTAGACGCCCATGACGCCGATGAGAAAGGCTACCGGCAGGATCGTCACCGTCACCGTGGGCACGAGAAACGCGTAGAGCCGGAAGGCGAAGGTGAAGTCGCTCGACGCCTCGATCAGCCGGTAGAGCTGGTTCAGCACCTGCGTCGTCGTCGCGATGGCGCCCAGGAGCACGAAGGTGATGACCGTGTTCACGGCCATGCGCTTGAAGATGCTCCATTGAAGAAGACGCATGGGGGCAGGGGCCCTCCGACGGCTCTGGGTGACGGTCAGTCCGTCATATGTGGGGCACCCGGGCCGGTCAATCGAGCCCGCGCGCGCTTTGTTACAACGGTTACGGCATCGGCGGGGTTCCGCGAAGGGCGCGACGAAAGGGTTCTTGCGGGGTCGGGCCAATGGTCTATAGCGTCGCGACAAAAGGCGCGCGGGACGCGTCCGTCGGGGCGGCGCGAGGCCGGGGGCAGCATTTGCGGATCGGGATGATCGGTTGCGGGGACTGGGGGAGGAACCACGCGAGGGTCCTTTCCGAGTTCGGCGTGCTCGCGGCGGTGGCCGACGAGAACCCCGAACGGCGTGCGGCCGCCGAGGCGCAGTTCGGCGTCCCGTCGACCGATCTCGAGGGGCTGATCGCGGACCCCGCCATCGATGGTGTCGTCCTCGCCCTACCGCCGACCCTGCATCCCGATGTCGCACTGAAGGTCATCGCCGCCGGCAAGCATCTTCTCGTCGAGAAGCCGATGGCGATGACCGCCGCCCGCGCCGCCGAGATCGTGGCCGCCGCCGAGGC
>Ga0076930_101656_pt1 | contig 11052 bp, 4 predicted proteins | sample HotLakConsoUCCRE_FD_71149 | JGI IMG/M metagenome (GOLD analysis project Ga0076930, IMG submission 71149) | Hypersaline microbial mat communities from Hot Lake, Washington, USA - Hot Lake Consortium UCC-RE (version 3) (version 3) ...
TCTGGACAAAAAATGATCAATCAATCGGCCGAAGAACCGCCAAAAACATGCTTTCAAAATCGCAAGTTGGAAATCGAGGCAAAATCAGTACTTGTTCAGAGGTTCCCTAATTTTTGACGACAGTACTCCGTATTCGAAAGTGATTCAGCTCTCTGATGAGGATGTTCGAGCGGCCGAGCGAGATTTCGTGCTTGATTTCCGGTTGCAGGGTGACGAAATCGAAACAGGCATCCTGGCTCACGAGGAAAATGGAGAAGGCTACTTTCTTTTGATGGCGCAACCTCCTGCCCAGATCAGTCAGGGGGATATCGTGCCGCGTGAGTATCTGTTTGTGGTCGACGTTTCTGGCTCGATGAACGGAGCACCGATCGAAACAGTCAAGGATCTCATGGAGGAGCTCATTATTTCGCTGCGTCCTAATGAGCGATTCAACGTGCTGCTGTTCGAGAGCGCGGTCAGTGCCTTGACGCTTGAACAATCCTTGCTGGCGACTGAAGATAACCTTGTACGGGCGTTGCAGGTTTTCGACCAGAACATGGGGTATGGCGGAACACGCCTGGTTCAAGCGTTGGAGGCAGCCTATGATCTGCCTGCTTCTCCCGGATATTCGCGGACACTGGTTGTCATCACTGACGGTCATATCCAGGCAGGTGCTGAAGTCTCTGCGTTGATCAACGCAAATCTTGACCAAGGGAATGTGTTCGCCATGGGCATCGGTACCCATGTAAGCCAACAGACGATTGAACGAATTGCCCGAGCCGGCAGAGGAGAGCCGGTCTTTGTCGATACGAACGAGAGGGCAGCCCCCCAGGCGAGACGTCTGCTGACAATGATTGAATCGCCCCTGCTTACCGACGTTCGGCTTGAGTTCGACGGTGTGAACGCATTCGAGCTTGAACCATCAGTAATTCCTGATGTGTTTGCAGAGCGTCCCGTGATCGTTACCGGTCGCTATGTTCCTGGGACAGGCGGACGCGCCATACTTTCCGGTCGTTCCGCCGGACGCGAGCAGGTCTATGAGCTGGGGTTTACTGCTCAGGCCAGCCGCAATCCGGCGATCAAGCGCTTGTGGGCACGAGAGCGATTGACAAGCTGGATGGACGGCAGGATCGACGGTCGCTTGCCACGTGATGTCGAAGGGCGGGTCGAAGAGATCGTTGAACATTCGCTTGAATATCAGGTGTTGTCACCATGGACGGCTTTTGTGGCCGTCGACGAAGTTGTCCGGACAGACGGCCAGGCCGAGCGCGTTGAGCAACCTGCACCGAGGCGTGCCGAGCCACGCTCGGGCGGCCTAGGTTTTACGCCGCTGCCGACGGTAATCCAGCTTGCACCCGTGCTGGCTTCGTTGCATCCAGGCGCAGTTGATCAAGGGCCTGAGCGGATTTTTAAGTCGATCGACGAGCCAGATGGACGTCTGGTACTTGTTCTGGGAGAGGTCGATGAGTTTTTGGATCATGCATCTCGCTACTGGATAAACCAATGGTCAGCAAGCCACGTTGTTGGCAACATCCACAGCTACGCCCAACTGCTGGACGTGCTGGAGCGGCATCCCAATCGTGGCAATGGCCCATGGAAAGAGTTGGTCATCATCTCGCACGCATCGGAATGGAAAGGATTATCACTGCCAGTATTCTTGGGTGGAGAGATCGCGAGCCCCCTGGCATTGTCAAGCTCCATAGAAACCGGTCGACTGGATCCTCTCGGTATCGAGGTGATCGATGGCGAAAGCCGAATCCGGATCGAAGGTTGCGGGGTTGGGCGAAGGGCAGATCTGCTGGAGTCCATTGCTCGGCTTTTCGGGCCTCAAACCCTTGCCAACATTTATGCGTACCCCGGGCTGGTTGCCTATTCCGAAGGGGCTGACGGACGTTTGTTCAGAGAAGATGTGCCCTACATCAGCAGCATCGTTCAATCGAATCTGGCCATTGAATCCAAAGTCGATGAACTGACGAAGATCATGACCCGCGAGTACGGCGTAATGGGATGGGGTCAGTGGATGCACAAGCTTTATCCCGTCAATGTCGAAATGGTGCTCGAGGGTTCCGCGACTGGATATCGAGATGCTGACCGGCTCGCTAGAACGCATTCGCCTGTCCGTCAGCAATTGGCCGAATTGGGTTTGGACGTGAGTTCGCTGGACTGGGCCATCACTCCTGGCAATCATCGAGAGCCTTCGCGTTTGGTCGGCACTGGCTACATCGTGGTGGTTCGCCCGGAACTTCAATTCGAGGATTGAAACAGCCGAAACGACCAAAGTATCCACACTCGGAGGCTGAATGGTCCGTTTTCCACGCAATGAGAAAAAATTCCTCTGTTCCTGCGAGGAATAGGACATAGCGACTACCGAGCATCGGGTACTGCCGGGCGGTTCGGGCTGGCCGGGACGATCGGCTTGGGCGAGTCGGCCGGTTTGTGGGAGCTAGGTGCCAAAGAATAGTTTCTGGCGAAGATGGCTTGGCTCTGAGAATTTATCAATGGCCTTTGGCGTCCGAGAGATGCTGTTGACTGTGATGTAGCGTCCGCGCCCCGGCCAGCCCGTCCCTCCCGACAGCACCCAATGCAGCAGATTGAGAGTTTGGTAAAGGGAAAACCCCGCCCCTTGCAACAAACCGACAACGGGGAGTGGTGTTGTCTGATGGCGAGCCGAGGGTCACGGAGGCAAGCACCAACCGTTCAGCATCTTTACTGAACCACATTCCAAGAAAGAAGCGATGGCGTCCCGGTGTTCTCACAAGGATTCGACGTAAACCGAGCTCCATTGAAGCTGAATTTGTCGACCAAGCCGTTTTGACCCTCGGCTCGCCAGCAGACGGCACCACTCGCCGCCTGCCGCCAAACGACCAGCTGAGATCTCGTGGACAAGCTACTGAGTGATCTCAAGTACCGAAAGATTGATCAAGGGCTCTAATGTCCAGTCTCGAGAAGTGACTTGACCAGCGACTTGCCGGCTTCCCGGCCTTCGAAAACGGCGGTGACGACCAGGTCGGCGCCGCGTACCATGTCGCCGCCGGCAAAGATCTTTTCATGCGTGGTCTGATAGGCCAGGCTGCCGTTTTCTCCGACCTTGAGGCGGCCGTCGTCGTGGGTGGCCACGCCGGCGTCGGTCAGCCAGGCCGGCGGGTCCGGGCGAAAACCGAAAGCGATGATGACTGCATCGGCCGGCAGGGTGGTTTCGGAACCCGGGACAGGCTCGGGGCGCTGGCGGCCATTTTCATCCGGCTCGCCGAGCCGGGTCTCGACAACCCGGACACCCTCGACCTTGTCATCGCCGAGAATTTCGACCGGCTGACGATTGAACAGGAATTCCACCCCTTCCTCGCGGGCATTCTTGACTTCTCGCCGGCTGCCGGGCATGTTGGCCTCGTCGCGGCGGTAGGCGCAGGTGACCGAGAATGCACCCTGGCGGATGGCTGTGCGGTTGCAGTCCATCGCGGTGTCGCCGCCGCCCAGCACCACGACACGCTTGCCTTCCATGCTCTTAAAGTCGAAGTCGGGCAAGGGTTGTTTGAGCACGCGGCCGATATTGCCGATCAGGTAGGGCAGGGCCTCGATCACGCCCGGCAGGTCCTGTCCCGGCAGACCGCCATCGACATAGCGGTAGGTTCCCATGCCGACAAACACCGCATCGTAGTCGTCCAGCAGTTGCTTCAGCTCGATATCGCGGCCGATCTCGACGCCCAGGTTGAACTTCACACCCATGCCCTCCATCAGCTGGCGCCGCGTTTCGACCACCTGCTTGTCGAGCTTGAATGGCGGGATGCCGTAAGTCAGCAGGCCGCCGATGCGGGGGTACTTGTCATACACATCGGCCTCGATACCGTTGCGTACCAGAATATCGGCACAACCCAGTCCGGCCGGGCCGGCGCCGATGATGGCTACCCGCTTGCCGGTAGGCCGGACATGGGACAGGTCCGGCCGCCAACCCTGCTTGACCGCCTCGTCGGTGATGTATTTTTCGATCGAACCGATGGTTACCGCCCCGAGGCCGTCGTTGAGCGTGCATGCTCCTTCGCAAAGCCGATCCTGCGGGCAGATCCGGCCGCAGATTTCTGGCAGGGTGTTGGTCTGGTGCGACAGCTCGGCGGCTTCGAACAATCGTCCCTGGCGAATCAGCCGCAGCCAGTCGGGAATGTAGTTGTGGACCGGGCACTCCCACTCGCAGTAGGGGTTGCCGCAGTTGATGCAGCGCGCGGACTGGTCGGCCGCTGAGGACTGGCGGTAGTCACCGTAGATTTCTCCCCATTCGCGAACCCGGATGGGAACCGCGACGACGTCGGGATCCTGCCGCGGCGATTCCAGGAAATGGAGCGGGCTGGGATCGGACTGGCTCACGCGGCATTCCTCAGGGCAGCAATCAGGCCATCCAGATCGGCGGCCTTGGGTTTGACCAGCCAGAACTTGGGCAGCAGGCGGCGGAAGTCGTCGAGCACGTAGCCGGCATGCTGGCTGCCGGTCAGTTCCAGGTGACGGGTGATCAGATCGCGCAGATGATGGACATGATTTTCCATGCTGTCGGGCGCGATATGGTGGATATCGATCAATTCATGATTGTAGCGATCGACAAAGCCGCGGTCGGTATCCAGCACGTAGGCAAAGCCCCCGGTCATGCCGGCACCGAAATTGATCCCGGTCCGGCCGAGAACGATGACCACTCCGCCGGTCATGTATTCGCAGCAGTGATCGCCGGCGCCTTCAATCACGCCGATGGCCCCGGAATTGCGCACCGCAAAGCGTTCACCGGCAGTTCCGGCAGCGAACAGTTCCCCACCGGTAGCTCCGTACAGACAGGTGTTACCCATGATCGGCGTGTCAGCGGCCCGATAACGGGCTTCATCAGGCGGGCGCAGCACGATCCGACCGCCGGCCATGCCTTTGCCGACATAGTCATTGGCTTCGCCGATCAGCTTGATGTCCAGTCCGCCTGCATTGAACGCGCCGAAGCTCTGGCCGGCACTGCCAGTAAAAATGAGCCCGATCGGATGATCGGCCATGCCCCGGTCGCCCCAATGCCGGGCGATGCTGCCTGACAGGCGCGCGCCGATGGATCGGTCACTGTTCTGAATGAGATAGCGAAAGATGCCGCCCGACTTTTCCGCCACCGCCTGCCCGGTGTCGGCGTGGATGCGCTCGGCCAGCTCGCCGCGATCATGCGGCGGGTTGCGCTCGGCAACGCAGAAGCGATGGCTGTCATGTGCCAATCCATCGGCAGCCAGCAGCGGTGACAGATCAAGTCGGCTTTGCCGGTTGGTCAATCCCTCGATGCGCTGTAAGTATTCGGTTCGTCCGATCAGGTCTTCAAGACGGGTCACACCCAGCCCGGCCAGAATTTCGCGCACATCGCGAGCGACAAAGCGGAAGTAATTCATGACCATCTCGGGCAGGCCGATAAAGTGCTTGCTGCGCAGTACTTCATTCTGGGTCGCAACGCCGGTGGCACAGTTGTTCAAGTGACAGATCCGCAGGTACTTGCAGCCCAGCGCGATCATCGGCGCGGTGCCAAAACCGAAACTCTCGGCCCCGAGAATGGCGGCCTTGACCACATCCAGGCCGGTTTTCAGACCGCCGTCGGCCTGGATCCGGACCTGGCCTCTCAAGTTATTGGCCATCAGCACCTGGCGGATTTCACTCAAGCCCAGTTCCCAGGGTGCGCCGGCATACTTGACCGAGGTCAGCGGACTGGCCCCGGTGCCGCCGTCGTAACCCGACACGGTGATCAGGTCGGCATAGGCCTTGACCACGCCGGCGGCTATTGTCCCGATACCAGGTTCGGCTACCAGCTTGACCGAGACCAGTGCCTTCGGGTTGACCTGCTTGAGATCGAAGATCAGCTGGGCCAGGTCTTCGATCGAGTAGATATCATGATGCGGCGGCGGCGAGATCAGGCCGACGCCGGGGCTGGCGTAGCGTAGCCTGGCGATGAGTTTGTTGACCTTGTGGCCGGGCAACTGGCCGCCTTCGCCGGGTTTGGCCCCCTGGGCGATCTTGATCTGGATGACCTCGGCATTGACCAGGTACTCCGGTGTGACGCCAAAGCGACCCGACGCCACCTGCTTGATTTTCGATGATTTTTCGGTGCCGTAGCGGACCGGATCTTCGCCGCCTTCGCCGGAGTTGGAGCGCCCTCCCAGGCGGTTCATCGCGATCGCCAGCGCCTCGTGCGCTTCGGGCGACAAGGCACCCAGTGACATCCCGGCCGAGTCGAAGCGCGGGAGTATGTCCTTGATCGGTTCGACCTGGTCGATATCGATCGAAGGCTTGTCGGAACGCAGCCCGAGCAAATCGCGCAGGGTGGCCGGAGCACGTTCGTTGACCTGCCGCGCATAGGCCTGGTAGTGCGCATACTCACCGCTCTGAACGGCCTTTTGCAACAGCGTGACCACGTCCGGATTGTAAGCGTGGTATTCGCCGCCATGGACATAGCGATACTGCCCACCATGCTCGATCGGAACGGATTTTTGCCAGGCCCAGCGGGCCAGTGACTGCTGATCACCATGCAGGTCGGCAAAGTTCGAACCCTGAATACGGCTGACCGCACCCGGAAAGCACTGGTCAACCACTTCATCGGCCAGCCCGATGATTTCGAACAGCTGCGCGCCGCGATAGGCGCCCACTGTCGAGATGCCCATCTTGGACAGAATCTTCAGCAAGCCCTTGCGGATACCCCGACGGTAGGCGCGACCGAGTTCCAGCGCGCGGTCGCGCGGATCATCAATTTCGCCGGATTCGACCATCGCATGAAGCGTTTGGTACACCAGGTACGGGTAGACGGCGGTGGCGCCGAAGCCGATCAGGCAGGCAATCTGGTGGGCGTCACGCGCCGTGCCGGTCTCGATGATCAGATTGCACAGCGGGCGTTTGCCGCATTCGAGCAGGTGGTGGTGAATGGCGCTGGTGGCCAGCAGGGCGTGGACCGGAAGAAAGTCGGGTTTCAGATAGCGGTCCGAGATCAGCAGGATCAGCTTCCCGTCGTCGACCGCCTGTTCGGCCTGGCGGCAAAGCAGGGTAATCGCCTCGTCCAGCGGCTGGTCGGCGGGCACGTTCAGGTCGATGAACTCCGAGGCCAGCCCCAGCTGCGGCGTGTTGATCAGTTGGCGCAGCTTGCGCTGGCTCAGGATGGGTGAATTGAGGACAATTCGGTCGGCGAGGTCGGGACCGGGTCGGAAGATATTGCCCTTGCGACCGATACCGGTTTCCAGTGACATCACGATGCTTTCACGCAGCGAGTCGATGGCCGGATTGGTGACCTGTGCAAACTGCTGGCGAAAGCCGTCATACAGCGAGCGAACTCGGGTCGAGAGCACCGGCATCGGGGTATCGTCACCCATCGAGCCGACCGCTTCGGCCTGGGTTTCGGCCAGCACCTGAATGACTTCGCGGCGTTCCTCGCGCGACAGGTTGAACATTTTCTGATAGGTCGCCAGGGTATCCGGATCAAACGGCTCGGCGGCCATGTGCACGTCGACCAGCTCGGAATCCAGATACTTCACACCGGCTTTCAGCCAGTCCTGCCAGGGGTGGAGGGTCTTGAGCTTGTCGTCGATCTGCTGCGAGTTGAGCAAGTCGCCACGATCCAGGTCAGCGACCAGGATCTGGCCGGGACCGAGGCGTCCGCGGGCCTCGACATCGGCCGGGCTGACATCGACCACACCGGTTTCCGAGGCCACGATCAGCTTGCGGTCCCGAGTCAGGGTCCAGCGGGCCGGCCGGAGGCCATTGCGGTCCAGGGCGCAAACCGCATAGCGTCCATCGCACATCACCAGTCCGGCCGGACCATCCCAGGCTTCCTGGTGAAAGCTGAAGAATTCATAAAAGGCACGCAGGTCGGCATCCAGATTATCGGCTGTCTGCCAGGCCGGAGGGATCAGGATGCGCACCGCCTGCGGCAGCGGCATGCCGCCGGCAACCAGCAGTTCGAGCATGTTGTCCAGCGAGCTGGAGTCCGAGCCGTGCATTGAAACCGGCGGATCAATCTCATCCAGTCCGGCCAGCAGTGGCGAGGCCAGCAGCCTTCTCCGGGCGCGGGTCCAGTTGCGATTACCGCGGATGGTATTGATCTCGCCGTTGTGAGCCAGCAGACGAAACGGCTGGGCCAATTGCCAGCGCGGCAGGGTGTTGGTGGAAAAGCGCTGGTGGAATACCACGGCCGAACTTTTCAGCCGGGAATCGGCCAGGTCAGGATAGAAGTCGGCCAGATATTCGGGCATGACCATGCCCTTGTAGGCAATGGTTCGTGTTGACAGGCTGGCAATGTAGAGGGTCGAATCGTTGTCCAGGTCCTGCTCGATGCGTCGGCGGGCAAGAAACAGCTGCCGTTCGAGTTTTTCGTTATCCAGATGGCCGACTGCGCCGACGAACACCTGCTCGATCCGCGGCCGTCGCTGACGGGCTGACTCACCCAGCGCCTGTTCATCAACCGGAACCGGGCGCCATCCATTAACCGTCAGGTCATGGCTGTTCAGCATCCGGGTGATCAGATCGCGCTGCTGCTGGGCGATAGCGGCATCCTGGTCCAGAAACACCATACCGACACCGAAGTCGTCGTTCAGCGTCATGCCGGCATCGCTGGCTACGGCGCGCAGAAACTCCCCAGGCAGCTTGATCAACATGCCGCAACCGTCGCCGGTCTTGCCATCCGGAGCGACCGCGCCCCGGTGGGTCAGCCGCTTCAGCGCCCCGAGTGCATCAACGACGATCCGGTGCCCGGGCTGGTCATCCAGCTGGACAACCAGGCCGAATCCGCAGGAATCGCGTTCAAAATCAGGATGATGCAATGTTTTCAAGAACTTGGCTCATTAGCGGAGACCAGACCCTTTAGCTTACATGCTGAAGCGTAGAGCCGGGGTTCTAGAAAACACTTTTTATCGACGTGGAGGTTACACTTGGCGCACGACCTTCAATCAGCTGCTACTCCAAGGAGAATTCACTCGTGGCTCGCAAATCATCCCCCAAAACGTCCGGTCCCGTCCGCGCCAGGCGTATTTATTCCCCCGATTGGCCGATTGTCATTCTTGGCGGCCTGGGGTTGCTGGTAACCGGATATCTGGTCTTGACCAGCATGATGGCGACAGCACCCGTGGGCTGTGGTGCGGGCTCGTCGTGTGACCTGATCCAGCAAAGTCGCTGGTCGACGCTGCTCGGCTTGCCCGTGGCACTTTGGGGGTTTGGCCTGTACCTGATCATCACTGTCATAGCAGCCCTGGGCAAACCGCGCCTGAAACGCTGGCAGCAGCTCTGGGCCTTGAGCTTCTTCGGGGTCATGTTCAGTGTCTACCTGACCGGCGTTGGCTGGATTGAATTGCAGGCGCTTTGCTGGTGGTGTACCACCTCGCTGTTGATTCTGCTGGCAATGTTTCTTGTTCTGACGTTTTTGCGTCCCGAAGGCGCGCCCGGAATGGCATGGGGAGGATTCATCCTCGGCAAGGGCCTGATGATCGCTGTCGTACTGGTCGGACTGCACGCCTATTACAACGGTTGGTTCGAGGCCGCACCTGACCCAAAGCTGGAAGCATTGGCGCAGCATCTTGATCGCTCGGGGGCCGTTTTCTACGGCGCTTTCTGGTGTCCCAGTTGCCAGGATCAGAAGTCGATGTTTGGCAATGCGGCCGACGACCTGCCGTACTTCGAGTGCTCGCCCAACGGGCGTAACGCCGGCATGGCGTTTGAGTGTGCCAGTGAAAACGTGACCACGTTTCCAACCTGGACGATAGGAACCCGCCGAGTGACCGGCGTGCAGACGCCGGAAGACCTGGCCCGCTATTCGCGCTTTGACTGGGATGGCTGGCAGCCGGACTGATCCGGCTGCCAGCGCAAGTCTATTGCGTTTCGAATCGATCCTCGAAGACGTCGTCGATAATACAGGCCTGGGGCAGGGTGAAGTCGGCAGTGACGTTCAGTGAGTTTGCGCTGCCTCCATCGGCCGCGTTCACTCCCATGCCGCGGCGGGCATAGGCGTCCCAGATTTCGCACTGGTTTTCGCTGTCGTAGGCAATCTGGTCGGCCAGCAACGTGGCATCCCTGTTATCGAGGAATGTCGGATTGCAGGGCTGGAGTTTCAGGGCGTCAATGACCAGCTGGAGAGCAATGTTGTTACCTCCTGTGCCAGTATAGAAATCTTCATCAAAGCCATGCTTGTCGACCAGGTTCCAGTACATATCCCACAGCGCACTGTTGAAGATCGTGCCGACGCCGTGGGGAACAGAGATCGCATTACCCGGTCCGGCGTTCCGAATGTCGTTGTAGGTCAGCGGGTTGAGCGTCATGTCGCGAATATAGGGCGCGGGGCGAATGCCGGCACCGGCAAAGTTTTGCTGAAAGATCAGGTAGGATCCCACTCCCCGCGGCTGGTCAGACTGGTCCTCAGCCTTGGCCGTCAACCACAGTCCCAGAAAATCGCTCCAGCCTTCACCGGCCTGCTGTGATCCGCCCAGACACCCGGCCTGCGACGGGCCGCCGGTCAGGCGGTTGGACAGGCCGTGCCCGTATTCGTGGGCGATGACGCCGGCATCCAGGTCGCTGTCCCTGTTCAGCGACGGGCCATCTTGACCAAGCAGCGTTCCTTCAATGTCGTTGTCAATGTCACCGATGACGGTGTCGCCATCGAGGTTGCCAATCATCCCAACCGGAATGGTGACCTGGCCACCGGAAGCACCCGCGCCCATGCTGATGGTGCCGTTGCCGCCATCGTTGTTCACTATAATTACCGCACTGGCACCGGCCTGTTCGGCATTCAGGGCCTTGGTGCCAAACTCGCAGCTGCCGCGCCGGACCAGGGCAATATTGCCGCTGGTAAACTCGGTCAGGGCATTACAGCCTTCATCCGGCAGTGGGCTGCCATCGTCTACGAGTTCCAGAGTTGCAGTTGTACCCGGATCTCCAATGGGATCACCCCAGGTGACGTTGGCAATTCTGTAATTTCCGGCGCTAGCCTCCGGCTCCGGAATGTTTAGCGTTGAGGGTGGCGAGCCGGTCCAGATAAACATCTGCATGCGCGGCGGGTTGCCGTCGGGCGGCGTTCCGAAATTGGCATTGTTGGTGCCCGAACCGTCCTGT
>Ga0076930_101657_pt1 | contig 11046 bp, 16 predicted proteins | sample HotLakConsoUCCRE_FD_71149 | JGI IMG/M metagenome (GOLD analysis project Ga0076930, IMG submission 71149) | Hypersaline microbial mat communities from Hot Lake, Washington, USA - Hot Lake Consortium UCC-RE (version 3) (version 3) ...
CCGCCGTGAAAGCCAACGGGCCCCCTGGTGCGGCCCCAGCGATATCCCGGCTTGTCAGCCGCGCGCGCATGCGGGGCCCCGGCCAGCGCCGTCGCATCTTCCTCCAGCATCTGCGTCAGACTCGCCAAGCCGGCGATCAGGCAGAAGCGCTCGAAGCTCGCTCCGACCTCGTCGCGCGCTGCCTCAACCGCTGCCGTCAGATCGGCCGTGCTGGCCAGCGCCAGCGGGGACGTGATAGTTCTCTTCATGGTGTTGCTCTCCGTTGGATTGAACACCCCGAGCCTACGGCTCAGGGAGAGCAACGCCACCCTTCACTCCGAGAAGTTCAACATCGAACGGGACATTCCCGATGGCTATTCTCAGCCCGATAGTTGAGGCTCTTGTGCGACCAATGGTCGAGGCCAAGTGCCACGTCCGCCTTTGCTGCGCCGTAGGAGCGCAGCTTACGCCATGAACCTGAAAGACCGACTTGGCCAAGTCCAGGCCGATCATAGTAATCTTCTCCATGGAACTGTTCCTTCTGTTTCGTGGTGATGGACATCACCACAATAGGCACCTTCGATGCCGCTTCGAAGGGCCATTCCACACCATCATTTTGTGTGGTTGCACACAGGCATGCTTAATCCTAACCTGACCGCATGACGCGAACTCTGCTGACAGCGATCATCCGTCGCGCGCTCCTTCTGGGGGGCGTATGGCTGGCCCTTACCGGGGGGGCTGCGGATGACTTGGCCCTGGGCGTCGTGGCAGTGGGCATGGCCATATGGCTGAGCCTGCGGTTGCTGCCCGCGAGTCAGCCGCTTGTGCTATGGCGGCTGGCGCGCCATGCGCCGCGCTTTATTTTCGGCTCGATCATCAGCGGCGCGGATGTGGCCCGGCGCGCATTCTCGCCCGACATGCGCCTCAATCCCGGCTGGCTGGAGATACCCAACGATCTGCCGGATGGTGCGCGTGTGGTTCTGGGGGGCGAATTGTCGCTGATGCCGGGCACGCTGTCCGCTGGCAGCAAGGACGGCAAATTGCTCGTCCATCTGCTGGACAGGGATGCGGGCTTCGAGACCGCAATCCCGCGAGAGGCCGAGGAAATCGCTGAAATTATCGGCAGAACGCCGCGGGCGGGCACGTGACGGTCTGGTTGCATATCGTGGCCATCGTGCTTCTCGCCAGTCTGGGCGGTGCGCTGTGGCGTGTTTGGCGCGGCCCATTGCAGACGGACCGGATGATGGCGGCGCAACTCGTCGGCACCGGCGGGGTTGCCGTGCTGATCGTTCTGGCAGCCTTGCAGGACTGGACGCTTCTGGTCGTGGCTTTTGCGCTGGCGCTGCTTGCAGCGCTTGCCGCGGTGGGCTTCGTCAAGGCCGACAGCCCTGATGGCGCAGGCGACCCCGAAGAGGCGCAGCCTGCCGAGGACTGGCGCGCCACGCTTGAGGACAGGATTCGGGATGACTGATCTGGCGACATATCTTCTGACCGGGCTGGGACTCGTGTTCTTCGTCGCAGGCACCGTCGGCCTGATCCGCTTTCCCGACAGCTTCAGCCGATTGCACGCCCTGACCAAGGGCGACAATCTGGGCCTCGGTTTTATCTGCCTTGGCGTGGCGTTTCAGGCGGAAGGCTGGGCGCAGCTGGCAATGCTGGTGCTTATCTGGGCGCTGACGCTCCTCGCTGCAGGCACTGTGGCACAGCTTGTTGCCCGCGCGGCCCTGACTGAGCAGAGAAGGCCATGAGCCTTGTGCTGGACATCACGCTGTGCGCGCTGATCCTGGGAGTCGGGATGGCCAGTGTGGCAGGGTCTGGCGTATTCCGAGCGGTGATCTTCTTCATCACCTATGGGCTGCTGCTGGCTATTGGCTGGGCGCGGCTCGGGGCCCATGACGTGGCCCTGGCGGAGGCCTCGATCAGTGCGGGGCTGACAGGTGTGCTGCTTCTGGCCGCGTATGGACGTATGCGCCGCCTGGATGCCGATGAGGAACCTCCCTTGCGTTTCGCCCCTCCGGCAGCCGTGGTCGCCGCTGGTGTCGCTTTCGGTCTGGGATGGGCCTGGTTTGCGCTGCCTGCGCCCACTGCGCCAGACCTGTCGCTGGCGATGACGCAAGCAGGCGTGGCCAATCCCGTCACCGCGGTCTTGCTGAATTTTCGCGCATGGGACACGCTTCTGGAAAGCATCGTCTTGCTGGCTGCATTGATCGGGCTGTGGATGCTGTCGCGTGATCAGGCCTGGGACAAGCCCCTGGGGATGCGTCACCACGCGCGTCCGGGCGGTGTCCTGGCCGGTTTCGGGCGCATTCTCCCTCCGATAGGGCTGGTTTTCGGGGTGTATCTGGTCTGGGCAGGGACGGAAACGACTGGCGGCGCGTTTCAGGGCGGCACGGTGCTCGCGGCGGTTTGCCTCGTCACGATCATGGCCGGAGTCTTGCGCGCGCCGCGCGTGGAGCAGGCCGGATGGCGTGGGGCCCTTGTGCTTGGGCCGGGCGTGTTTCTGTTTGCGGGATTGGCTGGTGCGGTTTTTTCCGCAGGTTTCCTTACGCTGCCGCCTGCATTGGCCAAGCCGGCAATTGTAACAATCGAGGCGGCGCTGACCGTGTCCATCGCCGTCACACTGGTTCTGCTGGTGACAGGTCCGCCGGATGAAGCGGGGCAAGGTGAATGAGCCTGACCGTCTTTGCCCTGACAGGAGCGGCGCTGGTGGCCTTCGGTGTCTATGGTTTGCTGGCCCGCCCGCATCTGCTGCGCCGGGTGATTGCCTTTAATCTGATCGGGTCGGGCCTGTTTCTCTTCCTCGGCGCGGCGGGCGCGCGGGGTGCGGGCGTTGACCCGATCCCGCAAGCGCTGATCATCACCGGGATTGTAGTGGCCCTTTCGGCAAGTGCGTTGGCCGTCGGGCTTGTGGTGGCGTTGGCGCAAAGTACCGGCACGGCCTGTCTGCCGGATGAAGAGGGGCGCTCGTGACCGCGCTGATCGCCGGGCTGACCCTGCCGCTTCTGGCCGCATTGGCAACGGTCGCGCTGCCCAGGCGCGCACGGAGGCCCGCGGCGCTGCTGGGTACCGGTTTGACGCTGATCGCGTCCATCTGGCTGTCAGCGGAGGTCTGGCAGGATGGCCCTGTCACGCTGTCGCTTGGCGGATGGCAACCACCTATCGGCATTGTGCTCCGAGCCGATGGGTTGGGGGCGGCCTTGGGTGTCATGACTGCGCTGGTGATGACCGCCGTCGCACTCGCGGCGCGGTATGAAATGGCCACGAGCGTCGCAGGACCGCGCGCGAGTTTCGGGTTCTGGCCGCTGATGCTGCTGCTCTGGGGCGCGCTGAACGCCGTGTTCGTCTCGCGCGACCTGTTCAACCTGTATGTGGGACTGGAACTGATCACCTTGACCGCCGTCGCATTGGTGGCGATTTCCGGCAAGACAGAGGCCATCGCCGCCGCCCTGCGCTATCTGCTGTTCGCGCTTGCCGGATCGCTTCTGTTTCTGGCTGGCGTGATTGTGACCTATGCCGCGCATGGCACGCTTGACATCTCGCTTCTGGCCGCGCGCACGGCTGCGCCCGCAGATGCACTTGCGCTGGGAATGATGACTGCCGGACTGTTGGGCAAGGCCGCGCTGTTCCCCTTTCATGTCTGGCTGCCGCCTGCGCATTCCGCTGCCCCTGCGCCCGCCTCGGCGCTGCTGTCGGCGCTGGTGCCAAAAGCCGCGCTTCTCATCCTGCTGCGGCTGTGGTTCGAGGCGATGCCGGACCGCGCCACACCTGCGGTTCTTCTGACACTCGCAGCCCTTGGCGCAATGGCGGTGATCTGGGGCGGGATCATGGCACTGGTTCAGGCACGGCTGAAACTGATCGTTGCCTATTCAACCGTTGCGCAGCTTGGCTATATCTTTCTGGTCTTCCCGCTTGCCGGAGGAGATGGCGCGGCCCAACCCTGGGCCGCAGGTGCGTGGACAGGCGCCATGTTCCAGATATTGAGCCACGGTCTGGCAAAGGCTGCCATGTTTCTGGCGGCAGGCATCTATATCGCGGCGGTTGGCAGCGACCGGCTGGGCGAATTGCGGGGGATCGCGCGGGTCTTGCCGATGACGGGATTTGCCTTCGCGCTGTCGGCCATCACGCTGACGGGCTTGCCGCCTTCAGGGGGATTCACCGCGAAGTACCTTCTGATGACCGCCGCCTTTTCGTCCGGGCAGTGGGCCTGGGCCCTTGTTCTGGCGGGGGGTGGCTTGCTGGCGGCCGCCTATCTCTATCGTCCGTTGGCGGCAATTTTCGCGCGTGAGATCACCGTCGCACCGCGCGCAATTCCGCGCCGCTGGCAAGTCATTCCGCTCGGGCTGGCCGTGATGTCGGTCGCCCTGGGCCTGTTGTCGGCGGTCCCGTTCGAGTTCCTGCAGATCGGACGACCCGACCAAGCCGTGGAGGGGTTATGACCACGACCCTGCCTCTACTGTTGCTTACAACCTCGCTGCTGCCCGCGGCAGTGACGTTTTTTCTGGCGCAAGACAGCCATATCTTGCGCAACAGTCTGCAGCTTGGCGGCGCAGTGGCGAAGCTGGGCCTGATCATCTGGATGCTGCTTGCCGTAGCCAATGGTGCCGCCTACGAGACCGAGTTTCCGTTAGCCCCTGGCCTGGTGATGGTGTTGCGGGTTGATGCACTGGCGCTGCTGTTCATTTCCCTGTCCGCGACGCTGTGGTTTCTGACAACGGTCTATGCCATCGCCTATTTCGGAACCAAAGCCGAGTTGTCGCGCTTCTTCGGCTTCTTCAGCCTGTGCGTTGCGGCAACGACAGGGCTGGCGCTGTCGGGTTCGCTGATTTCCTTCTTCATCTTCTTCGAACTGCTGACACTCAGCACCTGGCCCTTGGTTGCGCATAAGCAGGACAAGGCCTCGCTGGCGGCGGCAAGGGTCTATTTCGCCTATGCTCTGCCCGGATCGGCAGCATTTCTCTGGGCTATCATCTGGCTGGAAAGCGCGACGGGGCCGGTGCTGTTTACCGAACCGCCCGACCTGAGCGAGTTGGATCCTGACGCATTGCGCGTCATTTTCGCGCTGTTCATCATAGGCGTGGGCGTGAAGGCCGGATTGATGCCGCTGCATGGCTGGCTGCCCGCGGCAATGGCAGCCCCGGCGCCGGTGTCTGCGCTGTTGCATGCCGTTGCGGTGGTGAAAGCCGGCGCGTTTGGTGTGGTGCGCGTGGTCTATGACGTGTTCGGGGCCGAGAACATGACAGCCCTGGGGGTGGGCGTGCCGCTGGCGATTGTGGCGTCCTTCACCATCCTCTGGGGCTCTGTCCGCGCCCTGCAGCAAGACGAGATCAAGAAGCGGCTGGCCTTCTCGACCATCTCTCAAGTCAGCTATATCGTGCTGGGGGCAGCGCTTGCCAGCCCGTTGGCCATGATCGGCGGGCTGGTGCATCTGATCCATCAGGGCCTGATGAAGATCACCCTGTTCTTCTGCGCCGGCATCTATGACGAGCGTGCCGGCGTCAAACGCATCGACGGGCTGAACGGCCTGGGTGCGCTTATGCCGTGGACGTCGGCTTGCTTCAGCCTTGGCGCGCTTGGCATGATCGGGTTGCCACCGCTGGCGGGGTTTGTCAGCAAGTTCTATCTGGGTTTGGGGGCGCTGGAGGCCGGCGCGCCCTGGGTGCTGGGCGTCCTGCTCGCATCGACCTTGCTGAATGCGGCCTATTTCCTGCCCCTGCTTTACCGTCTGTGGTTCCTGCCCTGTGCCGAGGGTGCCGGAGGCAATGAACGCGCGCCGGGGCTTGTGCTGCCTGCCGTTGTCACCGCGACGGCGACTTTGGGGGTTGGGCTGCTCGCGGCCAGCCCGATCAGCCCTCTGGGCTGGGCCACGCTGATTGTCTCAAGGGGGGCTGGTCCGTGAACGAGCTCTATTCGGGATCACTCGCACCCTTCGCCGTGCTGCTCGCGCCCTTGCTGATCGGACTGGTTCCGATCCTGCCGCGCTGGCGCAAGGATGCGCTGCAGCTTTTGCCCCTGGCCCCGCTGCCTGCGCTGGCTTTCGTGATGATCGGTGCGCCGGGCGCCCTGGTTTTTCCAGACCTTGTCTTGGGTGTGAGCCTTGCGGCAGGGCCGGACAGAGCCTTGCTACTGGGTATGACCGCGTTGGTTTGGGTTGTTGCAGGCTGGTATGCTGCTCTGACCATGGCGCGCGGCACGGAGGCTGGCGTTTTCACCAGCTTCTGGTGCCTGACTCTGGCGGGCAATCTGGGTGTGTTTCTGGCCGATGATATCGTCAGCTTCTACGTTGCCTTTGCAGCAGTGTCGCTGGCCGCGTGGTTCCTGGTCGTCCACGATCGAACCAAAGCCGCACTTGCTGCCGGTCGGGTCTATATCGTCCTTGCGGTGCTGGGCGAGGCGGCACTGCTGACAGGTCTCATGATCGGTGCGGACGCGAGTGAGGATTTGCAGATCGCCACGGTCCGTGCCGCCTTTGCGGAGGCGCCGCTTGGGCCGGTGGGGATTGGACTGCTGATCGCGGGCTTTGGCATCAAGACTGGCATGGTTCCCCTGCATGTGTGGCTGCCGCTGGCACATCCGGCGGCACCCGTGGCAGGATCTGCCGTGCTGTCGGGGGCCATCGTCAAGGCCGGTCTGATCGGCATGGTGCTGTTCTTGCCGGAGGAGACCGGATGGGGCATCGTGTTGATCGTGCCGGGGCTGTTCGGTGCATTTGGTGCAGCCGTTTGGGGGCTGACGCAGCGCAATCCGAAAGCGGTGCTGGCCTATTCGACAATCAGCCAGATGGGGTTGATGCTTGCCCTTGTCGGTGCGGGGTCGCAAGGCGTGGTCTATTTCGCGCTTCACCATGGGCTCGCCAAAGGGGCGTTGTTCCTGTGCGTTGGCCTGATGATGCTCTCGACCACTCGGCTGCAGCGCCGCGCGGCGCTGGGGTTGGCAGGCCTGGTCTCGCTGTCTGTTGCAGGGCTGCCGCTGACAGGTGGCGCCCTGGCGAAACTGGCAGGAAAGGAGGGGATAGACGAGACGCTGGGCTTCGCATTGACCCTGAGCAGTGTGACCACGACGCTGATCCTCGGCTGGTTTCTCGTCCGCCTTGCGGATATGCGGAAAGATCCCGAGCAAGCGCCGCCTTGGCGCAGGCTGTTCGCGGGCATCGGGCTGCTTGCCGTGGCGGCGCTGGCGCTGCCCTGGCTCCTGTGGGCGAGCGAAGTCTCCTTGCCGCAAGACTACCCGCTGCATCGCACCAATCTGCTTGAGGGGCTTTGGCCTGTCCTTGGCGGGCTCATTCTTCTGGTCCTTGCCGATCGCAAGGTGCTGCCCGATTACCCGCCCGGAGACTTGATGAATCTCATCCGCAGCTGGACCCCAGGATCAGCTTTTCAATCCCCTGTCGGCCTGCAGGGCAGAGGCTATGGAAAGCGGTCGGTGCTGCGTTTTGTGCTGCTTTGCAAACCGGCTGAAAGACGACTCTTGCGCTGGCCCGTCACCGGATCCGCTCTGATTGGCATGGCGCTCTTGTTGGCCGCGATGATCCGGCATTCTTCCTGATGTTCAGATGTGCGCGTTCATGATGGAAAATCAGCCCTTTGCCGGCTTTTCCAAGGGAACGGTTTCTCTCACCGCGGTCTCCAACGAAGCTTTTCTGCCGCTTAGGTGTTATTCCACGGGCTCCAGAACCACCGAGGTGATAAGGTCGCCCGAGTTACCCGAGGGTTGTTTGGTGTAGTCGTCAGGACCGGAGTGGAGGATCACATCAGTGCCATCCTCGTCAAGAATTCGCGGATTGCCCACGGTCCCGAGTGTGAAGCCGCGCATGAAAAACTCGGTGTGAATGGTTCCATTTGCGCCGGCATGCACGCTAGGCAGATCTCCGGGGTGCGGACCGCTCTCGCTGTGGATCCCTGCTCAAGCCCTTCAGCCAATTGGCCTCCCGCCTATTCAAAATTATCTGCGATTTCGCATTTCCCTGTTTCATGCAGGTGAATGCCGTGTTCGCCCACCCTCGAGGGGATTTCAATAGCCGAGCCGTTCAAATCGGCTCGGCAGGTGTGAAGCATGCACTGTCGCCCTCGCGAATGGCGAAACAAGAAACTCATTTGAAGCGGCGTTCATTCCAGTTTGGAATGGCTGAGTTTCATCAGAATAAGCCCAATATGGCAAATGCGCCGGCCGTGAAGATTGCAGCCACGAACGCAGTTAAGAGAAGGCTGGCCATTATGCCTCCAGCAAGCCACAAGCCATCACGTTCTCCGAGGTTCAATAGAACTACCACACCGAAAATCCGCGACTGCGGAGACCGCCCGGAATGCAAAAAGCTTGATCAACGGGAAAGATTCGGCGATCTTCGGCTCGGACGGGAGGGCGTTAGTGAAATTCGGGCGATCCGTTCGGTCGCCGCGCACATGATACAGTGAAACAGTTGCATGCCGCACTCAAGGAATACTGAGAATGTTCAACCACAGGAAATCTCAGATATGCACCAAGCGCGGCTGCCGCCCTGTTGGCCATACTGATGATTCTGCTGTTCTGGCTGGGCATGCTGGCGATCTGGTGGCCGTGGTATGCCGCCGTCCCCTAAACATCTGCGAACGAAACCCCTGACCGGAGTTTGATGGAGTTTGAAATGGCGGAAGCAGACGATACCACCGTCCTGGAATCGGGCGACATCTTTTTCTTCTATCGTCCAAGAACCAACGAGGACGATCCGGAATCCCTCGGCGACGTGCAGCGCTTCTACTTCGCCATGCGCCCCAAGGGTGGCCAGGGAACGCGGCTTTGCCTTGCCGGGCGCAAGCATCTTCCCGATGTGAAAAGCCACGAACGTATCTGGGTGCAATGTTTGTTATCAGCTTGCCTTCACAGCGCCCTCGATGACGACGCCGTCGGTCACATATTTCCATAGCGCCACCAAAAATTTGCGCGCCAGGGCGACGATCGCGCTCTTCTTCATACGGCCGCCGTTCGACTGGACGCGCGCGCCGTAAACCAGAGGCTGAGTGCCGAGCTCGGTTGATGGCGCAACCACAGCCAGGATATGGGGGAACAGCAGGCATCGTTACGCTCGAAGATCTCATCGAGACCTTGATCGGCGAAGAAATCGTCGATGAATTGGACGGCGTCGCGGATCTGCAGGCCTATGCCCGGAAGCGGTGGAGGGATAGGCATGCGAAAAGCACAATGAGCCTCGGCGATAGCCGAGAGACCAAGGGCTCCTGATCTGGCGGCCCTGCCGAGGGTCCGAGAGCGGATGGAATAACGTGGCGTCCGACGGCAAGCCCATATCAACGGGCCGCTCACCCGTCGCCGAGAGGCGGGAGTGCGCGCAGTGAGGGATCAGGCAACTCAACGCGCGCGGTCCGCGCCAGATTCAGCATCACAGGTTGCGTTCGCCCATCACTGCGACAGGCATTTTGACACCGCCCCGGTCAATGACCGGCTGGTCCGCCTTTCTGCTGGCGTGCCTTGGCGATATCCTCGCGCGGGACCGCGCTTGTGGCATGGTTTTTCTTGTCGCGCCGGGTACGAGCCAGCGAATAGAAGATAAAACCCAGCGCCATGGCAAAGGTCGCCATCGCGAGAATGAAAACCCAACTGACTTCTTGCATGAAAAGCTCCTTTTCTTGGTGTCAGCTTACAAAGCAACGCCTCGCCTCGCTGTTGGTTCCCCTTGTTCACCCGATCAGTTCAATCGGCGCCGGCCTTGATGGCATGGTCTTCGATGCGCCCGACATCGACGGAACAGGCGAGAATTTACCGGATGAACGAGGCTCAGAGCTGCGCCAGGATCTTGTCGAGTGTCACCGGATAATTGCGCACTCGCACGCCGCAAGCGTTGAAGATGGCGTTGTTGATCGAGGCTGGCTGAAGGACTTGAGCACGGGATTCACAGCGAGAACGGTCCGCACCCCGGAGATCTGCCGAATGTGCTTGCCGGCGCCAATGGAACAATTCACGCCGAGTTTTTCATGCGCGGCTTCACGCTCGGGACCGTGGGCAATCCGCGAATTCTTGACGAGGATGGCACCGCTGTGATTCTCCATTCCGGGCCTGACGACTACACCACACAACCCTCGGGCAACTCAGGCGACCGCATCGCCTGCGCGGTCCTGGAACCCGTGGAATAACACCCGGGCGACAGAAAAGCTTCGTTGGAGACCGCCATGAACCGGTCGACAACGAAGCCGCGGCTTCAGAGACTGATTTTTGGTTTGCATGCGCTCCGAACGTGCGCGTGGCGCTGACCCCTACAGCTTTCCCCGGAGCACATTGTGCGCAACGTGATCAAACAACGGACGAAAGCGAGAAAGCGCACAAGGGCAAGAGCCGAGTTCCCATTCACTGGTATGTGTGCCGCCCGTATCCGGGCGCCACACAATTTTTTGTCACACCGCGTTAGTCGTCCAGAACGAAAGTCACAACCAGGTTCACCTTGAAGTCGGTGATCTTGCCATTGTCTATCATCACGTTCTGGTCCTTCACCCACGCGCTTGTGATGCCGCGCAGGGTTTTTGACGCGCGCTCAATGCCCCGCTTGGTCGCATCGTCAAAGCTGTCCGGTGAGGTCGCGGAAATTTCTGTTACCCGTGCAATCGACATGGTGCTCTCCTTTTCCAGTGGTTTCGCGAGACAAACGGATGGCTGGCTTGAATGTTCCCTTGCGCGTAAAATTTGTGAATGTGATTTTGAAGTGACCGGGGATTGGCCAAGCAGGAAATCTGGCGTCGCGATCCACGGCGCCAAGTGAGCCGGATTTTGGTCGCCGATGGTTTGATCGGCCTCCGCCAATAACCTTTTACGAGAGGGTTCCCATCTGTTTCGAAATGTCAGTCCAAAAGGATCGATCTGGCGGCGTTGTGGACGACGGACGGGTCTATCTGTCGGGATCGAACCACCCGAGCTTTGGATAGCCGCCGGCGCTCCATACGCCAACCAGACACAAAAACTTGAAAACATCCGTCTGCCGGTCTCCGCGGCGCGGCTCTTGGCGTCTTCCGGATCTGACAATTGTGAAAGATATCGTTGAGGCCGGAGGTGCTCACCCGGCTTTCGACCAAGGCTCGGAACCCGGAAAAG
>Ga0076930_101658_pt1 | contig 11042 bp, 8 predicted proteins | sample HotLakConsoUCCRE_FD_71149 | JGI IMG/M metagenome (GOLD analysis project Ga0076930, IMG submission 71149) | Hypersaline microbial mat communities from Hot Lake, Washington, USA - Hot Lake Consortium UCC-RE (version 3) (version 3) ...
GCCGCCGCCGCCGCCGATGAGGCGGGCCGACTCCTGGCCCGACGTTACGAGGAGGGGATGGCCACGGTGGCCGATCTCCTCCAGGCGGAAGCCCGCGTGGTCCAGCTGCGCACCGGGGTGGTATCGGCGGAAGCCGACCTGGGATCCGCCCTGGCCCTCCTTGCCTTCACCCGGGGTGAAATCGCCCCGGCATCGTCCTCCGATCCCGAAGCCACAGACCATGAGTGAGTCCATCATGAAGCGGTTCGCAAAGTCTACCCTGGTGGCCGGCGGGCTGGTGCTCTTGGCGGCGTGCCATGCCACCGAGCCCCCCCGGGAGCGCCCGGTCCTGGACCCGGTGTCCGTGCAGGTCTCCGAGACGGTGACCGCCGCCGATGCCGGGCTCGAAGCGGCCCGTGTGGTGCCGGTGCAGGAGGCGGACGTCGCCACCCGGACGGCTGGGGTGGTGGCCCGTATGGCGGTGCAGGTGGGAGACCGGGTGCCTGCGGGGGGCCTGCTGGCCCGCCTGGATGCTGCCGATGTGGATGCCCGCATCGCCGGCGCCGAGGCCCGCGCCGAGCTGGCGGCCCGCACCTTCGCCCGCATCGAGAACCTGGCCCGGGACGGCGCCGCCTCCCAGCAGGAGCTGGACGAGGCCCGGGCCGCCCTGGCGTCGGCCCAGGCCGGTGTGGAGGAGGCCGGAGCCCAGGGGGCCTACGTGGAGATCCGGGCTCCCTTCGCAGGGGTGGTGACGGCCCGGATGGCCGATGCCGGTGACCTGGCATCTCCGGGGCAGCCCCTCCTCCGCCTGGCCAGTGAGGCGGTGAAGGTGATGGCAGAGCTCCCGGCCTCCCGGGTGGGGGAGGTGGAGGTGGGGGACGCGGTCACCCTCTCCACCGACTCCGGTGTCATCGAGGGGGTGGTCCGGAGGGTGGTGCCCGCCCTGGACGGGGCCTCCCGGCGCTTCGCCGTGGAGGTGGAGCCCACCTCCCGTGAGGGGCTCATGTCCGGGGCCTTTGTGCGCCTGGGGCTGGAGGGAGGGGGCGGGTCCACCCGCTGGGTCCCCCTGGACGCCCTGGTCCGGAATGGTCAGCTCACCGGGGTCTTCGCGGTGGAGGGGGACACGCTGCGGCTTCGCTGGGTGCGCCTGGGAAGCACCCGGGGGGACGCCGCCGAGCTGCTTTCGGGTCCGCCCGGGGAGCTCACCGTGGTGCGGACCCCCTCCCGGCAGCTGAGGGATGGCCAGCCGGTGGAGCGGGCCACCCCCATGCCCTGGACTCCTGCGGGAGTGGGGGGATCGCTCCCCGTCTCGATGTCGGAGACGCCCGCATCTTCCGCTGTGGCCGAGGGGGCCTGACCCCATGAAGACCAACATCGCAGGGAACGTGGCTGCGGCCTTCCTGGAATCGAAGCTCACCCCCCTCCTCATGGCGGCGGCGCTGGCGGTGGGGGCATGGACCCTGGCCACCATGCCATCCGAAGAGGAACCCCAGATCATCGTCCCCCTGGCGGACCTGTACCTGCCGCTTCCGGGGGCCACCCCCACCGAGGTGGAGAATCGCCTCCTCATCCCGCTGGAGACGGTGCTCCAGGGAATTGAAGGGGTGGAGTACGTCTACAGCCACGCCCAGCCCGGCTTCGGGCTGGTGACGGTGCGCTACGAGGTGGGCCGGGACATGGAGGAGAGCCTGGTCCAGCTCTACAGCACCCTGATGAAGTACATGGACCGGATGCCCCCGGGGTTCATGGCGCCCCTGGTGAAGACGGTGACCATCGACGACGTCCCCTTCTTCACCGCCACGCTGCGCTCCGACGTCCTCTCCCACGGGGAGCTCCGGGCGCTGGGAGACGAACTCCGCCGGGGGCTGGAGGCCGTTCCGGATGTGCGGGACGTCACGGTGATCGGCGGCGACCCCCGGGAGATCCGGGTGGAGCTCCTGGCCGACCGCCTGGCAGGGCACGGGGTGGACCCCGCCTGGGTGGCGGAGCGGCTCCAGGCCACCAACACCCGGGCCGATGCCGGGGAGTTCACCCGGGGGGGAGAGGTGATCCGGGTGACGGCAGGCCCCTTCCTGGAGAGCGCCCGGGATGTGGAGAACGTCATCCTGGACGTCCGGGACGGGCAACTCCTGAAGGTGGGGGACGTGGCCCGGGTGGTGGACGGACCCGGTGAGGTGAACCACTACACCTTCCACACCGATGTCGCCGGGGGGTGGACCCCCATGGTGGCTGTGGCGGTGTCCAAGCGCCCCGGCGCCGACGCCACGAAGGTGGGACGCACCCTGGAATCCCGCCTGTACGAGGCGGAGGGGAGGCTCATCCCCGCCGACGTGGAGGTGCAGGTGGTGCGGAACTACGGGGAGACCGCCCGGGAGAAGGTACTGACCCTCCAGGAACACCTGGCCATGGCGGTGGTGGCGGTGGGCCTGGTGGTGGCCCTCACCATGGGGTGGCGGGCTGCGGTGGTGGTGATGATGGCGGTGCCGGTGACCTTCGCCCTGACCCTCTTCGTGTACCAGATCTTCGGGTACACGCTGAACCGGGTGACCCTCTTCGCCCTGATCTTCGTCACGGGGATCGTCATCGACGACTCCATCATCGTGGCGGAGAACATGGAGCGGCACTTCTCCATGCGGGACCGTCCGCTCCGGGCGGCGGCCCGAGCTGCTGTGGACGAGGTGGGGAATCCCACCATCCTGGCCACCCTGACGGTGATCGCCGCGGTCCTCCCCATGCTCTTCGTGGGGGGACTCATGGGGCCGTACATGAGCCCCATGCCCATCGGGGCCACGGTGGCCATGCTCTTCTCCCTGGCGGTGGCGCTGATCATCACCCCGTGGCTGGCCTTCAAGCTCCTGAAGGGGGCCCATGACGGCGCCCACGGGATGGACGAGAAGGGGTACGTGCTTGAGGACACCCGGATCTACCGGACGTACCGGCGGTTGATGGAGCCCCTGCTGGACCGCCCCGCCCGGCTCTGGGGGTCGCTGGGGGTGGTGGTGCTCCTTCTGGTGGGGGCGGGGTCGATGTTCCTGACCCGGACCGTCTCCATGAAGATGCTCCCCTTCGACGACAAGAACGAGATCCAGGTCATCGTGGATCTTCCGGAGGGGACACCCCTGGAGACCACCCTGGCTGTGGCCCAGGACATCGGCCGGGTGGCGGTGGGGCTGGCGGAGGTGGCGGACGTGCAGCTCTACGCCGGGGCGGCGGCCCCCTTCAACTTCAACGGGATGATCCGCCACTACTACCTGCGCAGCGGGGCCACGGTGGCGGACCTGCAGGTCAACCTGGTGCACAAGAAGGCCCGCTCCGCCCAGAGCCACGATGTGGCGCTGGCGCTCCGCCCCCTGGTACAGGCCGCCGCCGACCGGTGGAACGTGGGGGCCAACGTGAAGGTGGTGGAGGTCCCCCCGGGGCCGCCGGTGATGTCCACACTGGTCGCCGAGATCTACGGCCCCGACGACGCCACCCGGGAGGATGTGGCCCGGCAGGTCATGGCCCGCTTCGCGGAGCACCCCTCCGTGGTGGACATCGACGTGTCGCTGAAGCACCCCCAGACCGAGCTCCGCTTCCTGGTGGACGATGAGCGCTCCGCCCTGGCGGGGGTGGACCGGTCCCGGGTGGTGCAGAACCTGGCGCTGGGGCTGGGGGGGCAGGTGGTGACCCACCTGGAGGCCGCAGACGCCCGGACGCTGGTCCCCGTGCGTGTGCAGTTGGAGGAGGGGGCTCGCTCCGGAATGGACCGGCTGGCGGGGATGCAGGTCCCCTCCCGCTCCGGCGCCCTGGTCCCCATCTCGGAGCTGGTCCGGGTGGAGGAGAGCACCGTCCCCCAGGTGATTGACCGGAAGAATGGGGAGCGGGTGGTCTACGTCATGGCGGAGGTGGCCGGGGGGAACGAGAGCCCCGTGTACGCCATCCTGGATCTGAAGGATGGGCTGGGGGAGATCACCACGGCGGCGGGGCCGCTGACCCAGCTCTTCACCCGGCAACCGGAGAGTACCGCGGGGCCGGTGCTCAAGTGGGACGGGGAGTGGCAGATCACCTACGAGGTGTTCCGGGACCTGGGGATCGCCTTCGGGGGCGCCCTCATCCTGATCTACGTCCTCATCGTGGCGTGGTTCGGCTCCTTCTCCACGCCGCTGGTGATGATGTCCGCAATCCCCCTGACGCTGGTGGGGATCGGGCCGGGGCACCTGGTGTTCGGGGCCTTCTTCACCGCCACCAGCATGATCGGAATGATCGCCCTGGCGGGGATCATGGTGCGCAACGGGATCCTCCTCATCGACTACCTGGAGGCCCGGATCGCCCTGGGGGTGCCGCTGAAGCAGGCGGTGCTGGAGGCCGGGGCGGTAAGGACCCGCCCCATCGCCCTGACGGCGGGGACGGTGGTGATCGGAGCGGTGGTGATCCTGTTCGATCCCATCTTCCAGGGGCTGGCGGTGGCCCTCATCGCCGGGGCCATCGCCTCCACGGTGCTCACCCTGATCGTGGTTCCCGGGATCTACTTCCTGATGCGCCGCAGGGCGGCCATGGCGGCCGGCACCCTGGACGGCGATGCACCGGCGGGGCTCCCTGCCACCTGACCCGAGGATCGACCGATGAAGCTCATCATGCTGCTCTATCTCGAGGACGACGAGGCCTGCGTCGCCCGGATGCTCAAGGACCATGGGGTGGTGGCGTACAGCCGCCTCCCCCTGGAGGGCCACGGCGCCGGAATGGCGGGGTGGTACGGAAGCACCGCCCCCTTCGCCTCCAGGATGGTCTTCACCGTGGTCCCGGAGGCGCGGGCCGGGGCTCTGCTGGAAGCGGTGCGGGAGTGCGGGGGGGAACTCTCCGACCCCCGACACCCCATCCACGCCGTGCAACTGGCCGTGGAGGCCATCGCGGATTCGGGAGGGCCTGCCGCCCCGGCCTGAAGCCCGACTGCCTCCCCGGGCTCCCGGGCGCCGTCCGGTGGGGGGCGCCCCTCGTCGAACGGCTTCGATACCCTGATTCCACTTCCCCTTCCGGGGACCGGCCACAAAGGAGGCCGGTTCCCGGGGGGAACACCCTTCGGAAGCGTGCCATGACCATGGAACGGAAGATCCGCCTCATCGCCGGGACCCTGATCCTCGTGAGCCTCTCCCTGGGTCACTGGGTAAACCCCCTCTGGTTCCTCTTCACCGCCTTCATCGGGGTGAACCTCATCCAGTCTTCGTTCACCCGCTGGTGCCTCATGGAGGACATCCTCCGGGGCACCGGAATCCACCGGGAGCAGGCCGCCGGGAAGCCCTGACCGGGGAGGGGCCCGACCCTCCGGAACCGGCGTCGGGGGCCCCAAGGCCCCAGGAACTCAAGCGGTGGGGACCAACCCGACCGGAGTGCCGGTGCGGTGGTCCCACCCCCTGGCCAGCACCCGGCCCAGCGCTTCCACGATCTGGGGCTCGAAGGCGGTTCCCGCGTCCTGGCGGATCATCTCGTGGACCCGCTCCACCGGGATGGGGGGACGATACGGGCGCTCCGAGGACATGGCGTCGAACACGTCGGCCACCGCCATGACCCGGGCCAGGTAGGGGATCTCATTCCCCATGAGCCCGTCGGGATATCCCTTCCCATCCACCCGCTCGTGGTGGCTCCGCACCAGGGGGAGTGCGTCCCGGAAGGCCTCGATGGGCTCCAGGATCCGGGCCCCGATCACCGGGTGCTGACGCATCTGGTCCAACTGCTCATCCGAGAGCCTTCCAGGGTGGTCCAGTACCGAGGCGGGGATCCCGATCTTTCCGACGTCGTGGAGGAGTCCTCCCCGGAGCAGGAGGTCCAGCTGGTCGCCGTCGAGCCCCAGTTCCCGACCCAGGGCCACCGCCAGGGCGGAGACCCGCTCCGAGTGTCCCGCCGTCCACGGGGACTTGGCGTCGATGGCCCGTGCCATGGCCCTCAGCGTCCCCCATGCCATCTCCTCGACCTGGGCGAATAGCCAGGCGCTCTGCAGCCCCAGCGCGGCCCGGGCCACCAGGCGCCGGGTGTTCTCCGCGGCCTCGGCGTCCAGCCCCACCCCCTGGTGGGATCCGAGGGCCAGTACCCCCCGCAGATTCTTCCCCACCATCACGGGGAAGAGGGTCACAGGGGCGTCCACCCCTCTGAAACCCATCCGGGTGAGGGTGGGAAAGGCGACGTCACCCTCATCCAGGACGATGGACGCGCCGGTCTCCGCCGCCTCCCGCACCCTCTGGGCCAGGAGATCCGCCTGGGTCATGATGTCCCGGACGGAGGCATCCGGGTCTCCGGTGGTGACGTGGCACCCCTCCGCCCCCTCCCGCTGGAGGAGCGCCACCCGCCGGTGGGGGTGGAGGGTGGCGCAGGACCGCGTCAGGGTCTCCAGGATCCGGTCCCGGTCCAGCTCCGCCAGCGCCACCTGGTCGATGGCCTGTCCCGTCTCCAGGAGGAGGAACTGGTTGGAGAGGGAGTCGGCCATCGAGTTGAAGGAGGCGGCCAGCTCCCCGAACTCGTCGTCCGTCACCACCGCCACCTCGGTGTCCCGCTCCCCCCTGGCCAGGAGCCGGGTGGCCCGGGCCAGGCTGGAGAGGGGCTCCAGGGTCCGGCGGATCCGCACATTGGCCACCAGCCCCAGGGTGGCCAGTCCCAGGAGCATGGCCAGGGGGAAGGTGGTGGAGAAGGTGTCCAGGGGGGCGTAGGCGGCCCTCCTGGACTCGCTCATCACCACCGACCAGGGGACGGTGTTGAAGGAGGCCGGCAGGAAGATCTCCCACCCGGCCACCAGGTGCTCCTCCCGACCCAGGACGAGGGACTCCACCCCCCGGGGAGGGGTGCGCCCCCGGAGCACCGAGGAGAGGGCGGAGCCCAGCCCCTCGTTGCAGGCCAGCGCATCACCAGAGGAGGGAACGAAGCAGATGGCCCCGGTGGAGGGGAGGGAGACCAGGTCGAAGGCGGAGTGCCAGATCTCGTCCCCGTCCAGCCGCCCCCAGAGCACCTCGCCGGGGCCCCGTCCCGGCACCGCCATGAACAGATCCGGTCGGTACCCCGCCGGATCCACCCGCAACAGAGGGCGTGGGTCCCCTGCCGTCAGGGTGTCCTGGGGGGTCCAGGCTCCACTCCTCCCAGGTTCCCCCCGTTCGAAGACCGCCTCCCCGTTCCGCACTAGTGTGAGGCCGGTGAAGGGGGTGGGGAGGCGGATGACCCCCGCCGCCGCGCCGGGATCCCTGAGGTCCTCCAGGACCGCCTGGGCGGTGTGGAGCTTCTCCACCAGGACCATGCCGGCGGTCTTGGACATCCCCCCCAGTCGCTCCTCGCTCTGGTCCCGGAGCTGCCGGGTCACGGTGCCATACGAGAAGACGGACACCGCCAACTGGGGGAGCAGCGCCGCCAGGAGGAAGGTGCCCACCAGTCGCCGGGCGACCCTGGTGGAGAAGAGATGCCAGCGCACCGGTCAGTAGCCCGAGGCCAGGCCCACGTAGCCGCCGTTGTTGGCCCGGATCACGTCGTCCTGGCTCGCGGCCGCGGTAAGGGGGGCCACGGATTCGCCGTCGGCACCCACGCTGTAGAGATCGTAGTCGGAGTTGATGGGGACCAGGGCACGGTCCTTCCGGGCCTGGCCGGTGGAGCCGGGTCCCCCCAGGCGGAGGTACTGATAGGGCTGACCCCAGGGATCCAGCCGGTCACCGTATCCCACGTCCGCCAGGGAGGCCGGGAGTTGCCGGTAGCTGCTCCGGTACTCGGAGATGGCGAAGCTGATGGCGGTGATGTCTCCGATGGCTGCCGCCACCCGGGCCCGATCCACCCCCTTGTGGTACTGGGAGATCCCCAGCCCGGACAGGATCCCGATGATCATCACGGCAAGGAGGACCTCCACCAGGGTGAAGCCCCTGCGGCTCTCAGTACACTCTGACACTTCCATGGCAACCTGCAACGGGCGACGGGTGTTCTGCGGGAACCCGGTACACGGATTACACCCGCAAGCGCGGACCGTGGGTCGGGTCGGGTCCCTCGTCCCTCAAGATCGACTCCAGAGTTGCAAGAGTTGAGCCGACTGGAAGACAGGAGCGGGAATCCACCGGTTCCCGCCCCAGCGCCCACTGGATGGTCCGGCGCAGTCCTTCGGGAAAGGTGGAGCGGGGGCTCCACCCCAACCGGGTCCGGATCAGGGTGGGATCCAGCGCGTAGCGCCAGTCGTGTCCCGGTCGATCCGCCACGAAGGTCAGGAGGTGGACATGGGGTTCCGGGGCCGGGCGCAGCTCGTCCATGATCCCGCAGATCAGGCGCACCACCTCCAGGTTGGACCACTCCTCCTCCCCTCCCACGAGGTACCGCTCCCCGTTATCTCCCCGGAGCAGGACGGTTTCCAGCGCCTCGCAGTGGTCCTCCACGAAGAGCCAGTCCCGGACGTTGGAGCCGTCCCCGTACAGGGGGATGGGGGATCCCGCCAGGCAACTCCGGATGACCGTGGGGATGAACTTCTCCCCGTGCTGGTGCGGCCCGTAGTTGTTGGAGGCGTTGGAGGTCACCACAGGAAGGCCGTAGGTGACATGGTAGGCCCGGACCAGGTGGTCGGAGGCCGCCTTGGACGCCGAATAGGGGGAATTCGGGGCGTAGGGGCTCCCCTCCTGGAAGGGGGGGGCGGTGGCGGTGAGGCTCCCGTACACCTCGTCGGTGGAGATGTGGTGGAAGCGCACATCCTCCCGGGGGACAGGGCCCTGTAGCCAGAGCTCCCGGCAGACGTCCAGCAGGGTGAAGGTCCCGGTGACGTTGGTCCGGATGAACTCTCCGGGCCCGGAGATGGAGCGGTCCACGTGGGACTCCGCCGCCAGATGCACCACCGTATTCATGGCGGGGTCGTCCAGGAGGGAGCGGACCAGCTCCCGGTCGCAGATGTCACCCGTGACGTTCCGGAGATTCCGGTGCTCCCGGGCCTCCTCCAGCCGGTCCAGGTCCCCGGCGTAGGTGAGGCGGTCCAGGTTCACGATGGGGATGGACGGAAAGGACCGCACCAGCCGCCGCACCAGGTGGGACCCGATGAAGCCGGCTCCTCCGGTGACCAGGATCCCCGTGGGTCGATGCTCAGCCATGGTCGGTGGGCTCCTCCTCCACAAGCCGGGCCAGGTATTCCCCGTAGGAGCTCTTCAGCAGCGGTCGGGCCAGCGCCAGGAGGCTCTCCCGGTCGATGTACCCCATCCGGAAGGCGATCTCCTCGGGAGAGGCCACCTGCAGCCCCTGCCGCTCCTGGATGACCTCCACGAACTGGGCGGCCTGCAGGAGGGAGCGGGGGGTACCGGTGTCCAGCCAGGAGACCCCCCGGCCCAGCGGCTCCACCCCCAGCCGTCCCTCATCCATGTACCCCCTCAGAAGGTCCACCATCTCCAGCTCCCCCCGGGGGGAGGGGGTCAGCTCCCGGGCCCTCCGGGGGGCATCCCCGTCCAGCAGGTACAGCCCCACCACCGCCCAGGGGGAGGGGGCCGGGCGGGGCTTCTCGTCCAGCGCAATGGGTTGCCCCCGGGAATCCAGGGTGACCACCCCGAACTCCTCGGGGTTCTTCACCCGGTAGCCGAAGATCCCCGCACCCTCTCCGGCCCCGGCGGCCCTGAGGTGTTCGGAGAGCCGGGCCCCGTAGAGGAAGTTGTCTCCCAGGATCATCATCGAGGGACCCCCATCCAGGAAGTCCTCGCCGATGGTGTAGGCCTGGGGAAGCCCCTCCGGTCGGGGCTGCACCTGGTACTGGAAGGACATCCCCCACCGGGTTCCGTCCCCCAGCAGGTGCTGGAAGGCCGGGAGGTCCCGGGGGGTGGAGATGATCAGCACCTCCCGGACCCCGGCCAGCATGAGCACGCTGAGAGGATAGTACACCAGCGGCTTGTCATAGACCGGGAGCAATTGCTTGTTCAGCGGGATGGTCATGGGGTGGAGGCGGGTGCCCGTCCCCCCTGCCAGGAGGATCCCCTTCCGGTCCACAGGGGGAGTTCCCCCGGACAGCTCAGACAACGGTCACCTCCTGGCGGATCCGGTGGCAGACCTCGTCCACCTCGTCAGCGGTGAGAGACGACGACGACGGGAGGCAGAGGCCGTGGCGGAAGAGCATCTCGGACACGGCTCCCCCCAGGACCGGGAGGTCCATGGAGCGATAGATGGGTTGCAGGTGCATGGGCTTCCAGACGGGCCGGCACTCGATCCCCTCCTGGAGGAGTCGGGTGCGAAGGGCCTCCGGGTCGATCCCGGCTTCCAAGGGATCCAGCAGGAGGCAGGTGAGCCAGCGGGAGTGGGTTCCCCAGGCGGCCTCCGCCTGGAGGGAGACCCCCGGAAGATCCCGGAGCCTCCGGTCGTAGCGGGAGAAGACCCCCTGCCTGGCCGCCACCCGCTCCGGCAGCACGGCCAGTTGGGGGCGCCCGAAAGCGGCCAGGAGGTTGCTCATCCGGTAGTTGTAGCCCACCTCATGGTGCTCGTAGTGGGGGACCGGCTCCCGGGCCTGCCGACTGAGCTTCCGGGCATGGGCCAGCAGCTCCGGCCGGGGCGACACCAGCATCCCTCCCATGGATGTGGTGATCATCTTGCTCCCGTCGAAGGAGAAGGCCCCCACATCTCCCACCGTGCCGGCGGGGCGGTGCTCTCCATCCACCAGGACGGTGGCTCCCAGCGCCTCAGCCGCGTCTTCCAGGAGGGGGACGTCCCACCTGCGACAGGCCTCCAGGATGGGCCCCATGTTGGCCGTCTGCCCGAACACATGGACCACCACCACGGCGGCAGGGAGTCGATCCTCCCGCCCCCGCCGGTGCAGCTCCTCCGCCAGGAGCTCCGGGTCCATGTTCCAGGAGTGGGGCTCCGAATCCACGAAGACCGGCCGGCCCCCCTGGTAGAGGATGGGATTCACCGAGGCGCAGAAGGTGAGGGAGCTCACCAGGACGTCGTCACCGGGACCCACTCCCAGAACCCGGAGCCCCAGGTGGATGGCCGCCGTCCCGGAGGAGGTGGCCAGCGCCCCGGGTAGATGGCAACGGTGGGCGAACTCCGCCTCGAACAGGTCCACCTCCGGACCCAGGGGGGCGATCCAGTTGGAGTCCACCGCCCTCTGCACCGCC
>Ga0076930_101663_pt1 | contig 11003 bp, 8 predicted proteins | sample HotLakConsoUCCRE_FD_71149 | JGI IMG/M metagenome (GOLD analysis project Ga0076930, IMG submission 71149) | Hypersaline microbial mat communities from Hot Lake, Washington, USA - Hot Lake Consortium UCC-RE (version 3) (version 3) ...
GAGGGAGAGAGGGAGAGAGGGAGAGAGGGAGAGAGGGAGAGAGGGAGAGAGGGAGGCTTAATTTAGCGTCAGTTTGGGATAACGCTCAACTGCAGACGTCGGAGCTAAATCCCCTCCTTGGAGGGGTGCCCGGAGGACGGGGTGGGTCAAATCTGCTGGTACAGATGGCTGATTGCATCCAGGTAAACGGTCTCAAGGCCAGGATTAACCCACCCCTACCCCTCCCAAGAGGGGACATTACAGCAAATTTCTAGCGGTTTCAGCTAATCCCGAACTCAGGTTAATTTAGTCGGAAATTAGAGCCAGAAATTAGATTCGGGAGGAAGAGAGCATGTACACCAAAATTCTGGTAGCGCTGGATCAGAGTGAGGCTAGCAGGCTAGTTTTCCAACAAGCTTTAGAGTTAGCCCAGGGTACCCAGGCTGAGTTGATGCTGGTACACGGGCTATCCAGTGAAGAGGAGGGCAGCCCGGTGCCCCTGCCTCCCCCCGTTGATGGCAGCTACTGGATGCCCGGCGCAGCCTCTGCAGTGGATTTTGATATCTGGCGCGAAAGCTGGGAACGCTACGAATCTGAGGGCATTGACCGACTGCGGCAGTTCGCTGCCATGGCTAATGAGCAGAACGTTGCTACAGAATTTCGTCAGGTTGTCGGTAGTCCGGGCAAAGTGATTTGCAACCTGGCTCGACAGTGGGGGGCAAATTTGATTGTCATCGGCAATCGGGGGCGGTCTGGTTTAACGGAACTGATGCTGGGTAGCGTGAGCAGCTATGTTGTGCATCGGGCTCCCTGTTCGGTACTGGTTCTCAGGGGAAACCGGCAGACTCAGGTCGAATCAGCGGAGCAGGCTACTGCTGCAGTTTAATACCGCTGCAGAATGAGTTCATTGAGGGCGATCCTCTACAGCTGGCGCAAAATATCGGGGAGTAACTCCCCAGGCACCTGAGATAGCACCGCTTGCTGACTCGAAAGCCCTAAAATTTCGTAGCTGAGATGAATGTTGTAAACGAAGGCGGTTACCAGTACTTCTAGCTGTTGGGGGCTATCCTGCCAGCCCTGGTAGGCCAATAGGTAATGCTCCAGGGCATATTGCAAATGACCTTTGCGCTGCTCGGCCTGGTTGGATGGTAGCCCCTGAGCGAGTTGATCGTGCACAACTCCGGCACTGTGGGCGGTGGCCCAGACATCAAAGCCCAGGGCTTGCTGGGGGTCAACCTGGAGGGCAACTTCAGCAACATTTAGAGCTTCTTCGTAAGCCTCGACAGACTTATGCAGATAAGCCAGGCGCTGATCGGGATTGCGGCTGTATTGCTGAGCCAGGTCCCAGTAGGCGGTTCCCAGGTTGTTATGGGTTGCGGCGCAGCCATGGGGAAAGGTGTCTACGGTGCGATGTTTGAGAGCCGTTTGGTAGGCCGTAATGGCATTTTCCAGACAGGCCAGGGGGCTTTCGTGTTGGGCCAGGTTCCAGTAAGCGATGCCCAGATTGTTCTGGATCATGGCGTAATCCAGAGATTGGGTTGGGGGATGGCGGTCTTTTAACGCTTCAGAGTAGGACTGAATGGCCAAACGTAGATGGTGATGGGGCTGTTCGAGCTGGGCCAGACGCCAGTGGACTGCCCCCAGGCTATTGTGCAAGTTAGCGTACTCCACAGGCTGAATTTCAACGGACCCGTAGGAGAGCGCCTGCCGGTAAGCGTTCAGGGATTGGTGCAGATTGGCTACCGGCTCATCAAAACCGGCTAACAGGCTGTAGACTGTGCCCAGGTTGCTGTAGAGCCTTAATTGGGTTTCGGGATTGGTTTTTGTATGGGTTCTGGTCAGGGCTTTGTGATAGGCCGCAATGCTGTGTTGCAGCCACTTGACGACGGCGTCGGTGGCCTCTTCTTGCTGGGAGCGTAGCCAGTACAGGCTGGCTAGATCATTCAGGGCATCGCACCAGTTGTCTTCTCCTTCTAACAGTCCCGAAATGGCCTGGCCATAGACTGCAATGGCGAAGTCAAGCAGGGGAAGGGTGACCGGGCCGGCCTCGATGCGATCGCGACTTTTTTGCCCCAGGCCCAGGTAGGCACGCGCCAGGGTCATAGGTCCGGCATGTTGAGCTTCCAGGGTGTGGACATATTGCCAGAGGGCCACCACAGCCTGGTCGGTGGCAAGCTCGTCCGGCAGAGAGACCGGGAGCGACATCAGCGAGGAGGGAGGATGCTCTCGCTCCTCTAGCGAGATGGAATCTGATAATTGCGGGGGGTATGGGCTTTGAGCCGGAGGTAGAGAATGCTCGCTCCTGGTTTCCGTGCTTGCGGAGGGATCTGCCAACTCATCCGAGGAGACTAGAGCCGAAAATTCCGTGGTCTCCCATTCTGTCGCGGGTGGCAAAATGGTTGCAGAGAGGGGGGCATCATCCACCACGGTGAAATGATCTGCGAATTGGCTGGTAGCCTTTTCGTCAGGTCGGCGGGGTGGAGCATAAGGCCGAGTTGGAGTGACATCCGGTGGGAGAGGAACTTGCCCCTGGTTCGCGCCAGGGGCCTTTGTGGGAGAGCCATCCGGAGCTTTTGCGGAAATTGCTTGCTCAGCTCTATGGGCTCCGGCTTGAGAGTCCGCTTCAGAGGGGGGTTGGCCCGGCGCTTGAGGGGCGTTTGCGAAGGCCGAAAGCCCTTCCCTGGGGTCCGGCCACAGGGTTTGGGGCGAGTTGGAGGGGGGGATGCTGGACGGTAGGGATGCTGGACCGGTAGGGGTAGAGCGGCCCGATGGTTCAAATTCAGGCAAATCAAGCCCTGAACCAGAGGCCTGTGCTCTGGCAGGTCGCGTTTCTAACGACTGGGCAATCTCAAAACTAATGGGCCTGTTTGCCGTTGGGGTCGGGTCGCCAACAAACTCAAACGAACCGCTGCGGGAGCGCCAGAACCCCGGCACCGCCTGCCGAATTTTGCCCAGCCAGGGGCGAGGAACCCAAATCAGCAGGCGGCAGTCGAGGCGGGTAATGAGCGCATCGACATAGGTCAGGGAGGCGAGAAACGTATTTTGCAGGGTGGGCGACCGTTGGGTCAGTTGCTCTAAACCCACAATTTGAAAGGCCGGAATGGTTTCTGCCGATGCCTTCAACAGTCGATGTTGCTTGAGCCACAGCAGCACCTGACGCACTGGATCGGGCTGGTCGGTGTTAAGGCTGAGGGTCACCATGGGTGAAATGCTGCCCCGTTCTGTCGGGCGTGCCGTTGGCCCTGGGCGGCTGACCTGACTACTATTGAGGTCGGCTTCCAGGCGACGGGCCAGCTGAATTTGCAGAGCTGCATCATCGCATACCGCCAGCAGCAGTTGGCGTCTGAGGTTGAGCTGCAGCGCCAGTCGCAGGTCCTGGTAGGTGGCCTGGTTATGTCCTAAAAAGGTTTGAGTATCCAGAGAAATAACGGCTGACACGGTAGGTAGAATGCAACATCGTATACTTTAAAGCTTCATCAGTTGCCTCCCTGGTTCAGGATAGAACTGTGACAGTTCTGTTGTTGGATGATGAATTTGCGGCATGGCCAACACAACGGATGCATTGGAACCGGCGGTATTAGAACGGCTAGCGGCGCTGGGAGGGCACTGCCAGTCGGCAGAGGAATTGTTTTCAAAGTTTAACTGTAAGGCTTCCCAACAGAGCCAAATTTGTCACAGGTTGCAGGAAATCGGCCTGGTGACCTGGCAAGAGGATATTGTGCGCTTTGGGCTATCGGTTACGGGCAAAACTCTGCTTAAGCTCGATACCTCGGTGTGGCCGGTAACCCCTGACCAGCTGCTGGTGCTGAGATCCTGTGCCCGAGGGCGCATTAGTCCACAGCAAATTCATGCCAGGGTGCCGGCCAATCAGCGGCAGGGTTTGCTGCGTCAGCTGGCGCACCAGGGGCTAATTGTGGTGTATCAAACTGCCATTGTTGAGATTGAATTGATTCGCCAGCCTGGTTCTGCATCGGTGGCGGGGGATGGTTAGGGCTGCTTGTTGAAGTAGGAGGGTGGGAGGGTAGGAGGGTGGGAGAGGTTTGGGAGGAAAGTAGATCAACAGTAGGTAGAGGGTGCGTTAGGGAGGATTGCTACGCAGAGATCAGGGATCGACTTGCTTATGGATCTGTAGCTGAGAGTGTTCTGATTTTTGTGTAAGGGCCAATCAGCCGATTAATCAAGTTTTCTGCAAGCCTTGTAGGGCAGGCGTCTCGCCTGCTCAGCTGGGACAGGCAGGATGCCTATCCCACAAGAGTCCGAACACTCCCGGGAGAGGGATTTAGGGTGTAGACGCGGAGCGGCTTCTCGCAGAGTGGGCTGGATCTCGGCAAAAGAGCATGTTTGTGATCTACTGAAGATCTTGCTTATACCAATTAAATGTGAAGCTGCGCTTAATAATGCAATCACTCGGAAGATAAACTCCTTGTCTAGCAAGACTTCTGGTTCAGAGAGCGTGAAAATATTAGGCTCACCTTCATAACGAATTGGTATTACCCTTTTTGCATTTTGAATTGCCAATTTTGAATTCCCTTCTTTTGCATTTTGAATTGCCAATTTTGAATTCCCTTCTTTACCTACCTCACCCACCCCACCCACCCCACCCACCTCACCTACCTCATCTACCTCACCCACCCCACCCACCCCACCCACCCCACCCACCTCACCTACCTCACCCACTCCCCCTCCACCAGCGCCCGAAACCGCTCGTCGTGGCGAATGGGGTCAAAGTCGGTGTCGGTTTTAGCCAGTTCAAGGCTTTCAGAATCCAGGGAAATTGCTGCATTTAAACATTCAACAGCTTTTTCGACATCTCCTTGCAGACCATAGCAGCAGGCTTTGTTGTAGAGCGCTGCGTGCTTGTCGGGTTTAATCGCCAGGGCCTGGTCGTAGGCGGCAATCGCCTCCTCATAGCGCCCCAAGTTAGCCAGCGCAGTCCCTTTGTTGTAGAGCGCTTCGTGCTTGTCGGGTTTAATCGCCAGGGCCTGGTCGTAGGCGGCAATCGCCTCCTCATAGCGCCCCAAGTCAGACAGCGCATTCCCTTTGTTGTTGAGCGCTTCGTGATAGTCGGGTTTAATCGCCAGGGCCTGGTCGTAGGCGGCAATCGCCTCCTCATAGCGCCCCAAGTCAGACAGCGCATTCCCTTTGTTGTTGAGCGCTTCGTGATAGTCGGGTTTAATCGCCAGGGCCTGGTCGTAGGCGGCAATCGCCTCCTCATAGCGTCCCAAGGCATAAAGCGCTACCCCTTTGTTGTAGAGCGCTGCGTGCTTGTCGGGTTTAATCGCCAGGGCCTGGTCGTAGGCGGCAATGGCTGCTTCAAATTCTTGAGAAGCGTGAAAAAGGTTACCCTGCTCAAAATGCAGGTTATATTTTTCCTGCTGGTCCAGGTCATCGGCATCCAGCAGGGCTTGAATTTCTAAAATGCGGCGGTTTCGTTGGGGCTGGCTCCAGGCTAAATACTGCTTGTAGTCGCCCTCCAGCCAGAGGCGGAAAGATTCCTGGGTGAGGGTTTTGGCGTCGTCTGCAAACTGGGCAATGCCTGAGCGCCAGTCGAAAAAGTCGGGGGCGCGGTGCACCAGGTACTTAACGGCAAACACCGGCAGCAAAAACACAAAGCGGGTGCTAAAGCTATCGCGGAAGCGTTCTCGCTGCTGGTTCAGGTTTATCAGCACCGGGGGCACCCCATGCCAGCTATAGCTAAAGATTTTTTCGCTGCTCCAGCCCAGGCGTTTTTTCGATTCTTCGTAATCCAGCAGGGATAGCTCTAAACCCTGGATAAACAGCACCCCGGTATCGGGATGGTCTGCTAAAAACCGCTGAATACACTTGAAAACGTTGCCATCGGCAATGGGGGCATTCAGCTTCAACACCTCAATGGATTGGGTCAGGTCTTGCCGCACCCGCTGAATAATTTTTTCTCCCGCAAAGGGGGAGCACTGGGCAAAAAATAACCCAAACCCCTCGGTGCGGCGCAGCCCGTTGAGCAACATGCGGTATTCTGCTTCGGGGTCTAGGGTCTGGTCTTCGTCGTGCCAGTCCAGCAGGTTGGTGCTCATGGGTTTTCTAAGTCTGCCAGGGCTTGCTTAAATTCAGGGATGGCTTTAATTAGCGGGTGGGCGTCGTACCAGCATTGCAGGGTGCCCTCTTCATCAAAGTAGCGATATTCCATCAGGCAGCGGCGAAACAGCAGGTCGCGGTGGGGTTCGTCGTTGTCGATGGCGCGGGTTTTGGCCACTTTGGCCAGTACCTGCCACTGCTCTTTTTCTACGGTGCGGCGGTAGGTATCGCGGGTTGTGGCAATGGCCCGTCTTACCGCTGTTGTGGGGATAGGCAGGGTTTCGGTACGGTTGAGGGATTCTTTCACCAGCAGCAATAGCTCCCGCACATGGCCGCCGCTGGCCAGGCAGAGCTGGGTTACTACCTCCTCGTTTTCAAACACATCGCGCCCTAGCTGCACATCGGCAATGTGGGGCTGTATGCGGCGCATCAATACTTCCTGCATTTTGGCCAGCCCCGGCGGATGCACGGCTCCATTGGGGGTTTGCACCATCACCATGGGCAGCAGGTCGGGGTTGCCGTAGATTTCTTTCAGGTCGTTGGCCCGGTTGGAATACACCATGGAGATGGGGATGGTGTAAATCAGGTGGCAGTCTAACCCCTGGAGCTGGTCGCTGCGGTCGAGGAAAATTTCATCGTGGCTGTTGCGCCCGTAGTCATCGTGGATAGGCACGATGCGGTCGAGGTTGTCGGCAATCACCACCAGGTGGGTTTTGCCGTTGGGCAACTTTTGCTTAGCATCGGCAATGAACTCATTCAGCGCCTTCACCAGGGTCACCGTGTGGGGGTTGACCAAATCGCGAATTTTGCGCCGTTGGCTGGGTACGGCGCGAATGCTGGCGGTCATTTGGGCAAACTGGCTGGCCAGTACCGACACATCCAGGGATTCCATCACCACCTTGGTCTGGCCGATTTCGTGGAGTGCCCGACCCCGTTCTTTGAACCAGTGAATCAGAGGGGCAGGGTCGGCATTTTTTAGATGTTCCAGCAGGTGGCGGGTGCAGGCCAGCAAGATATCGGTGTATTGCACATCCTGAGCGTCGATGTCGCCATCATCGCCCACTGCCGCAAAATACACCACAAAGCAGCCTTTGGCCTCCAGGTCTGCCTTCAGCCGCAGTAATTCAGTGGATTTCCCGGCTCCCCGATGCCCGGCATAGAGCTGACAGGTGTATCGGTTAGAGCGAATGATTCCTGGTCCCAAATCCAGCAGAATGTTGGCATCGCCCCGCTCAGCCTCGCAGTCTACATAGGCCGGGTCGCCGGGTTCTAGTGGTCGAAAGGGGTCTACGGCGTTATAGATGCCGGTGATTACATCGCTCATAGCTTTGGGGGGCAAACCTGTTGCTCTCAATAGTAGCAACCCGGTCTTCGGCTGCCGTCAGTCACTATGGGAAAACTAAGGTGAACTCCAGAAAAGAACTTACCTAAATTGTGCATTCGCTGTAAGGGCGAAGCATCCGGGAGGAAGTGGTACAGCTTGCCTTTACCTTAATTGCCAGTCCCACGTTATTGAATCCCCATTCCTTAACGTATTATTTCTGAGGTAAACCTGGAGCACCAGCGAAGTTAAGCCTTTGCTTAAAACCCTTAACTTCGGCGTTAGGAGTTCAAGCAAATCCCATCATGATCATCGCTACCGCCAGCCATGGCATAAACCCTGCCGCGACGATATTTATGGCAACGATATTTATGGCGACGATATTTGTGGCGGATCTGGTTGTGCTGTTCTCAGGCCAGGTACTCTTCAGGGCTAAAGCCGGATGGAATGGCAATCATAGGGCTGAGAGTTCTTTTATGAAGTTACTCGCCCTGCAAAGCGGGGAGGCTTGAGTTGTCAACCAACCCACGCCCAAAAATCGTTCCGGGCCAGGCGGGAAGGATCGCGCCGCACAGGGGAATCGTTCAGCCGCAGGCGGGAACCGTTCAGCGGCAGGCGGGAATCGTTCAGCCGCAGGCAGGAACCGTTCAGCGGCAGGCGGGAAACGTTCAGCCGCAGGCGGGAAACGTTCAGCCGCAGGCGGGAATGATTGCGCCGCACCGGGGAATCGTTCAGCGGCAGGCGGGAATGATTGCGCCGCAGGCGGGAAACGTTCAGCCGCAGGCGGGAAATATTCTATATCGCTGCAAAACTGTTCTGTACTGGAAGGTGAAACTTGGGAGCGCTGTTCCCATGCTCTGCATTGCAATGCACCCCGGAGATACCCAGGCAGAGCCAGGGCACCAGCCGGGTAACCCACAGGTGTTCTGGCAATCAGGCTAGGTTAAGGGGGTCCACATCAATGGTGAGATTGATATCACCGGGGCAATGCTGCTTCAGGTTCAGTAAAGAAGGAATCGCCTGCCCCTCGGGAAACTTCAGCAGAATGTGCCAGCGATAGCGTCGGGCCACCCGCACAATGGGGGCCGGGGCCGGTCCCAGCACTTCGTGGGGAATATGCTGCAGGAGAGCCTGGACCTGGGTTGCGATCGCGCCCGCCACCTGCTGCACCTGGGTCCCATCGGAACCGCCCAACCGCAACAGCACCAGTCGTCCCGCTGGGGGATACCGCAACAGCTGACGCTGGCCCCATTCGATTTCTATAAACTCCTTATAGTTATGCTGCTGAACCGCCTCAATGACCGGATGCTCGGGGGTGTAGGTCTGCAAAATTACCTGGCCCGGTTGGGTGCCCCGCCCGGCCCGGCCTGCCACCTGAATCAGCATTTGCAGGGCTCGCTCGCTGGCCCAGTAGTCATTCATATACAGCAGCCCGTCGGCGGCGATAATGCCCACCAGAGTCACCTGGGGCAGATCAATCCCTTTGGTCAGCATCTGGGTGCCCACCAGCAGGTCAACCTCCCCTTCGGCGAACCGGGTCAAAAGGGCGCGATGGGCTCCCTTGGTGCGGGTGGTGTCACTATCAAACCGGATGCAGCTCAGGTCGGGAAACAATTCCCCCAGGGCATTCACCACCCGCTGGGTGCCGCTGCCAAAATGCTTTAAATAAGGCGATCCACAGTCCGGGCAGTTGAGGGGATGGCCCTGGCTGTAGCCGCAGTAGTGGCAGCGCAGGGTCATGGCACTGTGGGCATGGGGTTGGTGAAAGGCCAGGGAAACATCGCAGTGGGGACACATCATCACCAGGCCACAGCTGCGGCAGGAAACAAAACTGCTGTGCCCCCGACGATGGATAAAGAGGAGTCCCTGGTTGCCCTCCGCTTTCATTTGTTTTAAGGCCGTTTGCAGCCGATGGCTGAGAATGCTGCGGTTGCCCGTCTGCAGTTCCTCCCGCATATCCACCACCTCCACCGAGGGGAAGGGCCGGGCCTGCACCCGCTCCGGCAGGGACAGATACACCGTCGGTAACGGTTGGCCTGCGGATTGACCGTGGCGTTCCCCAGGCAGATGCTTTCCCCAGGTATTCAGGCGGCTACGGTCTCCCGGTTCTGGGGGAGGACTGCTTTGATCAACCTTAGAAGATGAGCCTTCAGGATCTTTCGGCAGGGGGCAACATTGCACCCAGGTCTCCAGGGACGGGGTGGCCGACCCCAGCACCAGAGGGCAATGCTCCAGCTGAGCCCGCCACTGGGCCACGGTGCGGGCATGGTAGCAGGGGGTGACATCCTGCTTATAGCTGCTGTCGTGTTCTTCATCCAAAATAATCATGCCCAGATTGGCCAGGGGCAGAAAAATGGCCGACCGGGTGCCTACAATCACCATGGGGCTATCATTTTGCAGGGTTTTGCGCCAGGTGTCATACCGTTCGCCGTCCGATAGGGCGCTGTGGTAAATACACACCCGGTCCCCAAAGCGGCGGGTAAACCGATCGGTGAGCTGGGGGGTGAGGCCAATTTCTGGCACCAGCACCAGCACCGACTGCCCGGCTTTAAGGCAGGGGGCAATGGCCTGCAGATACACCTCGGTTTTGCCAGAGCCGGTGACCCCGTGCAGCAAAATCTGCACTGCCCCGGTCTGGGTTTGAATTCCCTCCAGGGCGGTAGCCTGGGCGGGGGTCAGGGCCTTGGGTTGGTCGGCAGTCTGGGCGGGGCTGTGGGCGGTGCGCAATACTTCCCGCGGTTCTACCACCAGGCAACCGGCGGTGGCCAGACGTTTCAGGGTGGCGCTGGTGGTTTTGCAGAGCTGCAGGGCATCGCTCAGCCAGAGTTCGCCGCCGTGGCGCTGTAATGTCTTGATAATTTCCACCTGGCGGGCGGTCAGATCATCCCTGGTGGCAACATCGGCACAGGTTACCGCCACCGCCTGACGCTGTTTGGGTTTGGGGGGCTGGGGCGGAGCCAGGTAACTCTCGGCCCAGCCCAGCTGCACCAGCTGATGAATGGCCCGATAATTGCCAATGCCCCGCCGTTGTAAATACTGCCAGGTGTAGTCGCCAGTGGCAGACTGCTGCAGGGCCGCCAGCAGTTGGGCCACCCCCGGCGAGAGACGGGCATCAACATGTTCGGGAACCTGGTCGGGGCAGAGGCGCAGGCGACGTTGCGATCGCGCCAGCAACCCTGGCGGCAGGGCCGTCTTTACTACCTGAATTAAGGGAGTCTGGTAATAATCTGCCACCCGCCGCAGCAGCAACCAGTAGGCTTCTGAAAAGAAACGTCGCTTCAGGATGCTATCGATGGCTCGAATCTGTTGGATGGGAACCGTTGGCGGTGGGGTTGTCAGCACCTCCAGGGCAATGGCCCCAATTACCTGCTGCCGCCAGGGCACGGTTAAAATATCCCCCGGTTGTACTGCCATGTCCGCCGGAACACTATAGGTATAGAGTCCTGGTTGGCCCCCATAGTCCACCAGTACATTCACCCAACGGGGCGGTTCCCTGACCTCTGTCATCACCACAGGCACTGACCTTCCGGCTGTTCCACTATGCCAGTGTACGCCGCAATCTGGTCTTTGCAGGCAGGTCGGCTAGCCAACCTGCCTCATTGACTGACAAAAGTTGTACGCCCTCACCCCCAACCCCTCTCCCAGAGGG
>Ga0076930_101670_pt1 | contig 10976 bp, 9 predicted proteins | sample HotLakConsoUCCRE_FD_71149 | JGI IMG/M metagenome (GOLD analysis project Ga0076930, IMG submission 71149) | Hypersaline microbial mat communities from Hot Lake, Washington, USA - Hot Lake Consortium UCC-RE (version 3) (version 3) ...
CGTGGAGTTCCAGGAGTTCCCGGGCGTAGTTCTCGTTGATCCCCGGGAGGGGCCGGTCCGTCCCCGGTCCCCCGCGCCCCCTCAGCCCCCGGAGGCGGATGGTATCCGGGGCAACGTTCCGGGCATTGTCCAGGTAGAGGAGCATGGCCGGATGGGACGCCACGGACTGGAGCATCTCTTCGAAGTCACCGAACACGTGGGGGCGGATGGCGGTGGCCTCGTAATCCGCCACGTGGTAGCGGACCTGCCCCTTCCCGACGAACACGTTGAAGTGGTCCATCCAGAAGCCCACCATCACCTCCTCCAGTTGGCGGGAGGAGTGGACGGCCCGGTGGAGGCGGGCAGCCTGGAGATCCAGCACCAGGCGCCCCGGTCCCGAGGCGGCGGCGGTCCGGAGCCGCTCCCTCTCCTCCGGGGTGAGGGTTTCTCCGGACTGGAACCGCTCCCGGAGGAGGGCCAGCTCCGCCACATCCCGGGGGGGCGCGAAGGTCCCCCGGGCCTCGGCCGGGGACATGAGGGCGCCGGGATGCCGGGCCAGACGCCGGTCCAGGCGGGGGTCGACCTCCCTGGAGATGTCCATCTGGGCGTCCAGCCATCCCTCCATCCCCGACTCCATGGCCTGGGCGATCTCCTCCGGACGGGGTCCGAAGGTGGCCCGCTGGAGCAGGTGGATGATCATCTCCGGGGGATCCGGTGGAGGGGCGGCCTGCGGGGGCTCTCCGGGCTGCGCGAGCCCCACCAGAAGGGGGACGGCCAGGAGCGGTAGGGCCATCCGGACCAGACGTCGGGGTGTGCTCCTTCCAGCTCCGCTGCCGGCGGGCAATCGAGTCTCCTTCATCGTCATCCTCTCCTCCAGGGGTTCAGGAGATTGGACGCGGAAGGGTTCTCTTCGTTAAGCTGCGTGCCGCTCAGGGGGGATGGTCCCCCGGGATTCCCGGAGAGACTGGATCCAGGGGAGGCCCACGGGAGTAAAAGCGAGAGCCCTGAGCAACCGGCAGCCTGGCCCCGGGCCCGCCATGGGTGCCCCTTGACGGAGGTGCGGACGAACGGTGGGAAGAAAGACTGCGGTTCTCGGCTCGGTGTTCACCGTGGTGGTGGCGCTGGACATCATCACCAAGCGGTGGGCTCTGGAGGCACTTGCCGGCGGACGGCAGATCCAGGTGATCGAAGGGTTCCTCCCCTTCACCCTGGCCTTCAACCGTGGCGCCGCCTTCGGGCTCACCATCGGGGACGACCCCCGGATGGTCTTCATCCCCATCACCATCCTGGCGATGATCATGCTGGGGGTCCTGCTGGTGCAGGCGGCCCGGGACGATCACCTCCGGATCTGGGCGGCCTCGTTCGTCATGGCGGGGGCGGTGGGGAACCTCATCGACCGGGTCCGCTGGGATCGGGGCGTGGTGGACTTCATCGGCCCCATGAACCTCATCGTCTACAACTTTCCGATCTTCAACGTGGCTGATATGGCCATTTCCTGCGGAGCGGTGGCGCTGGCCGTTTCGTTCTGGCTCGAGGGGAAGGAGCTGGACCGGATCGCCCGGGAGGAGGCCGCAGCTGCCGCCGCCGCTCCGGCAGGGGAACTCACGCCTCGGGAACCGGGGAAGGGGTGAAGCGGAGGTACTCGATCCTCCGCCCCTTCATCTTCACCACCCGGAGGACCCCCCCCGGCACCGGTGTCTCATCCCCCACCACGGGGAGCCGGTTCAGGGCACCGAAGACGAAGCCGCCGATGGTGTCGTAGTCGTCCTCAGGGAGATCGAGATCCAACCGCTCGTTGGTGTCCCTCAGCGAGACGCCCCCCCAGATCCGCAGGATGCCGCCGCCGACCTCGTGGAAGTCGTCGGGCTCGTCCTCCTCGTGCTCGTCCTGGATCTCCCCGATGATCTCCTCGATGAGGTCCTCGAGGGTGGCCAACCCGGCCGTGCCGCCGAACTCGTCCACCACGATCACCATCTTGGCCCTCCGACGGCGCATGTCGGGGATGAGTTCCTCCACCGGTTTTGAGGCGGGGGCGAACTGGGCGGGACGGAGGATCCCCCGGATTTCGGTGACTCCCTCCCGGTCCGCCTGCCATAGGTCCCGGGCCAGCAGGAGCCCCACAATACGATCCAGCGACTCATCGTAGACGGGGACCCGGAGATGCCCCTCGTCCAGCATCACGCCCTTGGCCTCCTCCACCGTGGCCGTCACCGGCACCGCCACCATGTCGGTCCGGGGGGTCATGACCTCCCCCAGGGTGACGTCGTCCAGGTTCATGACGTTGGTCACCACCTGCCACTCGTCTTCGTCCAGCGTCCCCTCCCGGCGTCCGATCTCCGCGAGGATCTCCAGCTCGGCACGGCTCACCGTGGAGGTGGGGACCGAGGAGGGGGTGATGAGGCGGCTGAAGAGATTCAGCGGCACCACCACCGGCTTCATCAACCACGTCATCGCCTGCAGGGTGTAGGCGGTGAAGGGGGCAAGCTGCTTCCAGAGCGTCGCTCCCAGCGTCTTGGGAACGATCTCGGAGAAGAGGAGGATGATGAGGGTGAGGATCGCCGAGAACAGCGCGATCCATCGGTCCCCCCAGATCTCCAGGGCGATGGCGCCTCCCATGGAGGCTCCTACCGTGTGGGCGATGGTGTTGAGGGTCAGGATCGCCGCGATGGGTTCGTCGATATGCTCCTGCATCCGCGCCAGGAGACGACCGCTCGTCTCGCCACGATCCTGCAACACGGCCACATACGACCGGTTGATGGAGAGGAGGACGGCTTCGAGGATGGAGCAGAGGAAGGAGACCCCCAGACTGATCCCCACGACCCAGAATAGAGTAACCATTGCGGGGGATTATGGCTCCACCTGCCCTCGGAGGACAAGGGGTTCCTGGCAGGGAGGGAAGGGATCGGAAGGACCCCGGGCGGATCGCCCGGGGTCCTCAGGCGGGGGTCAGGGAACGAAAGAGCGCCTGGGTTCCCGGACGACCATCCACCTCCACCCCCACTCGCCGGACCTCCACCGGGACCTTACGGCCATCTCCCCGAATGAGGCGGTGGGATTCGAACGCCCCTCTCTCCCCGGGAGGGGCCTCGGTCCAGGAGGAAGCCGGGTCCTCCCGGCTGACGATTTCTCCCACCGGCCGACCCGCCAACTCCGCGGCGTCCATGGCCAGAAGCTCTGCCATGGCCGGGTTCACATAGACGATCTCCCCGTCCGCCTCCAGCATCACCGCGTCGGGGCTCATCTCCAGCAGTCTCCTGTACCGCTCTTCACTCTGGCGGAGGCGGTCCAACTCGTCCTTCCACCGGGTGATGTCCCGGATGATGGCGACCCCTCCAACGATGTCGCCGGACGCATCAAGAAGAGGGGAATAGTGGCCCTCGAACCACCCCTCGTGTCCGCTCTCCGGGACGGCATAGCGCCGCTGATCCGCCACGGTGGTCTCTCCCCGGATGGCCGCTTCGAAGAACTGTCGCTCCCCGATCTCATCCAGGAAGGGGAATACATCGAATGCCACCCGTCCCAGCACTGCCGGAGCGTCGACGCCGGCGATCCTGGTCATGGCCGGGTTCCACATCAGATATCGGCAGTCCCGGTCGAAGGCCAGGATTCCATCCACCGAGCCGTGGATCACCTGCTCCGCCAGCACCCCGGTGGAGGTGGAGACCCTCACCGAGGTGAGGATGGCGGCGATCCGCTCCAGGGCGGACTCCGCGGCACTCTGTTCCACCGGGTGGGGACTGCCGGAGCCGGAGAGGAGCCATGTGGCGTTCACCGGGACCACTTCCACGAAGCGGGCCAGGAAGTGGGCCGGCACCTTCACATCCTCCCGCATCCAGCGGTGGACGTTTCGATAGCTCTCCCCCGTCCGTTCGGACAGGTCCACGAGGGTCCAGTGGAGTTGGGAAAGCCGCTGGTTCATCCGCACCTTGAGAGGGTCGGAGAGGGAATCGGAAAGGGTTGCAGTGTCGTCTCGGGACGGCATTGAAGATCCTGCGCTATGGTCGATGCGATCGGAGTGCCCAGAAGACCAGACACCCGCCCCCACCGGCTTGTTGACGGAGGGGGCGGGGCGGATTGACGCTCATTACAGGAGCGTGGCCTCCAGGTGGATCTCGGTGGCAGCCAGGACCCTGGAGATGGGGCACCCTTCCCTGGCCGCGTTGGCCTCCTCCTGGAATCGGGAAGCGTCAATCCCCGGAACCTCCGCCTGGCAATGGAGGTGGATCCGGGTGATCCCCATCCCCTCGCCCACCTTCTCCAGGTGCACGTCGGCCCGGGTGCGAACGGATGTGGGGGTGAAGCCAGCCTTTGCCAGTCCATTGGAGAGGGCCATGGAGTAGCAGCCGGCGTGGGCGGCGGCGATGAGCTCCTCCGGATTCGTCCCTGTTCCCTCCTCGAAGCGGGAGGAGAAGGAATAGGCTCCATCCAGTGCGCCACTCCCGGTCTTCACCGTGCCCCGTCCCCCGGTCAGGTCTCCCTTCCACTCGGCATTCGCGCTGCGCACCGGCATGGACAATCCCTCCAGTCAGTTGTGTCCTGGCCTCCCGGAATGGGGGCCGTTCAGGAACCTTCCTGTACACCCGTCAAGGGCCGCGCGATCCCGGGCTCGACCCGTCTTGACGCCCCGCAGACCCGGGGGATACCCGCCCCCTCTCGCGCGAGCCCCTGGTGTCGGCCACCTTGATCCGGATCCATCCCTGCTGTCCGGAGAAGGCTGCCCATGCTCAGAGCGTCCACTTCATCTGCTCCCCGGCTCCGCCAGGTCCGGGGTGGAATCCTTGCCATCCTCTGCCTGGGGATGCTGTCTCCAGGAGAGGGGGTGCTGGCCCTCGGCCCTGGATCGGGCCCTCTCCCGGGCGGAGGTCCAGATGGGCCTCCAGTCCATCGAAGCCCGTCGGGGGGAGGCGGCGCGCCTCCTGGTGGAGATCGGGGGGATCGTCTCCCCCTCGGGGGCCGAGAGGGAGCGTGCCGAGGCGGTGGCGGAGGTCATGCGCCGGATCGGACTGGCCGACGTCCGGGTGGATGCCAGCACGAATGCCGTGGGAGTGGTCCACGGCCGATCCGGGCGGGCGCTTGTCTTCGTCTCCACCCTGGACGACCTGGCCACCGTGGCGGAGCACCAGCGGGCCCGGGGTGCTCCCCCCCAGGTGGCCGGGGACCGGGTGGTGGGCCCGGGGACCAACACCTCCTCCATCACCGTGGCCATGCTGGAGGCGGCCCGGGCCTGGGTGGAGTCGGGGCTGGAGCCGGAGCACGATCTGGTCTTCGCCGCCGTGGCCGAGGAGGAGACCGGCCTCACCGGGATGAAGGCCCTGTTCCAGGAGTACGGGGACCGGGCGGTGGGGTTCGTGGACATCCTGGGGGACGGGCGGAGCATCTCCTACGGTGCCCTCAGCATCCACTGGTGGCGGGTGGTGGGGACCGGCCCCCCCGGGCATTCCCTGAACGGCGGGTTGCCCAATGTGAACCAGGGACTGGCCAGGGCCGCCGACCGGATCCTCACCTGGGCCGGCCAGGTGCAGGATCCGGAGCGGCGGACGGTGGTGAATGTGGCCATGCTCCGCAGCGGGGAGGTCTTCAACCACAAGCCCCCTGAGGGGTGGTTCTCGCTGGATCTCCGCTCCCTGGACGGGGGGGTGGTCCTGGAGATGGAGGACGAGGTGCGCCGGATTCTGGCCGGAGTCACCGCCGAGACCGGGATCGCCCTGGAGATTGAGCCCTTCCAGATCACCCCCGGGGGGCAGATCCCCGGCTTCCGGAACTCCCCCCTGGTGACGGTGGCGGAAGGGGCCGCCCGGAGCCTGGGGCTGGACCCCACACTGGGGAATGCCGGTTCCTCCAACATGAACGTTCCCATGGGGAGCGGCGTCCCCGCCATCGGCCTGGGTGGTGAGCGGGGAGGCGAGCGGGGGTTTGCCGGGGAGTGGGCGGACATTCCCGCCATGATCCGCTCGACCAAGCTGGTCTTCCTCCTGGCGGCCTCCCTGGGGACGGCAGGATGAGCGACCCACAGGGGCCCCCGTCCCCCCTGCGGGCGGAGTCACGGCTGGATCCCACCGTCTTCAATCTCCCGGTGGAGAAGATGCGGTCAGGCTACTACAGCGATAAGTATTTCGTCCGGACCCGGGAGGCGCTGCAGGCGGATGGCCACGACCCGGTGGTGACCATGCAGCTCTTCCAGAAGGACCACGCCTGGGTGGCAGGGACGGACGAGGCCGTGGCGATCCTCAAGAGCTGTCTGACGGAGGGGTATTCGTGGGAGGACCTGGAGGTGCTGAGTCTCCGGGACGGCGACCGGGTGTCGCCCTACGAGACGGTCATGCGGATCACCGGTCCCTACACCGCCTTTGCCCACCTCGAGACGCTCTACCTGGGGGTCCTGGCCCGACGGACCATGGTGGCCACCAACACCCGGGAGGTGGTGGAAGCGGCCTGGCCCTGTCCCATCATGTTCTTCCCGGCTCGCCACGACCACTGGATGGTGCAGACCGGGGACGGATGGGCCGCCCACGTGGCGGGAGCCATCGGCGTCTCCACGGATGCCCAGGCCTCCTGGTGGGGATCGGAGGGGCTGGGGACCGTACCCCACGCCATGATTGCCGCCTACGGGGGGAGCACCGTCCGGGCGGCGCAGGCGCTGGCCCGGGTGCTTCCGGAATCCACCAACATCGTGGTCCTGGTGGACTTCGAGAACGACTCCGTGGGTACCTCCCTGGCGGTGGCCGGGGCACTGGGCTCCAGGCTCCACGGTGTGAGGCTGGACACGTCGGGGACCATGGTGGACCGCTCCCTCTGGGAGCAGATGGGGACCTTCGACCCCCGGGGGGTGAACCCTCAACTGGTGTGGAACGTCCGGCGGGCGCTGGACGCCCATGGCTATTCCTCCGTGCAGATCGTGGCCTCCGGCGGCTTCGATGCCGCCAAGATCCGGAGGTTCAGGGAGCAGGGGGTCCCGGTGGACTCCTTCGGCGTCGGATCCTCCCTTGTCCGGGGGGCCTATCACTACACGGCGGACCTGGTGCGGGTGGAGGGGCGTCCCTCCGCCAAGGCCGGTCGGGAGGACCGCCCCAATCCGCGACTTGAACGGGTGGAGTGAGATGACGGAGCCGAAGGGGGCGCTGGTAGGGTGGGTGGTGGATGTGCAGCGGGACTTCATGGAGCCTGAGGGGCGTCTGTACGTGAAGGACCTGGGGAATCCCTCCGATCCCGGCGCCACCCTGGCCCTCCCCACCATCGTGGAGGCGGTGGAGTGGATGCGGGAGCACGCCCGGGTGATGGTCTACACGGGGGACTGGCATGGGCTGGAGGACCCGGAGATCGGGGCGAAGGCTCCGGATCCGGGGAAGGGGACCTATCCACCCCATTGCATGGGGCGCTCGCCGGACCCTGAGGAGCGGGCGGGGGCGGAGATCATCGCCGCCGTGTCCCCCACGGATCCGCTGATCCTGGATGTGTCTGCCACCCCCGGAGAGGCCCGGTTGGTGGCCAGTCGGGCGGTGGGGGAGGGGCGTCCGGTCTTCATCCGGAAGACCCGCTTCGATGTCTTCACAGGCAATCCCGCCACCGTGGCCTTCCTGGAGGCGCTACAGGAGGAGCTGGATGCCCCCCTCCGTCTTGTGGTGGCGGGGGTGGCCCGGGACGTCTGCGTGACGCAGGCGGTGGATGGATTCCTATCCCGGGGGTTTGCCGTGGAGGTGGTCCGGGACGCCACCTGGGGGTTGGGGCTGGAGTCGGAGGAGGAGACGCTGGCCCGGTGGAGGGCCGGCGGCGGAGCGGCCTCCCCTTTGGGGGTGTTGAAGGAGGTGTCCAGGGGGGGCGGAGGCGGGTGATTCCATCCCCTGCCTCGTTTCGTTCCGGTTGACGCCGGAGGGAGGCTCCGGAATTATCAGGGGTCCTCCCGCCTGTTCCCGTACGCTCCACCGAGGCAATCCATGCGCTCCCGAAGGCTACACATCCCGCTATTCCCGGGCGTCTTGCTCCTTCTGGCCTTCCTGGCCCCGCCTGCACAGGCCCAGCTGAGTTCACCCGAGGAATTCCTCGGGCACCAGGTGGGGGCGGACTACCAGTTGGTGAACTACACCACCCTCCACCGGTACTGGGAGACCCTCACCCGGCAGTCGGACCGGATGGTGCTGGACACCATCGGAGCCACCTCCGAGGGGCGTCCCCATGTGATGGCCATCATCACCAGCCCGGAGAACCATCGGAACCTGGACCGCTACAAGGATATCTCCCGCAGGATGGCCCTGGCGGAGGGGCTCACCGAGGCGGAGGCCCGGGAGCTCTCCCGGGAGGGGAAGCCGGTGATCTGGATCGACGGCGGACTCCACGCCACCGAGGTGGCCGGAGCCCAGCAGCTCCTGGAGCTGGTCTGGCAGATGGTCTCCATGGAGGATCCCGAGACCCTCCGTCTTCTGGACGACCTGATCCTCCTGGTGCCCCATGCCAATCCCGACGGCATGGACCTGGTCTCGAACTGGTACATGAGGAACGCCGATCCCCTGGAGCGGTCGTATGCCGGGCTACCGGTGCTGTACCACAAGTACGCCGGGCACGACAACAACCGGGACTTCTACATGTCCAACCTGGTGGAGACCCGGAATCTGAACCGGGTGGCCTACCGGGAGTGGTACCCGCAGATCATGTACAACCACCACCAGACGGGGCCCCAGGGCACCATCATCTTCATCCCGCCCTTCCGGGGGCCGCCGAACCACTTCCTGGATCCGCTGATCCTGAGCCAGATCGAGCTGGCCGGAACCTCCATGCACTCCCGCCTGGTCCAGGAGGGGAAGGGGGGATCCGTGAAGCGGACCCAGGCCGGATTCTCCACCTGGTGGAACGGGGGGCTGCGGACCACCCCCTACTACCACAACATCGTGGGGCTGCTCTCCGAGTCCAACGGACACCCCACCCCCATGCGGATCCCCTTCATTCCGCAGCGCCAGCTCACCAGCGACGACCTCCACATGCCGGTGGAGCCCACCGAGGTGTGGCATTTCCGCCAGACGATGGAGTACCTGATGTCCACGAATCGGGGGCTGATGGACTACGCCTCCCGGAACGGTGAACATCTGCTCTACAACATCTGGCGGATGGGGATGAACTCCATCGAGCGGGGCCGCAAGGACCACTGGACCACCAAGCCCCGGACGCTGTACGCAGCGGCGGATGAGCTGGGCGGAATGATGCGTCCCACCGGCGCGGCGGACTTCGAGCGCCTCATGAAGCGACCGGAGCTCCGGGATCCCCGGGGCTTCATCCTCTCCGCCGACCAGCCCGACTTCCCCACTGCGGTGAAGTTCGCCAACGCCCTCCTCTACAACGGGGTGACGGTGCACCGGGCTACCGCCGACTTCACGGCGGGGGGGAAGGAGTATCCCTCCGGCTCCCTGGTGGTGCGGGCGGACCAGGCCTTCCGCCCCTTCGTCCTGGACGCCTTCGAGCCCCAGGACCACCCGGACGACATCCCATACCCCGGCGGTCCTCCCACCCCCCCGTACGATGTGGCGGGTTGGACGCTGGCCTTCCAGATGGGGGTGGAGTTCGACCGGATCCTGGACGGGTTCGACGGACCCTTCGAACCGGTGACCGGGGAGGAGCTTCCCATGCCCACGGGCACGGTGGCCAACGCCCAGGGAGCCAGTGGCTTCTTCATGGATCGCCGGGTGAACAACAGCGCCATCGCGGCGAACCGGCTCCTCCGTCAGGGGCGGGAGGTCTGGTGGGTGGAGGCCCCCCAGACCGTGGGCGGGACCACGCTCCCCCAGGGGGCCTTCTTCGTGGCGGGGAACCAGTCGCTGGCCGCGACGCTGGAGCCCATGGCCCGGGAACTGGGAGTGGACTTCCTTGGCACCAGCACCCGTCCCTCCGGTGAGGCTCGGCAGCTTCGCCCTGTGCGGGTGGGGCTCTGGGATCAGTACGGCGGTTCCATGCCCTCGGGTTGGATCCGGTACATGCTGGAGGACTTCGAGTTCGACTTCAGCCTGGTCTTCCCGCCGGAGGTGGATGCCGGAAACCTGCGGGACAGCTACGACGTCCTGATCTTCCCGGACGGCGCCATCCCCATGGAGATCGGCAACCTCCCTCCCATCCCTGCGGAGGACATCCCGGACCCGGAACTCCGGGCCCGTCTGGGGGCCATGTCCGCCGATGTCTCGGTGCCGCAGATCCTGGAGTTCGTCCGGGCCGGCGGTACCGTGGTGGCGGAGGGATCCTCCACGAACCTGGCGGAGCTGGCTGGGCTCCCCGTGACCCAGCACCTGGTGACGGCAGAGGGTCGGCCGCTTCCCCGGGAGGACTTCTTCGTTCCCCCGTCGATCCTCCAGATGAAGGTGGACAACACCGTTCCCGTGGCCCACGGCCTGGGGACCACCGCCAACTTCATGTTCAGCGGCAGCCGCCTGTTCCGGCTCCAGGACGGAGCCGAGGCCCAGGGTGTTCGTCCCATCGTGACGGTGGACGGGCCCACTCCGCTGAAGAGTGGCTGGGCGTGGGGACAGGATTACATGGAGGGTGGGGTGGCCGGCTTCCAGGCCCCCCTGGGGGAGGGGCAGATGTTCATGTTCACGCCCCGGATCACCTTCCGTTCCCAGCCCCATGGGACCTTCAACCTGCTCTTCAATAGCATCTTCCTGGGAGCGGCGCAGTCCAGGCCGATCTCCCAGGACTGACCGCTGGACTCCCGGGGGGCGAATCGCCCCCCGGGAGTCCACGGAGGCGGAACGATGAAGGGGGTGGCCGGATCTTCTCCGGCCACCCCCTTCGTGCCTCCCCCGGGCCCCGGTGCTCCACCCCGGAGTCCAATCCCTCCCGGGGGGGTCAGCCCCCTCAGAAGGACAGGGCGTACGCCTCCTTCTTCGAACTGAAGTAGAAGGTCCGGTTCACCTCGGCGGAGGGATTCCTCACCTGGAGGACGTTCCGCTGTTCGGGATAGAGGTCCACCATGATCTGGTTCCGCACCACCAGTTCCCGGATGGCAGAGGGAGCGACTTACT
>Ga0076930_101673_pt1 | contig 10953 bp, 10 predicted proteins | sample HotLakConsoUCCRE_FD_71149 | JGI IMG/M metagenome (GOLD analysis project Ga0076930, IMG submission 71149) | Hypersaline microbial mat communities from Hot Lake, Washington, USA - Hot Lake Consortium UCC-RE (version 3) (version 3) ...
GAGCCGGACGTGATCACCGGGTCCTCGATCGGGTCGGTGGTGGGCGGCTGCTATGCGGCGGGCAAGCTCGACGACCTCGAGCGCTTCGCCCGCGACCTGACCAAGCGGCGCGTGCTCGGCCTGCTCGATTTCCACATCGGAGCGTCGGGGCTGATCGCCGGCCAGCGGCTGAAGAAGCTGCTCGAGGTCGATCTCGGCGGCTTGCGCATCGAGGACCTGCCGAAGACCTTCGCCGCGATCGCCACCGAGCTCGGCACCGGCCACGAGGTCTGGCTGACCAAGGGGCCGCTGGTGCAGGCGGTGAACGCCTCCTACGCGCTTCCCGGCATCATCGACCCGGTGCGCATCCGCGGGCGTCTCTTGATGGACGGCGCGCTGATCAACCCCGTGCCGGTGACCACCGCCCGCGCGCTCGGCGCGGACATCGTCCTGTGCGTCAATCTCAACGGGGATCTGAAGCTGCGCGGCACCACGATCCAGTCGCTGGAGCCTCATCCGGAGGACGAGGAGGAGGACGAGGTGGTCGAGGCGGTGATCGAGGAGCCGCGGCGCTGGGGCCTGTTCGGGCCCGTGCGTGGCGCCGCCGACCGGGTTCGCGGTCGCCCGCCGCGCCCGCGCATCGGGCCCGGCGTCGCCAGCGTGATGATCGACGCCTTCAACATCACCCAGGACCGGATCTCGCGCTCGCGGCTCGCCGGCGATCCGCCGGACCTGATGATCTCGCCCAAGCTCGGGGCGATCGGCCTCTTCGAGTTCCACCGGGCGACGGAGGCGATCGAGCTCGGCGAGCAGGCGGCGCGGCGGGTGCTGCCGGACCTGAAGGAGCTGCTCGCGGAGGCCGAGCGGCAGCTGACTCCGTGATCAGCGCCGCGCGAGGCGCACGCGGGCGAGCTTCAGCCCGGCGAGCACGAGGACGCCGTAGACGAGCCCCCCCGCGAGCGCGAGGAGCGCGAGATGCGCCTCCGCCTCGAGCGCCGGCAGGCGGGCGGCGAGCGCCGCCGCCGGTTCGCGCAGGGCGAGGACCGCGCCCGCGAGGGCGAGCGAGGCGACGAGGCTCACCGCGAGCGCCTTGCCGAGCGTGGCGTTCGGCGCCGTCCAGCCGCGCCGCCAGGCGAGGAAGAACAGGAGCCCGACGTTCACCCACGCCCCGATCGCGGTGGCGAGGGCGAGGCCCGGTGCGCCGTAGGGTTCGGTGAGCACGATCTTGAAGGCGACGTTCACGGCGACCCCCGTCAACGAGGCGATGAGCGGCGTCGTCGTGTCCGAGCGGGAATGGAAGCTCGCGAGCCCTGCGCGGATCAGCACGACGGCGGGCAGCGCGGTGGCGTATGCCGCGAGCACCGCCCCCGCCGCCGCGGCGTCCGCGCCGGTGAAGGCGCCGCGGCCGAAGAGCGCGAGCATGATCAGGTCGGGGACGACGACGAAGGCCGCCGCGCAGGGGAGCGCGAGCGCGAGCACGAGCCCGACCGCGCGATTCTGCGCGGCATGCGCGCCGGCCGCGTCGCCGCCCGCGATGCGCCGGCTCATCTCGGGGAGCAGCACGGTGCCCGCCGCGATGCCGATCACACCGACGGGGAGCTGATAGAGGCGATCAGCATAATACAGGGCCGAGACGGCGCCGACGGGCATCAGCGAGGCGATGATGGTATCGGCAAACATCGCGATCTGCACGCCGGCGGAACCGATCACGGCGGGGCCGAAAGTCTTGAAGAAATGCTTCACCGCCTTGTCCGGGCGCGGAATCGCGAGGCGCGGGGCAAGCCCGGCGCGGCGTGCCGCCCCCCAGACGAGCAGCAATTCGAGCACCCCCGCCAGCGCCACGCCCCAGGCCGCCGCATGGCCGGCCGTCGGGAAGAGAAAGGCGAGGGCCAGTGCCGCGATCAGCGAGGCATTGAGCAGGATCGGCGCCGCAGCGGCTGCGGCGAAACGGTCATGCGCGTTCAGAAGGGCCGAGAGCATCGTCACCAGCGTGACGAAGAGCAGATAGGGAAACGTGATGCGCGTCAGCGTCACGGTAAGATCGAAGCGCTGATCATCGCCCACCACGCCCGGCGCGAGGGCCGAGACGAGCCAGGGCATGAAGGCCAGCGCCAGCACAAGCATGACGATCTGGATGGCCAGAAGCAGCGTCCAGATCCGACTTGCGAAGAGATGGCCTGCCTCGGTGCCGTTTTTTTCGCGGGTCTGGGCGTAGGTGGGGATGAAGGCGGCGTTGAAGGCGCCTTCGCCGAAGATCGTGCGGAAATGGTTGGGCAGGCGCAGCGCGATGACGAAGGCATCGGCGACCGGTCCGACGCCCATGATTCCCGCCATGACGACGTCGCGCGCGAAACCCGTGATCCGCGAGACCATCGTCCAGCTGCCGACCGAAGCGATCTTTCTGAGCATCTCGCGAATCCGTCACAGGCGGCGCATCCATCGCCGCCGATCAGCGTTGTTTTGCGCATGCCGGGGCATGATGGCAAGGCCTCATGCTTGCAAGGGGGTGCGGGTGCGGTTACGAAAACCTGTGCGCGACAAGGATCGGCAAGCCATGGACGATCAGCAGCAGAACGAAAACCCGGCGGCAAATGTCAGCGACCCGCTGAAGCTGCTCGCTCTCGACAGCGACGACCTCGCGGTGATCTCCGCGCATCTGCAGCATGGGCAGCTGCGCGTGTCGGATCTGGCCTATCTGCCAAGCGAGCGACGTTTCGCCTTGTGCCTCGGGCGCTACGAGTGGGAGCATGCCCCGGAAGCGCCGCGCCGCCGCAGGCTCACCGGCCTGCATTTCGAACGCGTCCTCGCCGCACAGATGCGCAATCTTGACCCGCGCATCCGCGAGACGGCGCTGGAACTCATCGCCATCGGCTTCGAGCCGGGCGACGCCCCATCGGGCGCCATCATCCTCTTCTTCGCCGATGATCGCGCCCTGCGGCTCGAAGTCGAGTGCATTGAGGCGCAGATGCGTGATATGGGCCCTGTCTGGGAGGCGGATCCGCCGCCGCCGATCGAAACTGAGGAAAACGAGTAATGCCGTTGCGGCTCGATGCGCGCCAGGAAGATTTCGATGCGGCCTTCGCCGCCTTCCTCGGCACCAAGCGTGAAATCTCCGAGGAAGTCGACGATACCGTCCGTGCCATCGTCTCGGATGTGGTGGCGCGCGGCGATGCGGCGGTGATCGATTATACGAGCCGCTTCGACCGGCTCGATCTCACCCCGCAATCCCTGCGGGTCAGCGACGCGGAAATCGACAAGGCGCGCTCGGCCTGCGATGCGCAGACGCTGGAGGCGCTGGAACTGGCGCATCAGCGCATCGTGCGTTTCCACGAGCCCCAAAAACCCGCCGATCAGCGCATGACCGATGATCTCGGCGTCACCATGGGCTGGCGCTGGACGCCGATCGAGGCGGTGGGGCTGTACGTGCCCGGCGGCACGGCGAGCTACCCCTCCTCTGTCCTGATGAACGCCGCGCCGGCGCGGGTGGCAGGGGTCGAGCGCATCGTCATGGTCTCGCCGACACCGGACGGCGTGACCAATCCGCTCGTCCTCGTCGCCGCGCAGATTGCGGGCATCGACGAAATCTACCGCATCGGCGGCGCCCAGGCCGTGGCGGCGCTGGCCTACGGGACGCAGACGATCGCCCCGGTGGCCAAGATCGTCGGGCCGGGCAATGCCTATGTCGCCGCCGCCAAGCGCCGGGTCTTCGGCCAGGTCGGGATCGACATGATCGCCGGCCCCTCGGAAGTGCTGATCATGGCCGACGAGAGCGCCAATCCGGACTGGGTCGCGATCGACCTCCTCGCCCAGGCCGAGCACGACACCGCCGCGCAATCCATCCTCGTCACCGACGATGCCGCCCTCGCCGATGCGGTCTGCAATGCGGTGGAGCGCCATCTCGCCACCATGAAGCGGGCGGAGATCGCGCGGGCGAGCTGGAACGATTACGGCGCGGTGATCCTTGTGCCCGATCTCGCCGGCGCGCTGCCGCTGGTCAACCGGATCGCACCCGAGCATCTCGAGATCGAGACCCGTAATCCGGAGGTGCTTGTGCCCGGCGTGCGCAATGCCGGTTCGATCTTCCTCGGCGCGCATACGCCGGAGGCGATCGGCGATTATGTGGGCGGCCCCAACCACGTGCTGCCGACGGCCCGTTCGGCGCGATTCTCCTCCGGCCTCGGCGTGCCCGACTTCATGAAACGCTCCTCGATCCTGCACTGCACCCCCGACGCCCTGCGCGCGCTCGGCCCGGCCGCCATTGCGCTCGGCGAATCGGAGGGGCTGGAAGGGCATGCGCGTTCGGTTGCGCTCAGGCTCAATCTGTGAGGCAGGTGGCATGAGCGACGACGGGGGCAGCCAGGAAACGGAGTTCCGCGAGAGCGACCGCCTCGTCGCCCTGACCCTCGACGAGCAATCGATCGGGCGCGGCAGCCCCGACCAGGAACACGAGCGCGCGGTCGCGATCTACGACATCCTCGAATCGAACCATTTCCGCATTCCCGAAACCGATGCGGGGCCGTACTGGCTCAAGCTCGGAATCGTCGAGCGCCGCCTCTCCTTCGAGATCATGACACAGGACGGCGCGCCGGTGATGACGCATCTGCTTTCGCTGACACCGTTCCGGCGGATCATCCGCGATTACGGCATCGTCTGCGACAACTACTACAACGCCATCCGCACCGCCTCCGCTGCCCAGATCGAGGCGATCGACATGGGGCGGCGCGGCCTCCACAACGAGGCGGCGGATCTGCTGGCGCAGCGCCTCGAAGGCAAAGTGACCGTCGATTTCGACACGGCGCGGCGGATCTTCACGCTGATCTTCGCCCTGCACTGGAAAGGCTGAGCGCCGTGAGCGCCGCCGACGACAAATCCCGGGTACAATCCACCAAAGTGCAGTCCGTGCTCTTCGTCTGTGGCTACAATGCGATTCGCTCGCCCATGGCGGAGGGTCTGGCGCGGCATTATTTCGGCAAATCCGCCTATATCCAGTCCGCCGGCGTCCGCAAGGGCGAACCGGACGGCTTCATGAGCGCGGTGATGGAGGAAATCGGCATCGATGCGAGCCGCCACAAGGCTCGTACCCTCGACGAGCTGGAGGAATGGGAGGGGCTGAATTTCGACCTCATCATCACCCTCACGCCGGAGGCCCACCACGCGGCCCTCGAACTCACCCGTACCATCGCGGCGGATGTCGAATACTGGCCCACACCCGACCCTTCCCTCGAACAAGGCTCGCGCGAGCAGCGCCTCGACGCCTATCGTGATGTCCGCGACATGCTCTCGCAGCGCATTCGCCAGACGCTGAAGGACAGGCTCGGCTCTTGAGCCGCCCGTGAGGATGCGCCCATCCCGGTTGCCGCGCCGGCGACATCACGCATGGGCTATGCGCGGCGCGTCGATCGGCTATGCTGTCGCCGCCTTAAAGACAAGCGAGGGGAGACCAGCCCATGGACATGTCCGATACCCGCACTATCGCCGCACCACGCGAAGTGGTCTGGGCCGCCTTGAACGATCCCGATGTCCTCAAGGCCTCGATCCCCGGCTGCGAGGAGATCGAAAAGCTCTCGGATAACGAGATGGCGGCGAAGGTCACGCTGAAGATCGGCCCGGTGAAGGCCTCGTTCAAAGGTCAGGTGACGCTCTCCGACATCGATCCGCCGAAAGGTTACACGATCAGCGGCGAGGGCACCGGCGGCGCGGCGGGCCATGCCAAGGGTTCGGCTGCGGTACGACTCGAGGAAGAGGGCGAAAACACGATCCTGCATTACGACGTGAAGGCGCAGGTCGGCGGCAAGATCGCCCAGCTCGGCGGACGCCTGATCGATTCGACCGCCAAGAAGCTCGCCGGCCAGTTCTTCGACAATTTCTCCAGCATTGTCGCGCCACCGCCGGAAGGCGAGGAAAAGGCGGAAGCCGCCGACGGCAACAAGAAGGGCTGGTTCGGCAAGATGTTCGGCAAGAAAGGCGAGAAGGCAGAGAAAGACGTTGCCGAGGACGGGTCGGCGTCGTGAGCGGGACGCATCTGGACGTACGCGAGGCGATCGCCGGACGTCGCTCGGTGCGCGCCTTCAGACCGGACCCGGTGCCGCGTGAGACGGTCGCGGAAATCCTCGCCATCGCTTCGCGCGCGCCGTCGGGCACGAACATGCAGCCCTGGCGCGTACATGTGCTGGCCGGATCCGCCAAGGATGCGTTGTCGCGCGCGGTGCGCGCCGCCCATGATGCCGGCCCGGCAGGCGGGGCGGAATATCGCTATTATCCGGAGACGTTCTTCGAGCCCTATCTCTCCCGCCGTCGCAAGGTGGGCTGGGACATGTACGGCCTGATCGGCATCGAGAAGGGCGATCACGCGGCGATGCACGCCCAGCACGGTCGCAACTACGCCTTCTTCGACGCGCCAGTGGGCATGATCTTCACCATCGACCGGCGCCTCGAGATCGGCTCCTGGCTCGATTACGGGATGTTCCTGCAAAACGTCACGCTGGCCGCGCGCGGCTTCGGACTGGAAACCTGCCCGCAGGCGGCATTCGCCCCGCATCAGGGCGTGGTGCGCGAGGCATTGAACCTGGACGAGAGCGAAGTCGTTGTCTGCGGCATGGCGCTCGGCTACGAGGATCGCGATGCGCCGATCAACGCGCTTCGCACGCAGCGCGTGGCGGTTGAGGAGTTTGCCGATTTCTCCGGCTTCGATGGCGCGTAGCGGCCGGCGCAGCAACGGACAGGTTTCATGAAACTGTTTTCCTGCGGCGTATGCGGCTCCACCGTGCATTTCGATTCGGTCCGTTGCGAGGCCTGCGGCACGGGGCTGGGCCTTGCGCCGGATATCTGTGATATCGCCATGATTCGTGATGCTTCCGGCATGGCCGAGGATCGCCATGGCGGGCGCTGGCGGCTTTGTGCGCACAACACTCCCGATGCAGGCTGCAACTGGCTGGTGGCCGAGTCGGATGACGACCCGTGGTGCCTCTCGTGCCGGCTGAACCGCGTCATCCCCAATCTCGCCAATCCGGATCATCGCCGGCTGTGGAAGCGGCTGGAGGCGGAAAAGCGCCGCTTCGTCTATTCGGCTCTGCGATTCAACCTCCCGATCACACCGCAATCGCGTGATCCGCGGGGCCTCGCCTTCGATTTCCTCGCCGACGGGCCGGGCTTTTCGGAGCGGGTCCTGACCGGCCATGCGGGTGGCGTCATCACCATCAACATTGCCGAGGCGGACCCCGTCGAACGCGAACGCATGCGCCAGGAGATGGACGAGCCCTACCGCACCATTCTCGGCCATTTCCGCCACGAATCGGGCCATTACTACTGGGACCGGCTGGTGCGTGACACGGACCTGCTGGAGCCGTATCGCGTCCTGTTCGGCGACGAGCGCGTCGATTACGGCGCCGCGCTGCAGGCGCATTACGAGAACGGCCCGCCGGCGGACTGGGGCGAACGCTTCATCAGCACCTACGCGACCTGCCATCCCTGGGAGGACTGGGCCGAGAGCTGGAGTCATTACTTCCACATGGTCGATACGCTGGAGACCGCCTTCGCCTACGGCATGCGCCTCACGCCGCGCACCGGGCTGACGGGGGTGTTGAGCGTCGATGCCGGCCTCGACCCCTATGAGACGAGCAATTTCGATGCGCTGATGGCGCAATGGATGCCGCTGACCCTCGCCCTGAATTCGCTCTCGCGCAGCATGGGTCACACCCATGCCTATCCCTTCGCGCTGGCGAGTCCGGTCATCGACAAACTGCGCTTCGTCCACAATGTGATCTACGGTCGCGTGTTTGCGGATGGTCGGTCCAGGCCGAGCCCGGAGATCGCGTGACCCGTTCGATGAAGGAGCATGAGGCATGAGCGAACGAGCCGAAATCGTTATCATCGGCGCCGGAACGACCGGGCTTTCGGCCCTGCGCGAGGTGCGCCGGCATACCGAGGACGTGCTCCTGATCAATGACGGGCATTGGGGCACGACCTGCGCGGCGGTCGGCTGCATGCCCTCGAAAGCCCTGATCGCGGCAGCGAATGCGTTTCACGCCCGCAGGGATCTGGCGGAATTCGGCGTATCCGGCGCGGATGATCTCACGATCGACATTCCCGCCGTGATGCGACGCGTGCGCCGGCTGCGCGATGATTTCGTCAAGGGCCCGGAACGCGTGCGCGAGACGCTGGGCGAACGCGCCATTGCAGGGCGCGCCCGGCTCGCGGGCCCGCAGGAGGTGATCGTCGGCGACAGGCGCATCCGCGCCGGCAAGATCATCCTGGCACCCGGCAGCGCGCCCATCGTGCCGAAGCCGTGGCAGGCATTCGGGGAGCGCATCCTCACCAGCGACACCCTGTTCGAGCAGGCGGCTCTGCCCTCCCGCATCGCCGTGGTCGGGCTCGGCGCCATCGGTGTCGAACTGGCCCAGGCCCTGGCACGGCTCGGGATCACGGTGGCGGGTTTCGATGCGCTCGACACCGTGGCCGGAATCAGCGATCCGAAAGTGCGCGACAGCGCGATCGCGGCCCTGCAAAAGGATTTCGCCCTGCATCTCGGGGCGCCGGCGAAGCTTGCGGCGCATGCTGATGCGCTTCGCGTCGGGGGCGCAGGCAGCAGCTTCGAGGCCGATGCAGTGCTCGCAGCGCTCGGGCGTCGCCCGCAGCTAGAGGGGCTGGGTCTCGACACGCTCGACGTTGATCTCGACGAGAGGGGCCAGCCACCCGTCGATCCCCATACTATGCAGATCGCCGATCTGCCGGTCTATCTTGCCGGCGACGCCAATGGCGACCGCGCGCTCCTCCACGAGGCGGCGGATGAGGGCCATATCGCCGGGCGCCATGCGGTCGCAACGCGTGACGAGCGGCTGCGGCGCCGACCGGCCATGGCAATCACCTTCGCCGAGCCGAATATCGGGATGGTGGGTACGCGCCATGCCGATCTCGACCCGGATACGACGCTTATCGGCGAAGTCGATTTCGCCCGGCAGGGCCGCGCCCGCGTGGTGGCGGCGAATCACGGTGTCATGCGGCTCTATGCGCGCAAGAGCGACGGGCGCTTTCTCGGCGCCGAGTTCTGCGCACCGGCGGGCGAGCACATGGCGCATCTGCTCGGCCTCGCCGCAACGCACGGGATGCGTGTCTGCGAGATGCTGGCCATGCCCTTCTACCACCCGGTCCTGGAAGAAGGCCTGCGCACGGCGCTGCGCGACCTCGACCGGCAATTGCCCGACGAGGGGCGCTCCGATCTCGCGCAATGCCCGGCACTGGGGATCGAGGCGCTGGAGTGACGGCGCTGACCGGTGAATCCTGCGAGAATAGCGCGCGGCGAATCGGACAAAAGACGGATTCGCCGCAAGAATCGGATCCCTGATCACATCGTCTTAACTTTTCGGAAGGAATATCGCGTCTCATCACCTCCGCCAGAACGACGGAAGTCGAGTTATGCGTATCTTCTCCGCCCTGCGCCGCCATCTGCCCCTGCTCGCCGTCAGCGCGCTGATCGCTACGGTGACGGCATGCTCGGTCATGCCGGATCGCTTCCCCCTGAAGGGCGACAACGATCCCCATAACGGTGTTTCCCGCGTGCATCGCATGCCGATCCACGGCATCGACGTGTCGCACTGGCAGGGTGATATCGACTGGCGCCAGGTACGCCGTGCCGGAGCGCGCTTCGCCTTCATCAAGGCGACCGAGGGCGGACTGCATCTCGACCGGAAGTTTCGCGAGAACTGGGAAGGCGCGCGCCGCGCCGGCATCCCGCGCGGCGCGTATCACTTCGTCTTCTGGTGCCGCGATGCAGCCGAACAGGCGGCCTGGTTCATCGAGAACGTGCCGCGCGAGCGCGACGCCCTGCCTCCGGTGCTTGATGTCGAATGGAACAACCACTCACGCAAATGCACCCGCCGTGTGCCGCGTGACGAGGCGCTCGAGAAGATCCGCATCATGCTCGCCATGATGGAAAGCCATTATGGACAGATGCCGATCATCTACACCGATATCAACTTCCACCGCGACGTGCTGGAAGGCGAGCATTTCGACAACCCGTTCTGGCTGCGCTCCGTCGCCGCCGAGCCGCATGAACGCTACCGCAACCGCCGCTACACGTTCTGGCAATGGACCCAGACCGGAACAGTGGCGGGCATTCGTGGCGAGGTCGATCGCAACGTGTTCTACGGCAGCGAGCGCGAATGGCAGCAGTTTCTGGCCACGCAGTGCGACCCGCGCAATCTCGGGCGTCTGCGCCACAGGGGCGTCTGCCGCGAGAAGTGACCGCACCTTCATGCTTGAAATTCCGACGGATCGCGGATATATGCGGGTCGTCAGCTCTGGTTGCGATGCGCTGCATCGTATGTCGGGAGTGGGCCCCGACGGGTCCGCTCCTTAAATTTTTGGACCGCAGACTTGCCGGTCCCGAAGCGACGCGATGCACCTCCCGCCGGACGAAACGGAACGAGTGATGACGCAGGCCAACGAAGACCGTCTCGTGAAGGAATCCGGAATCGCCGCAAGGGTTGCGGCGATCGTCGAACCCGTGATCGAGGATCTCGGCTATCGCCTGGTGCGCGTGCGCGTGACCGGGACGAATGGCTGCACGGTCCAGATCATGGCCGAGCGCCCGGACGGCACCATGAGCGTTTCTGATTGCGAGACCGTCAGCCATGCGGTTTCGCCGGCGCTGGACGTGGACGATCCGATCAATCGGGCGTATCATCTGGAAATATCATCGCCGGGCATCGATCGCCCGCTGGTGCGCGCGCAGGATTTCACCCGATGGGCAGGATACGAGGCCAAGGTCGAGATGGCCGTGCCGATCGAGGGCCGCAAGCGCTATCGCGGCATGATCGAGGGCGCCGAAGGGACGATTGCACTGATTCGCCTGCCGGACGCGCCCGAGGGGGCAGATCCGCTGGCGCGCCTGCCGATCGGCGATATCGGCGAGGCACGGCTGATCCTGACGGATGATCTGATTCGCGAATCGCTGCGCCGGGGCACGGCCCCGACCGG
>Ga0076930_101677_pt1 | contig 10913 bp, 10 predicted proteins | sample HotLakConsoUCCRE_FD_71149 | JGI IMG/M metagenome (GOLD analysis project Ga0076930, IMG submission 71149) | Hypersaline microbial mat communities from Hot Lake, Washington, USA - Hot Lake Consortium UCC-RE (version 3) (version 3) ...
AACCCGGGGCGATGTCGGTGGTGAGCGGCCCCAGGGTGTAGAAGGGGGCCTCGCCGCACCACTCCAGCTGCTTCTCCATGTTCTCCCGGATCAGGTGCATGGGCACGTGACCGGGGCCCTCATTCATGGTCTGGACATCGAATTCCCAGGCGATCCGGTTCAGCTCCCCCTGGGTCTTCAGCTCCGCGAACTGCGCCTCGTCGTTGGCATCGGCAATGGATCCCGGCCGCAGCCCATCCCCCAGCGAGAACGAGACGTCGTAGGCCTGCATGATCTCGCAGATCTCCCGGAAGTGGGTGTAGAGGAAGCTCTCCTTGTGATGCGCCAGGCACCACTTGGCCATGATGCTCCCCCCCCGGGACACGATGCCGGTCATCCGCCTGGCGGTCATGGGGATGTAGCGCAGCAGCACCCCGGCGTGGACGGTGAAGTAGTCCACCCCCTGCTCGGCCTGCTCGATGAGGGTGTCCCGGTACAGCTCCCAGGTGAGCTCCTCGGGGACGCCCCCCACCTTCTCCAGCGCCTGGTAGATGGGCACCGTGCCGATGGGGACGGGGGAGTTCCGGAGGATCCACTCCCGGGTCTCGTGGATGTCCTTCCCCGTGGAGAGGTCCATGACCGTGTCGGCCCCCCAGAGCGTGGCCCAGCGGAGCTTCTCCACCTCGTCGTCGATGACGCTCCGCACCGCCGAGTTCCCGATGTTGGCGTTGATCTTCACCTTGAAGCCCCGCCCGATGATCATGGGCTCCAGCTCCGGGTGGTTGATGTTGGCCGGGAGGATGGCGCGTCCCCGGGCGATCTCGCTCCGGACGAACTCCGCGGGCATCCCCTCCCGGAGCGCCACGTACTCCATCTCCGGGGTGATCTCGCCCCGGCGGGCGTAGTGCATCTGGGTGACGGGGCCGGTGCCCCGGTACGTGGGGCGGCGGAGGGTGGCGGGCATCTCGGGGCGGGTGCCGGGGGCGCCGGGGCGGGTGGAGCCGTTCGATGCATGGACCCCGTTCGCGCCAACCTCGGCGAAGAGATCCGGGCCGGTACGGCCCGTCTCCACCACCTCCCGGGCGGCGATCCACTGGGCCCGCAGCGGCGGAAGCCCCTTCCGGACGTCGATCTCCCGGGGACCGGCGGTGTCGTAGACCCTCAGCGGCGGCTCGCCTCCGGAGAGGTGGATCTCCCGGAAGGGGACCCGGATGCCGAGGGGACCGTCCACGTACACCCGGTGGGAGGCGGGGAAGTGCTCGCCGTAGTCGCCGGACGGGGCGGTGGAGGGGGTGGCGGCGGCCGCCGGGTCCGAGGCGGCTTCGGCGGAGGCGGCGTCCACTTCGGCGCCCGCCATGGACGCGGTGGAGGGGGCGGCGGGGTGGGATCCGGGGGTCTGGGACGGCGTCATCGCACGGGCTCCGGCTGCTTGGGTGGTCAAGCGGCGCAAGGGAGCACGGGCCCTGAGGGGCGCCCCGGGGCGGGTGCACATGGAAACGCGCACCACTCCAGGGCGGAGTGACGCGCGGGAACGGAGATCCGCCTGGATCCCCATAGCCCCCATCGGGGCCGGCACGACACGCCGCGCTTCCTACGCCGGTATGATCCGGTTCAGGTTCCAAGGGACTCTCTCAATCCGGCGGCGGCGTTCCCCGTGGGGGAGGCACCATCCGCGGATACCCCTGGCGGCTTGTGACGAGAAAGGTAGGGGAGGGGAGGGCGGAGCGCCATGCGTGGGGGTGGATGTTGACCCTCGTCAGCCGCCTTCCCGTCGGTGGGGACGGGGTACCACCACCTCGGCCGATTGCTCCTCCGGGCCGAGATGATCCTCCGGATTGCTGTCTATCGCAACTCAGCAAGGAGCTGGGTGGGCGTGCGGGCCGGGATGGGAGACGCGGCGTAGTGCCGGAGATTGCGGGTGGCGATGAAGCTGGCCCCACACGCCCGGGCCGCCGCCACCTGCATGGCATCCTCCAGATCCGCAAAGGGGAGGGACGCTGCGAAGCGGAAGGCCTCGGTGTCGATGGGGGCCACACGGGCCAGGGAGGTCAGCGTCAGGAGGAAGCTCCGGGAGTCCTCCTTCCCACTGGCCGGCCGGAGCATGTAGTGGAGGTTGGACAGTGTGTGCCACGCCACGAAGACCCCGTACGGCCTCCGGGCCAGCAGGTCCAGAAGCTCCGCCGACGCGTCGACATGGGGCGCACGCTCCAAGGCGACGTCCAGGATGACGTCCGCGTCCAGGAGAATCATCCGTACTTCTCGTTCAGCGCCCGGTAGCGGGGCTCATCCCGTTCGGCCAGCACCATCGTCCCCCGCCAGGAGGCGGTGAAGGGCCCCCTGGATTCCCCTTCCGTCATCTCCCGCAGGGAGGACTCGATGAGGGAGGAGAGGGAGACGCCCCGGGTGCGGGCCATCTGCCGGGCCCGCTGGATCACGCCCCGATCCACGGTTACGTTGAGTCGTGATTTCATGCGCATACTCCATGTCAATGCGTATACGTATGGGTAGTCTAAGCGGCTACGGCGCGGAAAGGAAGACCGGACCCGCCGCCTGGGGCTCGGCGCCCTGAAGGTCAAACACAAGCATGAGCCCGGCGTCCCCTTCGGCCGTCAGGTACTCTGCCGCTCCCGGGGCCAGTTCCGTCCCGCCACCTCCCCCGTCGGCTTGACTCCCGTTGCGCGATTGCCCATCCTGGATATGCCATACGCCCACAACCCAGGGAGCCGACATGTCCGACCCCACGGTGGCTGAACAGCTCGGCGGCGCGAAGGCTCTTGAGCGGGAGGTGCACTCCGACCTGGAGCTGGCCGACGCCATCAAGGAGGGGCTCTCGTACAAGGTCCTGGAGCATGTGCTGGAGTCGGGGATGCTGGCCGGGTCTGAGGCGTACTGCATCGTGGGCTCCCGGCGCTCCCTTACCCGGAAGGTGAAGGAGCGAGCGACCCTTTCCCCCTCGGAGTCGGACCGCCTGGCCAGGGTGGTGAGGCTGATCTCCCGGGCGGAGGAGGCGCTGGGGGACCGGGAGAGGGCGCACCGATGGCTCCGGAAGCCGAATCGGGCGCTGGGTGGGCGGCGGCCCCTGGACCTTCTGGCCAGCGATGTGGGCGCCAGGACGGTGGAGCAGATCCTGGGGCGGATCGAGCAGGGAGTGTACAGCTAGTGCGGCGGACTGGTTGCATCTCTGGCGGCTGACCCGGGCGCCCTTCCAGGACCTGGACGGGGAGGGGGCCCGGCGATTCGGCGGTCGCTGGAACGGGGCCGGCGTGGCGGTGGTCTACACCTCCAGCACCCTGGCCCTGGCCGTCCTGGAACTCCTGGTCCATGTGGATCCCGAGGAGATGCCCAACGACCTGGTGGCCCTCTGCATCGAGGGGCCGGATTCCGCCTCCCAGCATCGGGTCCCTCCGGAGGCCCTTCCCCCCGACTGGAATCGGATCCTGGATCACCCGGCCTGCCGGAAAGCCGGGGAGCAATGGGCGCAGGAGGGGCGGTCTGCCCTGCTCCGGGTCCCCTCCGCCATCGTGCCGGAAGAGGAGAATGTGCTGCTGAATCCGGCGCATCCGGAGGCCGCCGGGTTCGTAGTCACCGCTCGCCGGGCCTTTGCCCTGGATGCGCGGCTTCTCCGCTGATCAGGGCGTGCGCGCCCGGCAGGGGAGGGCTCCGGGGCGAGAAGGATTCGGCCCTCGACGCAGTCGGGAAGAGGGAGAGGCGAATTCTTCCCGGAAATCGAGAAGGATTCGCTCCTCGCAAACCCACGAAGGGCCGAGAGACGAATGTTGATCGGTGCCCGCCCCCCCGCCCGTCCCGCTTGCCGTTCCGATGGGCCGCCGGCCCGCCCGTCCTTCCCGCACTCCTCCCATCCGGGTCCATCCGTCCATCCGGCACCCGGATGGCGTGGCATGTACACGCCCTAGGGCTGCCCCTCCACCAACGGGTTCACCACAGTGAGAAAGCCGAACTGATGGAAGTCGGTATCGGCGGTCCGCACCTCCGTGACGCCGTGCTCCCGCATCAGCGCCACGGTGTGCAGGTCGTGGATCACATTGCCCCGAAGTCGTGGAAACTGCTGGGTCAACTCCTTCAGCACAGCCGAATGGCGCTCGGTGGGAACGAGAATCCCTGCCATCGGGCTCGCGAGGAGGAGGGTGACCCACTCCTGTGCCTGGGCGAGGCTCAACGGACTTGGGAACACGCGCCCTTGGGTACTCACCCGCAGGAACTCGTAGACGATGCTCCAGGTGACGAACCACGTCCGGTCGCCAAGCCGCCACTCTTCCAGCAGGCCCCGGGCCCTGCCATGGTCATCCGAATCGGGGTTGACGGCATAGAGAAGGATGTTCGTGTCGATGACAAACACCCTACGGTCCTTCCATCACGGCATGGAGGGCGTCCCGGTCCGACAGATCCACTCGAGGTCGCCCCATGCGATGCACAGGAAGGGGCGGGACTTCCGCCGCCGTTGGTTCTTCAAGGCCCCGGCGGAGCGCCTCGGCCACCACGGCAGAGAGGGTGGTCCCTCGCTCCAGAGCGCGCTGCTTCAGCGCCCGTACGAGGTGGTCTGGAAGAATCAGCGTAGTCTTCATACGGAAAAGCGTACCGTCTGGCATTCGCCCTGTCAATCGCCCTCTCCATCTCCGTGAGACCGCCCTTCGGCTGGACTGCCGGTCCCCCGGCACGGGATCAAGCCCCCGGGGCGAGGTAGTATCGTCCGCCGGCGATGGTTCTACGTCCGGTTCCTGTACCGGCCGGTGTGGGTCCTGCCCGCCTCATCCGGACACGGCGTCACCGGTGGCTGTGCAAAGGGGCGTCACCACCTCGATCAGCCGGCCCCGCAGCAAACCCGCGCGTTCGCTCAGCGCCCGCTGCCGCCGCTGGTACTCGTCCCGCCCTTCCGGCGTCTCCACGCGAACCGGCTCGAACCCCAGTGCCCGGAGGTCGTATGGACTGGCCTGCATGTCCAGCGTCCGCAGCGCCGCCGCGAGCTCGAAGCAATCCCAGAGCAGGTCGCTGCCGATCCAGGGCATGGCCGTGTAGGCCCAGCGGTACAGGTCCATGTTGGCATGGATGCAGCCGGGCTGCTCCCCGTCCTGCCGGTGGGACAGCGTGAGCTCCACGCGGTTGAGGGGCCTGGCCTCCGGTGCGAAGAAGCGGAAGGCATCGAAGTGGCTGCACGTCAGGGGCCGACTGGCCACGACGGCGTCCACCGCGTGTTGCGGAAGCCGGAGGGGTGCGATGCCTGCGTGCCGCACGTCGTGACCACGGTAGACCATCGCCCACTCGTGCAGGCCGAAGCACCCGAAGTGTGCCGGTCGCTCCCGTGTGGAGGTCAGGATACGCAGCGCGTTTTCCAGGCGGGCCCGCCTCCCGGCCGGGAGGGCCTCCGCATCCCGAACGATCACGCCCTCGGTGGCACGATACACCGGGCCGCGGAATCGCTTGCGAGCCTCCGGCGTGTCCAGGAGGGCTTCGTGGGGTGCGGGGTGCCAGGTCTCCAGCCGCCCCGCCGAGTACGAGTAGTACTGGAAGAGGAAGTCGTACACGGGATGCGGCTCATGCCGCGCCTGCCGTCTGCGATGCGGCTGCGTCCACCGCTGCGCGCGCTCCCGGTGGGCCAGGGCGCGCTCCTGCCACTCTGCGAGGGCCAGGACGGTGGCGGCGGCGTGGGGGGTCGAGGGGAGGGTGGCATTGAGCATACGGTATGGTAGTCCCACAGGGCGGCTCTGTCAGTGCTGCTCAGCTCCTCCGGGCTGATCTCATCCCCGAGGCCCACATGGTCTCGCCGAACTCCGCCCCTACCAGGATCGCCTGAGGGCCCGCCTTCGTCTGGTCCAGCGTCGTCTTCCACTGAGCATCTGGAGATGCCGTCCCGGCCCTCCGAAGGGTGTGCGTCCCTTACCCCTCCGGCATTTCAACGCTGCTCAGGCGCCAGGGGGGAATCCCACCCCAGCAGAGAGATCGGTCGAAACCCAGGGGCGTTGCCGGTCCAGGGTGGAGGTTGATTGTCAAGTCTTGTTGCGCTAAGCCAATGCGCGTCCTCATTACGAAACGCAAACCATGCGCGACCCTGGTTATTCTCCATAGCAACACCAAACACGTGACCGAGCAAACGAGCAGCAACCTCGTCGCGAAACCAAGGTGCAGCGTACGTATCAAACACTGCAGGATTAGGGCCAACACCCGACACATAACATTGAGACACAAGAATACGATTATTGTGGGAACATACAAATTGCAAGAAAGAATCCGCAGGAGCCAAACGCTTATTTTCACTAAGAAAATTACCCATACCGTTCATCGGAACAGCAGTTCGAGAACGAGCAACATGAAGAATGTCATCTCGCAAAGAGTAACCAGTACTCGCACGAGCGCGACCTTGATTATATGTCAGATGAACAAAATCGGGCTGGGCAGGAATAGTCGGTTCAGCACCCCCACCACCAATTCGTCCATCCCACAAACTATCCAGAAACGTTTGCGGAGTCATTGTTTCAAACCGCAAAAAATCCCTGACCTCTTCAATAGAAGAACCGTAAGGAGCACAGCCCTCAGGAATAGAAGGATGAGAAAACAACCGATGTTCAGCGTCCACTGCCAGAGCAGCATCCTCGCGCATTCTATCAGTAAGCTCATTCATCTCGAACGGATTGTCGGCAACCACCGGGCCATCGATCAATACCAGCCGATGCGGCTGGGAACGGTCGAGGGTAACGTAGTTTCCGCGCGTTGAAGATCTTCCTCGATCATCAAGATTAATTCCTGATCGACGACCACCCGTGTTCATCGCCAGCAGCGCAGAGACACTGGTGGGCACGGTTTCCAGACGAACCACATCCGAAGGGAACGGAAAGGACAGCACCGGCGCATATGCGTCGGTAACGAAACAACCTCCCTCGACGCTGGCCAGATGATACTGGTGGGAACGACCAGCGATCCGGTGTAGTGTGCCCTCGCTCATGGCGACAGGTTCGACCAACAGGCTGTCTCTCCTGGGAACGGTCATCGTCAGGCGACCGTTGACCGGAGTACCCTCATATGGCCCGCCATGGGGATCGAGGACACGGATCATGACCGAGTCGTTGATCCCACCGTCAAAGAACAATCGAGTGTCGAACGACACCTCCACCATCTCGACAGGCTCAAGGACGGCGACGCGAGTGGAGGACGAAGCCTCCCGGGTAGTCTGGCGTCCCTCGCGGTTGCTGGCCGAGGCGAAGACCCGGTACTCGGCGAGGACCGATCCGCTGTCGGCGACGACGGGGAGGGAATCGGTCAGCGGAGACGGGGGAGGCGTTGCCAGGGTGGAGGCGACCAACCTGGTGCCGTTCACGGTGTAGGCGCGCTGGATACTGTCGACGGCGGCAGTGCCCCCCAGACTGGATGCGTTGGAGTCCAGGGAGTAGGAGAGATCCACCACCCCCCCCTCGCCGGTCAGCAGCGTATCCGCCCGGGGCGAGGCGGAGACCGACAGGATCAGGGAGGGGGGAGGCAAGGGAGGCGGAGGCGGCACGGGATCCGCACCCCCGTCCCCTCCGCAGGCGGCCAGGACCAGGGCCAATGGCATCGACCCCCGGGACCAGATCGCCCGGCACGGGGGCACGGTCACTCCATCCCCTCCAGCCACCCTGCTCCGAACCTCCACCGCACCGGTGTGCCAGAGTCGGGCTCGATGAGATCGTGGTGCCCCTGCGCCAGGGCGGCCCAGTCCCCGAACCCCAGCGGCTCCAGGGCGGAAACGGAGGGGTGCGGTTCCTCAAGGGACGCCCTTAGGCCGGCCAGGCACCGGGACCCGGAGGTGTCGGAACTCGAGCCGGGACCGGGGGATCGACGGTGGAGGGTGGCCTGCTCCCCGTCCCGGGGGACCTCGGCGGGGGGAATCGGGGGTCGAGGCTCATCGGTCATGGGGACCTCCGGCGTGCGTTTCGGTGCTCGCGGATCGCATCGGGCACCATACGCAGGGACTGCACCCCCGTGCAACGATTCACGACTCCGGGAGCCGGGGGCGCGGACCTCTCTGGCGGGTGCCAATGCCACCACCCTCCTCAACACAATCCCCTTCGCGGGCGTCCTTGATCATGACTGCTGGTTTTTCGACAGGCCCGCTGACGGCTCCTGCCGGGGAACCTTCCTGTGTCTGGATGGGTCACACGGCGGCCTCCGGAATCCTTCCCGGGTGCGGAGCCCGCACCCACACCGGCCGCTCCCCCCCGATGGTCCGACCCCCGTCTCGAGAGGAGAACCGATGATCACACGTCGCGATTGGCTCAGGCTCACCGCCACGGCCGGTGCCGCCCTGTCCCTGAATCCCCGGATGCTGGAGGCGCTCCAGACCCAGGAGATGATCACCCGGGCCATCCCCTCGTCGGGGGAGCGGATCCCGGTGATCGGCCTGGGGAGCTCCGCCACCTTCGCGTCGGTGGCCCGCTCCGAGGACGTCTCCGCCCTCAGCGACGTGCTCCGGGCGCTGGTGGAGAACGGGGGCTCGGTCTTCGATACGGCCCCCAGCTACGGGGCTTCCGAGGAGGTGGCCGGTGGCATCGTCAACGACGTCGGGATCCGGGACCGGGTCTTCTGGGCCACGAAGGTGAACGTGGTGGGTCGCGGCGGCGGATCGGCGGATCCGGCGGCGGCCCGGGCCCAGATCGAGCAGTCCTTCGCACGGGTGCAGAAGAACCCCATCGACCTGATCCAGGTGCACAACCTGGGTGACCCCCCCACCCAGTTGGGTATCCTCCGGGAGATGAAGGAGGCCGGCCGGGTGAAGTACATCGGGATCACCTCCACCAGCGAGAACCGGTATCCGGATCTGGCTGCGGTGATGCGCAACGAACCCATCGACTTCATCGGGGTGGACTACGCGGTGGACAATCGGGAGGCCGCCGAGATGATCCTTCCGCTGGCCCAGGATCGGGGGATCGGAGTGCTGATCTACGCCCCCTTCGGCCGGACCCGACTCTGGAACCGGGTGGCGGGACGCGAGGTGCCCATGTGGGCCCACGACTTCGACGCCCACACCTGGGCCCAGTTCTTCCTGAAGTTCGTGGTGGCCCATCCGGCGGTGACGGCGGCGACGCCTGCCACCAGCCGGCCCACCAACATGATCGACAACCTGGGCGGGGGCCGGGGCCGGCTCCCCGATGCTGCCACCCTCCGGCGGATGGCGGAATACGTGGACGCGCTGCCCCAGGCCAGCTAGACGGTTGGCGGTAGTGCCCGCGCTGTGCGCGGTGTGTGGGCAGAACGAAGACCCTCCGGGAACTCTCCCGGAGGGTCTTCGTGCGTTCAGGGGAGGCCCCGCGCCCGCCAGGAGAATGCAGATGAGGCGCGCCCTGGCGCGCCATCCTTTCGAGCGTCGGAATGGGGCGGGACTGTCGGAGAAGACGGCTCTGGGGCTTCCGGAACGGGGGGGCAACGCCGTGTGGCAGCGGGGGACAACGGGGAGCGGTGGGGGAGTGGGACGGGCGGGCCTCCGGGCGGGAAGGGCTTCGGGAGGTGGGAGGATCCCCGGAAACGACGGTCTTGGGTGAGAAGGATTCGTCTCTCGACAGTGCCGTAGAGGACGAGAGACGAATCCATCTCGCATAGCGAGCAGGATTCAGCTTTCGAGAGGAGGGGACGGCTCGAAGAATGAATCCTTCCCGGATACCGAGAAGGATCCGGACCTGGACGATCCGGAGATGGCCGAGAGAAGAAAACTCATCGGTGCGGGGAGTTCATCCATCCGGTGCCACCCGCTCCGCGTCGGCCCGCCCGCCCCGGGGCCTGGCCGCTCGCGGCTCTGGCGGGCCGCGGCCCGCCAGAGCCGGGGACCACCCCGCTGTGGGCTGTGACGGTCCGCCCCCCGCCTCCCCACCCCCGCACCCGGGGGTGCGGGGTGCGAAACCAGAGGAAAGGCCCTCCGGGAATACTCCCGGAGGGCCTTTCTCCGCGCTGGGAACGAAGGTGCGCCTGAGACCCGCCGCCCCCTACCGCCTCCGCCACTCCGCCAGCACCTCCGCCTCCTTCTCCCGGGAGAACCCGGCCCGCATCTCGTCCCCCTCCGCGGCGGCCTTCTCCCGCCACCAGGCCAGCGTCTCCATGGCGGTGACCGCCAGGGGGCGGAAGGTCATCCCCGCCGCGATGGCCCGGCGGTTGTCCACGAGCCCGTTGTTCACCCAGTTCCCGGCGGCCCTACGCCACGCCGGGAGCTCCCTGTTGCTCCGGAGCCCACGGGCCTCCAGGAAGTCCCAGTCGTCCACCCAGGTGAAGTGCACCGGGTTGCCGGTGGTGGCCCGGAGCCCCCACAGGAAGCCCGCCGAGGTGAGGGGGGTGGCCGGCGATCCCACGTTGAAGATTCCGGTGGTCTCCTGCTCCGCCAGGTGCACCGCGAAGTCTGCCAGGTCCCGGACATCCGTGTACTGGACGAAGTCGGTGCCATCCCCCGGGGCCAGGATCTCCCCCCCTTCGGCCACCCGCCGGTACCAGTAGGTGAAGCGGTCGGTGTTGTCCAACGGGCCGGTGATGATGGGGGGGCGCACGATGCTGGTCCCCTGGGGAAAGCGGGTGAGGATCTCCCGCTCCGCCCGCGCCTTGAGAGGGCCGTATCCGGTCCACTCCGACTCCGGCACCCCTTCGATCCCCAGCGCGGAGCCCTCATCCACCGGGTCCCGGAAGTGGGCGTAGACCCCCCGGGTGGAGGTGAAGATGTACTGCTTCACCGATCCCTTCAGGAGCTCCGCCGTGGCACCCACATCGTCGGGGCCGTACCCCGAGTTGTCGATGACTGCGTCCCAGGTGCCCCCTTCCAGCGCCGAGATGTCCCCTCGCCGGTCCCCCACCAGGTTCTCCACCCCCACGAAGTCCTCGGCGTGGAGCCTTGGCTGGCTCCGCCCCCGGTTGAACAGGGTCAGGGTGTGCCCCCGGCTCACGATCCGGTGCACCAGGTGGGACCCGATGAA
>Ga0076930_101680_pt1 | contig 10879 bp, 11 predicted proteins | sample HotLakConsoUCCRE_FD_71149 | JGI IMG/M metagenome (GOLD analysis project Ga0076930, IMG submission 71149) | Hypersaline microbial mat communities from Hot Lake, Washington, USA - Hot Lake Consortium UCC-RE (version 3) (version 3) ...
ATCATCATCACCGCATGGGGCACCTCCTGGCATTCCGCCCTCATCGGCGAGTATGTCATCGAGGAGTTGGCCCGCATCCCGGTGGAGGTGGAGTACGCTTCGGAGTTCCGGTACAAGAACCCCGTCCTGGACGACAAGACCCTGGTGATCGTCATGTCCCAGTCCGGCGAGACGGCGGACACCCTGGCCGCCCTCCGGGAGGCGAAGCGTCGGGGAGCCCGGACCATGGGGATCGTGAACGTGGTGGGTTCCACCATCGCCCGGGAGACCGACTTCGGGATGTACCTCCACGCCGGTCCCGAGATCGGGGTGGCCTCCACCAAGGCCTTCACCAGCCAGGTCGTGGCACTGATCCAGTTCGCCCTTCTCCTGGGGCGCCGTCGGGACCTGTCCATCCTGGAGGGGCGGCAGATCGTCAAGGCCCTCCAGGATCTTCCGGCGCAGGTGGAGGAGCTCCTCAAGCTGGACGAGGAGATCCTCCAGTTGGCCAGGACCTACATGTATGCCCCGAACTTCCTCTATCTCGGCCGGGGGTATCAATTCCCGGTTGCACTGGAGGGGGCGCTGAAGCTGAAGGAGGTGAGCTACATCCATGCGGAGGGGTACCCTGCCGCCGAGATGAAGCATGGCCCCATCGCCCTCATCGACGAGCGGATGCCGGTGGTGTTCCTGGCCCCCCGGGACCCGGTCTACCAGAAGGTCCTCTCCAACATCGAAGAGGTGAAGGCCAGGAAGGGGCAGGTCATCGCCGTGGTCACCGAAGGGGATGGCGAACTGAACGGAAGGGTGGACCACACCATCCAGATTCCAGGGACGCTCCCCTTCCTCCTCCCCGTGCTGGCAACCATCCCGCTGCAGCTCCTGGCCTACCACATCGCCGTCCTCCGGGGTTGCGACGTGGACCAGCCCCGGAACCTGGCCAAATCGGTGACCGTGGAGTGAGGGTCGTCCTCCAGCGGGTCACTTCCGCCCGGGTCACCGTGGGGGAGAGGGTCACGGGGGAGATCGGGGGCGGGCTGCTCCTCCTGGTGGGCTTCCGCCCGGGCGACGACGAGGCTGCGCTGGCCTGGATGGCGGACAAGGTGGTGGGGCTCCGGATCTTCGGTGATGCCGAGGGGAAGATGAATCTTTCCGTCGAAGAGGTGGGGGGCGATGTTCTGGTGGTGAGCCAGTTCACCCTCTACGGGGACACCCGGAAGGGGAGGCGCCCCAGCTTCATCGAGGCCGCCCCGCCCTCGGAGGCGATTCCTCTCTACCAGCGTTTCCTGGAGACCCTCCGGGAACGGCTTCCCGCCGCCCGGGTGGAGGAGGGGGAGTTCGGCGCCATGATGTCGGTGGCACTGGTGAACGATGGGCCGGTCACCCTGATCCTGGAGCGATGACTCCCACCCCTCTGCCGATCCTTCCGGCCCTGGCCCCATGACTCCTTCTCCGCCCCCCTTGATCCTGGCCTCCGGCTCCCCCCGGCGGGCGGAGATCCTCCGCATGCTGGGCATCCCCTTCCAGATCGAGACCCATCCGGTGCCCGAGGAGGTCATCCCCGGGGAGGAGCCCGCCCCCCATGTCGAGCGGCTGGCCCGGGCGAAGGCGGAGCAGGTGTCCCACCGGCGCCCCGGCGCCCTGGTCCTGGGGGGGGACACGGTGGTGGTGTCCCGGGGCACGATCCTGGGGAAGCCCAGGGACCCGGCGCATGCCGTGGCGATGCTCATGGAGCTCTCCGGCCGGTCCCACCAGGTGATGTCCGGCCTGGCCATCCTCCGGGACGGTGGGGTGGTGGCCTCCGGAGTGGGGGTCACCACCGTCTTCTTCCGGGCCTTCCGAGAACCCACCGCCCGGGACTACGTGGCCACCGGAGAGCCCCTGGACAAGGCGGGAGCGTATGGCATCCAGGGGCTGGGTGCAGCGCTGGTGGACCGGATCGAAGGGGATCATTCCAATGTGGTGGGGCTTCCCATCCCCCTTCTGGTGGACCTTCTGGAACGGGCCGGGAGCCCCTTCCGCTTTCCCCTGCCGGAAGGGATGGGGTCGGAGGAGCCATGACCGGGTCTCCCCAGCCCGACCGACCGGTTTCCTTGTACCCCCGCGCCCTGCTTCGCCCCGGGAACCGCGGCCCCCTCCTCCTCCTGGACCAGACCCTCCTCCCCTCCGAGGAGGTGATGCTGGAGCTGGGGGACGCTGCCGGGGTGGCCGAGGCCATCCGGGCGCTGAGGGTGCGGGGGGCTCCCGCCATCGGCCTGGCCGCCGCCCACGGGGTGGCGGTGGAGGCGGAGCGCCTCCTGGAGGCGGGAGCGGATGCAGGGAAGTGGGAGCGGGGGGTGGAAGAGGCCTCCCGGGAACTGAGGTCCACCCGCCCCACCGGATTCAACCTCTCGGTCTGCCTGGATCGGATGGAGCGGGTCCTGGTGGAGAGCCGGAACCGTCCCCTCCGGGACCGGGTGGACGCCCTGGCCGCGGAGGCCACCCGCCTCCACGAGGAGGATGCCCTGCGGTGCCGCCGGATCGGGGAAGCGGGTCTGGCCCTTCTTCCCCCGGGGGGGGGGACGGTCCTCACCCACTGCAACGCCGGCGCCCTGGCCACCGGAGGGATCGGCACCGCCCTGGCTCCGGTCTATGTGGCCCGGGAGGCGGGGATCCCGGTGCAGGTCCTCTCCTGTGAGGCCCGCCCGGTCCTGCAGGGGAGCCGTCTCACCGCCTGGGAACTGCACCGGGCGGGAGTGCCGGTGACGGTGATCCCGGACAGCGCGGCGGCTGCCGCCATGGCCCTGGGACGGGTGGACCTGGTGATCGTGGGGGCCGACCGGATCACCGCCAACGGGGATACCGCCAACAAGATCGGGACGTATGCCCTGGCGGTCCTGGCGGCCCGGCATGGGATCCCCTTCCACGTGGCCGCACCGGTGGGGACCATCGACCACTCCCTCTCCGGGGGGGGCGCGATCCCCATCGAGGAGCGGGACGCCGACGAGGTGCGCCGGGGGCTGGGACGTCTCACGGCGCCGGAGGGGGTCCAGATCTGGAATCCCGCCTTCGACGTCACGCCCGCCCAACTGATCACCAGCATCATCACCGACGCCGGGGTCCTGCGTCCCCCCTTCGGACCCGCCCTGTCGTCTCTCGCCGAAGGGGTTTAGGGTTTCCCCGGAGCGCATCCGCGAACCCCAGCCCCTGGAGTGGCCATGAGCCGCACGCCGGGCGTCCTGGCCATCGACCAGGGCACCACCGGGACCACCTGTCTCGTCATCGACCGCGACGGCCGCATCACCGGCCGGGCCTACAGGGAATTCACCCAGCACTTCCCCCGCCCGGGATGGGTGGAGCATGACGCCTCCGAGATCTGGGAGGTGACCCGGGGGCTCGTGCGCGAGGCGGTGGAGCAGGGGACCCGGGAGGGGACCCGGGTGGAGGCCATCGGGATCACCAACCAGCGGGAGACCGTGGTCATCTGGGACCGGGAGACGCTGGAGCCGGTCCACCGCGCCCTGGTGTGGCAGGATCGACGGACCGCCGGGATCTGTCGGGAACTCCGGGAAGGGGGCCACGAGGACCGGGTCCGTCGGGTCACGGGGCTCCTCTTCGACCCGTACTTCTCCGGCACCAAGCTCACCTGGCTCATGCGGGAGGTCCCGGGTCTCCGCCGCAGGGCCGAGTCCGGGGAACTGGCGGCGGGGACTGTGGACAGTTGGCTCATCGCCCGTCTCACCGCCGGTGCCGTCCACGCCACCGATCCCACCAATGCCTCACGGACCCTCCTCTACGACCTGCACGAGGGGCGCTGGTCCCCGGAGCTCCAGGAGCTGATGGAGGTTCCAGGGGCGCTCCTCCCGGAGATCCGCAGCTCCTCGGGCTCCTTCGGGGTGTCGGTGGGAAGGGAGGTGGGGCTGGAGGTTCCGGTGGCGGGGGTGGCGGGCGATCAGCAGGCGGCCCTCTACGGACAGGGGTGCTGGGAGGCGGGGCTCGGGAAGAATACCTACGGAACCGGAGCCTTCATGCTCCTCCACACCGGATCCGAACCGGTCCATTCCGCCCATGGACTCCTCACCACCGCGGCCTGTGATGCCCGGGGGGGGGCGGCCTACGCCCTGGAGGGCTCCATCTTCGTGGCCGGGGCCGCCATCCAGTGGCTCCGGGACGGACTGGGCATCCTGGAGCGGGCGGAGGAATCGGCGGCCATGGCCGCCTCCCTCCAGGCCAACGATGGGGTATACCTGGTTCCCGCCTTCGTGGGTCTGGGAGCACCCCACTGGGACCCCGAGGCACGGGGGGCCGTGGTGGGGCTCACCCGGGGAACCGGACGTGCGCATCTGGCCCGGGCAGCACTGGAGTCGATGGCCTACAGCACCAGCGACGTTGTAAAGGCCATGGAGGCGGACTCGGGGGTCCTGCTCCGGGAACTCCGGGTGGATGGCGGGGCGGCGGCCAATGACTGGCTCATGCAGTTCCAGGCCAGCATCCTGGGGGTCCCCGTGCGGCGCCCCCAGCTGGTGGAGACCACGGCGCTGGGAGCGGCGGGACTGGCAGGGCTCTCGGCGGGTGTCTGGACCGAGCCCGGCGACTTCCTGCAGGCCGGAGGGGAGAGTCGGCGCTTCGAGCCGGAGCTGGGGGAGGCCACCAGGGACGCCCTTCTCGCAGGATGGCACCGGGCGGTGCAGGCGGTCCGCTCCCTCCAGTGATCGTCAATCCGCCCCCTCCGTTGCGTCAATCCATGTTGACACCCATGGGTTGAGGGGAGTACCCTGCAAGAAGGATGTTCCCCCGCCCGTGGACGCCGGCAGGGACGGTGAATCCCTGTGGAACCTTCGGGGTAGGTGTTGGCGTGCACAGGTTGGATGGAGTCGACCCATCCCTGTCTGGGGATCCGGGTGCGGCATTAGATTGGCAGGATCGTTCACGGGGCTTGTTGCCCTCCGCTTGTCAGGGGGTCGGGAATGCGCAGAGACCGTCGGTTCTTCGTGGGGATGACTGGAGTGGCGGGCGTTGTCGGGTACCTGATGTGGACGGGTGTTTCCGATACGATGATGTACTACGTGACCCCTGCCGAACTTCTGGCCAAGGTGGCGGAGGACTCCTCCTACCACGGGGTGGCCATCAAGGTGAGCGGCCAGGTCCTGGCGGACAGCCACGAGACGGTCCCGGGTCAGGCCCTGCATCACCGCTTCGTGGTCACCGATCTGGAGCAGCCCGACAAGAGGTTCGTCACCGAGTACATCGGAATCCTGCCGGACACCTTCGTGGATGAGGTGGAGGTGGTGCTGGAGGGACAGTTCCGGACCGATGGGGTGTTCGAGGCGCAGCTCGTCCTCACCAAGTGCGGGAGTCGATACGAAGCCATGCCCGAGGGGGGTGATCTGGCCGCGGACGCCGGGGCAGGGGCTGCCGGGACATGATCCTGCTGGGGGAGTTGGCCCTCTGGGCCTTGCTTCCTGTATCCGTCTGGGGGTTGGCTCTGGCCTTCCTGGGTGGTCGGCAGGGGCGGGGAGACCTGGTGCTCAGTGCAGAGCGGAGTGTCTACGCCGCATTCTTCCTGTTCATCCTCGCGTCTGCAGGCATCGTCACTGCCTTCCTGCAGGATCGCTTCGAGTTCTGGTACGTCTACAACTACTCCAATCGGGACCTGGATACCTATTTCAAGGTCTCCGGTCTCTGGGCGGGTCAGCGGGGCTCCCTGGTCTTCTGGGGTCTTCTCCTCTCGTTCTTCTCGGCCCTCTGCGTGTGGCAGAACCGTGCGAAGAACCGGGAGTTCATGCCGTATGTCACCGGGGTCCTCCTCTCCGTCATCACCTTCTTCGTGATGGTGCTGCTCTTTGCGGATGTGAACCCCTTCGAGCGGCTGGCCATGACTCCGGCGGACGGGCGGGGGCTCAACCCCCAGCTCCAGAACTACTGGATGACCATCCATCCGCCCACGCTGTACCTGGGCTTCACCGCCTTCACCATCCCCTTCGCCTTCGCCATCTCGGCACTCCTCACCGGGCGCCTCGATTCCAGGTGGATCCAGCTCACCCGGCGCTGGACTCTGTTCAGTTGGTTCATTCTCACCAACGGCATCATCTTCGGGATGCGGTGGGCGTATGAGGAGCTGGGGTGGGGGGGTTACTGGTTCTGGGACCCGGTGGAGAATGCCTCTCTGCTCCCCTGGCTGACGGCGTCGGCATTCCTGCACTCCATCATGATCCAGGAGCATCGGGGGATGCTCAAGATCTGGAACATGGCGCTGGTCTGCCTGACTTTCCTGCTGACCATCTTTGCCACGTTCCTCACCCGCTCGGGACTCATCGAGTCGGTGCACTCCTTCGCCCAGGAACTCCGGATTGCCTACATCTTCCTGGCCTTCATGGCGTTCCTCATCGGGGTGTCGCTGGTCCTGATCCTGTACCGGCTGAACCGGCTCCGGAGTGATCGCCCCCTGGAGAGTTTCGTCTCCCGCGAAGCGGCGTTCCTCCTGAACAACCTGATCTTCCTGGGGATCGCCTTCGCCGTCATGTGGGGGACCCTCTTCCCCCTCATCTCCGAGGGCTTCTTTGGGCAGGCCATTACCGTGGGTCCCCCCTTCTTCAATCGGGTGAGCATTCCCATCGGGCTGGTCCTGCTGGCCCTTACCGGTGTGGGTCCGGTGATCGCCTGGCGGAGGGCGTCTCCAAAGAACCTCCGCCGGAATTTCATGATGCCGGTCCTGGTGTCGCTGCTGACGGCGGCGCTCCTCTTCGCACTGGGGATGCGACACGGGTTGGCCATCCTTACCTTCTCCCTGTCCACCTTCGTCTTTGCGGTGATCGGACAGGAGTTCTGGAAGGGGACCCGGGCCCGGGCCCGGATCGAAGGGGAGGGGGTGTTCCTCGCCTTCATCCATCTGGTGGGGCGGAATCGGGGCCGATGGGGTGGCTACATCGTCCATGTGGGGTCGGCCATGATCTTTGCCGCCTTCGCCGGTTCGGCCTTCGACCAGGATGTGATCCAGACGGTGGAGCCCGGGGAGACCATCTCCATCCAGTCCGCCTGGGGGCACACCTACGAGCTCACCTATGAGGGGATCTCGGTGTCCCAGCAGCCCAACATGCTTCAGGTGGTGGGACTGCTGTCGGTGACCAAGGATGGGGAGCCCATGGGAACCATGGCTCCGGAGAAGCGCCAGTACCGGCTCTGGGACAACCTCATCAACGAGGTGAGCATCCGCACGACCCCAAGGGAGGACCTCTACACCATCCTGGCGGCCGTGGAGAACGTCCAGGGGATCCTGGCCAATGACCCGACGGCTCAGCAGGCCACCTTCGAGATCCAGGTGAACCCCCTGGTGGGGTGGATCTGGTACGGGGGAATGGTGATCACGCTGGGCTCCCTCATCGGCCTCTGGCCCTCCCGGGGTTCGGTGAAGGCGGAGAGGGATCGGGTCATCTCCAATCGTGCCGAGGCGGGAGCCGAACCGCCCAGGCCCGTGGCGGAACCGGCGGGGGTGTGAGGACGTCATGAGCATTGCCCTTCTGGCAGGCCTCCTGGTGGTCCTGGCTGTGGTCCTCTTCATCGTCCAGCCCCTGTTGACAGGGGAAGAGGCGCCCCTGGTCCGCCATGCGGACGAGATGACGGATGCACAGGCCCGGAAGCGGGTTGCGCTCATGGCCCTCCGGGACGTGGAATACGATTTCGCCACAGGCAAGCTGGACGCCACCGACTACCAGGACCTGAAGGGCGAGCTGGCGGCGGAGGCCCTGGCCGCCCTGGACGATGAGGAGGCATCGGAGGGTCTGTCCGCTTCGGTGCGGGCGGACCGGGACGCCGTGGAGTCGGAGATCGCTGCGTTCCGGGCCGCCCTCCGGGATGGGTTCCGGTGTGGAGGGTGCGGCTATGCCAATCCTTCATCCAGTCGGTTCTGCGGCTCGTGCGGTCGGCCCCTCGGGGCTCCCGTTCCCACGGGAGGGTAGCGGTCTTGTCGGACGCGGTGGCCCTGGAGGCCGCCGGCCTGGTCCGTGAGTTTGGTGCCCTCCGTGCGGTGGATGGCATCGGTTTCCGCCTTGCCCCCGGCGAACAGCTTACCGTGTTCGGTCCCAACGGCGCGGGGAAGTCCACCCTTCTGGCACTCCTGGCCGGCTCCCTGCGCCCCGATGCCGGTGAGGTGCGTTGGCAGGGGAACCCCCGGGTCCACGGCGACCTGGACTGGTTCCGCCTCGTTGGGGTCCTGTCCCACCAGGGCTTTCTCTACGGCCACCTCACCGCCGCCGAGAACCTCCGCTTCCATGCCGATCTCCACCTCCTCTCCTCCGTGGATGAACGGGTGGGGGAGGCCCTGCGTTCGGTGGGGCTGGAGGCCCGGGCGGGGGATCGGGTGCGGACCTTCTCCCGGGGGATGAAGCAGCGCCTGGCGCTGGCCCGGACCCTCCTCCATGAGCCCCCGGTCGTCCTCCTGGATGAGCCGTACACTGGTCTCGACGCCCACGCCGCCGCCCTCCTCAGGGGAGTGCTGGCCTCCCTGCGGGACGGCCAACGCACCGTGGTCCTGGTGACCCACAACCTCACCCAGGGACTGGAACAGGCGGATCGGGTGGCCATCCAGGTGCGGGGGAGGTTCGTGGTGTCTGCCCCCCGGAGCGAGGTTCCCATGGAGGGGTTCGAGGGGTTCTACCGGGATGTGGTGGAAGGGGCGGAGGCCCGGGGGTGAGCGGCTACCTCCGGCAGGTCTGGGCGGTGGTGAGGAAGGACTTCCTGGTGGAGATGCGCACCCGGGAGAGGGGGGCGGCCATGGCGGGGTTCGCCGTCCTGGTCACGGTACTGGTGAACTTCAGCCTGGATACCGCCCTGGTGCGTCCTGGCGAGGTGGCCGCCGGGTGGATCTGGATGACGATCCTCTTCGCCGGCCTGCTGGGGTTGGGGCGGACCTTCGAACTGGAGGGGGAGGATGGGGCCTTTCGGGGAATGCTGCAGGCTCCTGTCCCCCGGGATGCCATCTATCTGGGGAAGGTGGTGGCGAACTTCTTCCTCACCTTCGGGGTTGCCCTGGTCGTCCTGGGAGCATTCCTCCTCTTCTTCAGTCTGGACCTCGGGGACAACGGGTTGGCGGTGGTGGGTGTCCTGGCTCTTGGGACCCTGGGGTTCACGGCCACGGCCACGCTGCTGAGCGGGGTCTCCGCCGGTACGACCATGGGAGAGACGGTTCTTCCCATCCTGGTGTTTCCCCTTCTGGTGCCGTTGATCATCTTCGGGGTGAACGCCACCAGCGGGTTGATGGCCGGGCTCCCAGTGGACGCCTACGGAGGGAATTTCCGGGTGCTGGCGGCGTACGACCTGGTGGCGTTGGCAGCGGGGGCCGGGCTCTTCCGGTTCATCGTCGAAGACTGAGGTGACCGTCCAGAGGGACGGCCTGGAGCGGAACGATGCAGCAGAGCACAATGCGTAATCTGTCCACAGGGTTGGGTCTCCTGGGCGTCCTGGGAGTGGTCCTGTTCCACTGGATGGTCTTCTTCTGGGTTCCCACGGAGGCCAACATGGGGATCGTGCAGCGGATCTTCTACATCCACCTCCCTGCCGCATGGGTGGCCTTCCTGGCCTTCGGGATCGTGGCCCTCTGTTCGGCCATCTACCTCTGGCTGGGGGACGCTCGCCTGGATACCGCAGCCCGGGCGGCTGCGGAGGGGGGGATGCTGTTCACCACGCTGGTGCTCACCTCCGGTCCCCTCTGGGCAAAGCTGGCCTGGGGGACCTGGTGGACCTGGGAGCCCCGCCTGACACTGACCCTCCTCCTCTGGTTCATCTATCTGGGCTATTTCCTCGTGCGGAACAGCACGGAGAATCCCGAAAGGGGGCGTCGCTTCGCCGCGGTGGTGGGGATCGTGGGGGCGCTGAACATCCCCCTGATCCATGTGAGCGTCCTCTGGTTCCGCTCCCTCCATCCGCAGCCGGTGGTGGCCCGGGTGGATGGGCCCAGTCTCCACCCGGACATGCTTACCACCGTCCTCACCGGGCTGCTGGTCTTCTCCCTGATCTTCTTCTCCCTCTTCCTGCTCCGGTATGCGGTGGGGAGGACGGAGGAGCGACTGGACCGCCTTGAGCGGGGCGGTCGTTCCGACTCCGATTCCCGGGTTCCCGTGGAGGTACGCGCATGATGGGCCGTGTATGGAAGGGGTTCTTCTCTGCTCTGGTGGTGACCGGGCTGCTCTTCGTCCTTCCCCCGGGAGAACTCCTGGCCCAGGCCGGCGGCCCTCCCTCCTTTCGACCGTTCTGGCATGTCTTTGTGGCCTACGCCATCGCCTGGCTCCTGGTGCTGGGGTGGCTGATCTCCATTGCCCGTCGCCTGGGAAGGGTGGAGGAGCGGCTGGGCCGCCAGGTGGACCAGAGCTCGGTGTGATCCCGATGCGTCCATGGCTGCCCTGGCGGGTGGATCTGTGGCGGAAGGGTCCCATCGGGGGGCGGGGAGGGGTGTCTTGAACCCCGAAGTGGACCTCCGGAGTGACACCGTTACCCGTCCCACCCCCGGGATGCGTGCCGCCATGGCCGCCGCCCAGGTGGGGGATGACGCCCTGGGGGATGACCCCACGGTCCGGCGCCTGGAAGAACGTGTGGCCGCGCTCCTGGGCAAGGAGCAGGCTCTCTTCGTACCCAGTGGGATCATGGGCAACCAGTTGGCTCTGGGGGTCCTGGGTTCCCCCGGGTCCGAGGTCCTCCTGGAAGAGGAGAGCCACATCATCCAGTGGGAGGAGGGAGCCCCCGCAGTGCTCTGGGGCCTCCAGCTGCGCCCGATTCCGGGCCTCGACGGATGTCCTGACCCGGACATGGTGGCCCATCGTGCCCGGGGCGATGTGACTTTTCAGCCCCGGACCAGTGTCCTCTCCCTTGAGAACACACACCTGGCGTCAGGGGGACGGGTTGTGGATGTGGGCCGAATGGCGATGATGCA
>Ga0076930_101684_pt1 | contig 10867 bp, 9 predicted proteins | sample HotLakConsoUCCRE_FD_71149 | JGI IMG/M metagenome (GOLD analysis project Ga0076930, IMG submission 71149) | Hypersaline microbial mat communities from Hot Lake, Washington, USA - Hot Lake Consortium UCC-RE (version 3) (version 3) ...
CGGTAGGGTAATTTAAGCTTTTGTAACAAACCTTGCACATGCAGGCTCATGTCTTCCAGCGTTTGGTAAGAATGGTCGGGATGGGTGATCTGGACGATTTCTACCTTGTCAAACTGGTGCAGGCGATTTAAACCCCTGACATGTGCGCCCCAATTGCCGGCTTCCCTTCGGAAACAGGGTGTATAGCCTACATTTTTTTTGGGTAGATCAGACTCCGAAAGCATTTCATTTCGATACATATTGGTGATAGGAACCTCAGCGGTAGGTATCAGGTATAGTCCATCCCCGCTGGCAAGGTACATTTGACCTTCTTTATCGGGAAGCTGGCCGGTAGCATACCCACTTTCTTCATTGATCAGTATGGGGGGTTGTACCTCATCGTATCCTGCTTTTTCCGCTTCATCCAGGAAAAAATTGATCAGGGCCCGCTGAAGTTTGGCACCTTTTCCCTTGTAGACAGGAAATCCTGCCCCAGATATTTTTACGCCTAATTCAAAGTCTACGATATCATACTTCTTTATCAAATCCCAATGAGGTAGTTTATTAGCAGTCTCAAGCTCAGGTAGAGGCCCGTTTTGCAATATTTCTTCATTATCGTCTGCAGTTATTCCGGCTGCTACTGTGTGATGAGGGATGTTGGGAATGGTGTAGAGCAATTGGACCAGTTCCTTTTCGCTATTGTTATAGTCTTCCTCCAGGGTTTTGACCGCACTTTTAATCTCAGCGGTCTGCAATTTGATTTTTTCAGCTGCTGCTTTTTCCCCTGCCTTCATGAACTGACCAATTTGCCTGGCCAATGCATTGGATTCCGCCTGCAAACCATCCCTTTCTACCTGGATTTGTTTTCTCCTATCATCCAATTCCAATACCTGACGGAGCAAATTCTCGGGATTTTTCAGGTTTCTTTTTTTTAATCCCTCGCAAGTATGGTCAAAATTTTCTCTTATCTCATTAACCTGAAGCATATGTAGTATGGCTGTGTTTTCGATTCAAAATTCAGGATGCAAAGATAAGGAATAAGTTTTGGGCAAAGCGGAGAATTCGGGGATAATTTGAATTCGGAGATTGGCAAAATAGGTCTAAATGACTAACTTCAACCTTTATCTTTTACGAACCAATAAAAAAATTATGAAATTAAAATTCCTTGCATTATTATTTTGCGTATTTTCTATTTCCTTGGCAATGGCGCAGGAAAATCCGCTAAGGATCATCATGATTGGGGCACATCCTGATGATTGCGACATAAAAGGAGGAGGAACAGCCTCACTTTTTGTAGCCATGGGGCATAAGGTTAAATTTGTCTCAGTGACCAATGGGGATGCAGGTCACATGGAAGAGGGCGGAGGCATGCTGGCCAAACGCCGAATCGCAGAAACCCAGGAGGTGGCCCGGAGACTCGGGGTAGCATACGATGTCCTGGATAACCATGATGGAGAATTATTACCTACCCTGGAAATCCGGCTACAAATCATCCGAAAAATCCGGGAATGGGATGCAGACATAGTGATTGCCCCCCGGCCCAATGATTACCACCCGGACCACCGGTACACCGGGGTATTGGTTCAGGATGCCGCTTACATGGTAGGGGTTCCCAATATAGCGCCTGATACACCTGCTTTGGAAAAGAATCCTGTTTTCCTGTATTTTCAGGATCATTTTCAGAAACCCAATCCATTTGAGCCCCATGTAGCTGTAGACATTTCCGCTGTGATTGATAAAAAAATCGAAGGAATGGATGCCCACGAATCTCAATTCTACGAGTGGTTACCATGGATCGGAGGATATGCAGAAGAAGTACCAGAAGGCAAAGAGGAAAGAAAAGAGTGGTTGAAGGGCAAACGTTTTGGAAGTATCAATGCTGCCGTAAGGGAAAGCCTGGAAAAATGGTATGGTGCTTCAAGAGCCGCTCAGATAGCTTACGCAGAGGCTTTCGAAGTATGTGAATACGGTTCACAACCTTCAGAAGAAGAACTGAAGAAACTCTTTCCCATGTTGGGGGAATAATTACAACCCACAAGGTTTTTAGACGGAATGCAATTACCCAAAAGTATAGACACATGAAGAAAAAGAATATTTTGGTGACCGGAGGGGCAAGCGGGATTGGATTGGCCATTGTCAGGAAGTTTGCGACAGCAGGGGCAACAGTGTACTTGCTGGATTTTAATCGTGAAAATGGTCAAAAGGTGGCAGCAGATCTTACCCGGGAAGGGTATCAGGTTTATTTTAAATTAACCGATGTATCGGACCAGGCACAGGTAAAAGAGGTTATAGCTGGTATAGAGGGAAACCTGGATGTTTTGGTAAATAATGCCGGAGTATCCCATATAGGCAACCTGGAGACCACTGAGGAGGCTGATTTGGACCGGCTTTATTCGGTCAATGTAAAAGGAGTATACAATTGCTCCAGGGCTGTAATCGGAAGGATGAAATCCCAGGGTGGGGGAGTCATCATCAATATGGCTTCTGTAGCAGCCACCATGGGAATTCCCGATCGGTTTGCGTATTCCATGTCAAAGGGGGCGGTGTTAAACATGACCCTAACCATGGCTCGGGATTATGTAAAGGACAATATCAGGTGCAATGCCATCTCTCCTGCCAGGATCCATACTCCATTTGTAGATGATTACCTTACCAAGACCTATCCTGGAAAAGAAAAGGAAGTTTTTGATCAATTGGCAGCTACTCAGCCGGTAGGTCGGATGGGTAGCCCTGAGGAGGTCGCTAACATGGCCTTTTTTCTGGCTTCCGATGAGGCAGCCTTTCTCACAGGAGCCGATTATCTGGTAGACGGAGGATTTTGTAAATTAAAAATGTAACCAATAAAAAAACAGGAAAACCAATGAAATTGATAAGATTTGGAAAAGTAGGACAGGAAAAACCTGGAATAGTGACCGAGAAGGGTAAGAAGCTGGATTGTTCGGCTTTTGGCACTGATTGGACTGCGGATTTTTTAGGCAAAAGCGATAGCCTGGAGAAATTAAAAAAATGGCTGGATAGCCATGCAGATGAATGTCCGGAAATTGCTGATGGAGAAAGATTGGGATCACCAGTTCCCTACCCCTCAAAGATCATGTGTGTAGGGCTGAACTACTCACTTCATGCCAGGGAAAGTGGGATGGATGTCCCAAAGCAACCCGTGTTGTTTATGAAAGCTACCTCCTCTTTGTCAGGCCCATTTGACCCCATCATCATTCCAAAAAACTCCAAAGCCACTGACTGGGAAGTGGAATTGGCCATAGTCATTGGGAAGAAGGCCAGCTATGTTTCCGAATCTGAAGCCATGGATCATGTTTTCGGATATGTTTTGCACAATGATGTCAGCGAAAGGGATTTCCAACTGAACCACGGCGGGCAGTGGGTAAAAGGCAAGAGTTGTGATACTTTTGCTCCTGTAGGCCCTTACCTGGTAAGCCGGGATGAGATAAAGGATCCGCATGATCTAAGGCTTTGGCTAAAGGTAAATGGGAAAATCATGCAGGACAGCAATACCTCGGATCTGGTATTCAACGTACCCCAATTGGTGAGTTATATCAGCCAATACATGAGCCTGTTGCCGGGAGATATTATCAGTACCGGTACTCCTGCAGGGGTGGGTATGGGGCTGAAGCCCCCCACCTACCTGAAAGCAGGAGATGTAGTAGAGCTGGGTATTGATGGTCTGGGAGTTTCCAGGCAAAGGGTTGAAGATTGGAAGTGAAGATTCAGTTCGGCTCTTCAAAAAAAAGGAAACAAGTTTTGTTTCCTTTTTTTATGATGCGGTATTTCCTGGTCTTGTTGCCATCTGTTATCCGGGCTTATCTTTTTGCTCATCAGAATTTCCTTCGGAGTTTGGATTTACCTGTCCGCTTTTAAAATGCAAATCCCGTTGAGGAAAAGGGATCACAATGTTTTCTGCAATGAAAGCGGCATAAATATCCCTTAATACCTTGTCTTTGACTTGTAACCAGTCATCAAAATTGGCTACCCAAAACAAGACCCGAAATTCAACCGCACTATCCCCGAAATTGTGGGCCAGTATATTGGGAGATGGAAGGGAAAGAATCCCCTCCTGCATCAATATTTTTTCAATAGTTTTATGAACTTTATCAATATTAGAGCCATAAGCTACACCCACCAATATTTCTACGCGTCTTTTTTTATCTGATAAGGTCCAATTGACCAGGTGTTGGGAAAGCAAATCCCCATTGGGAATGACCAGTTCGGATCCATCATAGGCCTGAAGTGTGCTGGAGCGGATACCCACCTCCTTTACCACACCCGATCGGCCTCCTACTTCTATTGCATCGCCTACCTGTATAGGGCGTTCGAATGCCAGAATGACACCCGAAACCAGGTTATTGACGATGGTCTGCAAACCAAATCCTATGCCGACACTGAGTGCGCCAAGGACGATGGCTAATTTGTCAAGCGATAGGCCAGATGCTGTAACTGCGAGGAAAAAGCCCAGGGTTAGGATCGCCAGCCGAATCAACAGGATGGATGAGCCCAGTCGCTTCTCTCTGGGGCCTGTATTTTGACTATCCCGAATAGAGGCAAAATAAGCGATGTTTTTTGCCAGTACTGAGGAGATCCATATGAGTAAGAAGAAAATTAAAATACTTCCATAAGTAAAAGTAGTATTGCCAAAAGTCCGATCGGCTTGTAGAAAAGACCACAACTGATCGCCTAAAGTTTGATTCAGTGAAAAATTGACAAGCAATAAATAGAACCACATGAATAATGCGAGAAAAGAGAAAATCTTTTTCATGCGGCTATAAATTGCCTGGTAATTAAGGTAATTGGCATAGTCCCTCTGATTTTCTTTACTTAGTTCTGATTGCAGATAGATGGCCTCCATCAGTACAAGTACAAATACATAAAGAGAAATGCCTTGCATGGTGCTTAAGGTCGAGGCTACTCCTAAGATTTTACCCAGGCTGAATCTACCAATAGTATGAAATCCGATGGATACGATTTGCATCAAAAGGAAAAAATAGATCAGGTAGGACAAATTGGCCGGGAAGGTAGCCGGATTCTTTTTAATTAGAGACAAGACTTGAAGCCCTATAGCAATTCCTATCCCTGAAAACCCCAACAGGTACCACTTTTCCTGATGGGCCATTTGGGTAATGAGGTTACTAGCGCCAAAAACTAAAAATGCCATTACCATGAGGATCCAAAGTAGCATTGCTTGTCGATCCAGCACGATGCGGATCAAAAAGGTAGTGGATAAAACGCTTCCCAAAAGACAAGCCAGAATAAGAAGGTATGGTGGGAAGGATAAAAGGTACGGAATGATTGTGAATACGATCAGGGCCGTACCCAGAAATGGTGAATACCTAAGGTATTTACTCCTTTCCAATATCAGGTGAGAAAAGTCTTTGGTATGGCTAATTTTCCGGATCATGTTTCGAATGCCAAAATAGGCCAAAAAGGAAACGACCAAAATAAAAAACAACCAGCCATATTTTGATTGCAGGTAGTGCTTTAAAATCAATCTGTTGAGCGTCAATGTCTCCTGTATGACCAGTGTCAGAGGTTTTTCGATATCCGAAGAATGAACTTCCCATAAATATGGGCTGTCTCTCTTTAAAAGATTTCTTCTAAAATCCCGCTGTCGGCTCCTTAAAGATTCCAGGATTTCGTCAAGCTGAATTTTTATTCCAGTCAATCTGGTCTGGGTTTCGAAACCTTTGTTTCTCTTGATGCTATAAATACTGTCAACGTACGCAAATTTATTTTTTAGTATTTCCTTTTGTTGAAAATATCCCTGAAGAGCTCCTTTATCCAATATTTCTTCTGCAGAAAGGGAGGTTTTGCCGATGTTAATTAATTTTTCTCCCGAAACGATTAATTGATCTACATTTTCATTGATTTCTTTTTGCCAGCCATTGACCTGCAGTTGGTATCCTATTACCAGGTTTTCCAATTCATTTAGAAACCTCAGATTTACGGTGCTTTCTTCGATAAGAGCTTGTTCCCTTATCCTGCTCAGTACCAATTCCATGACGGGGATTTCTTCACGCAGGAATGAAGTATCCCTGCTACGCATCATATTCGTTTGAATTTCCTGGAGGGTATTCAAGAAGGATTGGGTTTGCTGGATCTGCTGTTCGATACTTAGCGGCTTCACTTTCAAGCTGTCAGCCATTTTGACAGTGTCAGTTTTGGATGCTGGCTGCGGGTCAAAATTTAATACCTGAGTAAACCCATATAGGGAGAAAGAAAAAAGGATCAGGCAGGTTAAACTTACTTTCAGAAGGAAGCGCATGAACAAAGTGGATTGAAAGGTGGTGACCTGTTGGGTAGGGAGCAAATTCATTGGATAAATGAAAGAATAGCCGAAGGATAGCAAAGTAATTTTAACTAAATTTAATATAAAATTATAGTTTTGTGTGATTTATTTCTCCTTGTTTTTTGTTGACATGATACATCTTTTTTTAAACTTTAAAATGCCATTATGGGTTTTTATCCTAGCGATGGTAGGATTTTCTGCAATCAGGTATCAAATTGATTGGTTTTTCTTGTTAAAGGCTGTTAAAATCAGTGGTTTGTTGACAGGTGGCACCATTTTGGAAGCAACTTTAAAGAAATTTTGACGTGTAATTTGTGAAGTTAATAAAGAAAGGTATAAGATGAATAGAAAACAGTTTTTCCTCGGGATGTTGCTGGCATCGTTGATAGGTGGCATGGTAGCCGTATTAGGTGTAAGTTTAATGCAGGGCAGCCAGGATTCATCCGCTAATTTTAGTGAAAAGCAGAACACCAGTTTTGTCAACTGGTTGAATGATGACCGGTTTGTGGTCCCGGAAGGGATTAATTTTGTGGCATCTGCAGAACAGGTGACCCCAGCAGTGGTAAACGTTAGGAGTACAGTTACCATGGGTAACCGGCAGGGTGGAGTGGATCCTCTGGAAGAGTTTTTCGGATTTCGTTCTCCCAGAGGGGAAGCCCCGCCCAGGGAAGGTAGGAGTTCCGGATCCGGGGCTATTATTTCCGGAGATGGTTATGTAGTTACCAATAACCATGTTATTGAAAACGCATCGAAAGTGGAAGTTACCCTGGAAGATAACAGAAGGTTTACAGCCAAAGTAATTGGCACTGACCCGACTACAGATTTGGCCTTACTTAAAATAGAGGCCAATAACCTAAAATATATTCCTTTTGGAGATTCAGACCAGGCCAAAATTGGAGAATGGGTACTTGCAGTTGGCAATCCTTACGAATTGAATTCAACCGTTACCGCTGGCATTATTAGTGCCAAGTCAAGAAATATAGGTATACTAAGGGATGAGACCAATTTGCAGGTGGAATCCTTTATTCAAACTGATGCGGCTGTAAACCCTGGGAATTCCGGAGGACCATTGGTTAATCTGAATGGGGAGATCATCGGTATCAACACTGCTATTGCTTCCAGAACAGGTGGGTTTAGTGGTTATTCTTTCGCTGTTCCCAGTTCTATTGTCAAAAAGGTCATGGATGACTTACTGGAATTTGGGGCAGTGCAAAGAGGTTTGCTTGGTGTTGTCATCATGGATGTCAATGCGGATAATGAGGAAGTTATTGGAGAAAAATTCAATGCCAACCGGGGAGTATATGTAAGAGAAGTAAATGAAGGTAGCGGGGGTGAAGAAGCCGGATTGCAAAAAGGAGATATCATCATTGGTGTAGATGGATTTGATACCTTTACCACTTCTGCCCTTCAGGAGCGGGTGGCGAGGAAACGCCCTGGGGATAAGGTTGAGGTTAAGTTTTTACGAGATGGCAAGGAAATGACAGCGACAGCAACTTTGAAAAATGTTTCCGGTGACACCAAAGTTGTCATCAAGGAAATACCTAAAACCACTGAGTTTGATGGTGTCATCTTTGAAGATTTAAATGCAACGGTCAAAGAAAGACTCGAATTGGAAGGTGGTGCTTCTATCTCTGCAATAGAAAATAATGCCTGGAGAGAATCCGGAGTCAAAGAAGGATTTATCATCACCAAAATAGGAAGAACGAAAATCCTGACTGGCGAAGATGTGATTGAAGCATTGAATGCATATAAAGGTGAAGAAGTTACCATTTTGGGTGTTTATCCCAATGGACAACGTTCTTATTATGATTTAAAATTATAACCGATTTTTGATTTTAAAATTTAATAAAAATGCCTTCTGAATTCAGAAGGCATTTTTTTTTGGTTTTCAGAAATAAAGATTTCCCAGTCATTAGCTGGCCCGCTTAATGATCGGAGTGATGCCTTCAATAGCTCACAGGTAGGTTGCTACAGGGATGCTCCAGGTAAAATTTGTTTTCAAAGATTGGAGAGAATAATACATGAAACCAAAAAGCCATAACATTTTTCCGATTTTACCCTTCTGATAGAGAGGCTGTTGTAATCCGAAAAGGGGTCATTTATACTTAATTCCAGTCCTTTATTTTTATTCATAAATGTTTCTAAGACTGAGCAAGTAGTTATATATACTCCAATTCCACTACCAAATCTGCCAGTAATCTTAATGACCATCTTGAAAAACCTCCGGGAGGCTCGTCACAATTTAATGCTATCAAATGTGCTTCAAAGTCTCCGTCCGCCTTTTTTGCATATACTCTTTCGCCCCTATAGCCTTCCAACCCCACATCCAGTCCTTCCCCTACGAATCTTTTCTTGACACGATCTATTTTCTTCATGCTGACATGAAGGATCTGGGAAATATCTTCATTTTTTCTCTTTTGATCCTGAAAAAAACCCTCGTCACAATTAAGAAGGATCAATGCACTTAATATTTCCTTAAATCCGCAGGCGGATTTAAAAAAAGCCGAAAAAGCCTCTAAATTAATTGCATTCAGGCTTTTCCGACTCAATTTTTTTTGTTATTTAAATGCTGCCAAACAACAAAAACAAATGAAATGGAAGTTACAAACTCAGCAGAAAAAATTACACTCTTTGGCGGTTTTAATTTTGTTTTAAGTCTTTTAAGGATTCCGGTCTCTCTGGTCTGATCGATAAACAGCTGGTTATGAGGGTGAAGATCTTCGGCTTTTCCTACAGTGATATTTTCGCCAACCATCTGGCCAAATACCTCAATGTCGGGGACTGCACAGGGGATGTCAATGAGCATCTCAGGAAACACCTTCAGAACGTCAGGGAATGCACGTATGCAGTGTGGATACCGTTCTCAGGGGAGTAAAAGAACTGGCAATGGATACCCTTTTTGTGGAAAATTCTGATACTGGTGTAAAACATGAGTTTAATCTAAATATAAGGCTTAATGACTCGTTAATAAAAGGTTTGAAACAAACAGGCCAGCTCAAAACAAACAAATGGTATGATCTGGACTACGATAACCAAGTATAGCCGACAGAAAAATATGATGCCGAAAAAACCTACAAAAATACCCTGGTGATAAACAGCACGTTAATGAAATAGGCATGTCCAATCCGGACAAAATTTGGCAAAAATAGGCGGACAATACCGAAAAATTATCTTTAATCTTAATGAAGAGATATTTTCCACCGGATTCTCGTCCAAAACAGACCGGAGTCAATTAAAATGATATATATATTTATAACTTTATTAACCAAACTAAAATCCTGCAAATTTTAGGTAATAAAAAATATTATGGAAAAAAGATTAGATGATGTTATGTCTTATGAACTGTTTGATACTCCTCCGGAAAAGGAGTTAGATGATATTACGGAGCTTGCCTCAATCATTTGCGGCACACCTATAGCCCTAATTACAATTCTAGACGACAAAAGACAGTGGTTTAAATCAAAAAAAGGTCTGGCTGTAGCCGAAACTAAAATTGAAGACTCATTTTGCCAGCATGCACTACACAAACCAAAAGAAGTTCTAGTAGTAAATGATGCCTTAGAAGATTATCGATTTATTAACAATAAATTAGTTTTAGAAGATCCAAATATTCGATTCTATGCAGGGGCACCCTTAGTAACTAAAAAAAATAATGTATTAGGAACTTTGTGTATTATCGATACAAAGCCAAGAAGACTCTCGAAGGATCAAGAACGAGCGCTTCAAATTCTTTCCAAAAAGGCGATGGATATAATAGAGACGCTGAAACTCGTCAAAAATATGAGTGCAACAGTTAATATTACTGCTGAAAGACTCATTAAACTAACAGAAAAACTTCCCATTGGGATTTTCGAAATGATAATTTCCAAAACTGGTGACATGAAATTTGCTTTCCTCAGCAAAGGTATTAGAAAATTGCACCCTGACATAAATTTTGATGAATGGCTTAAAGACCCCACCATTGGATTTTCTCTCATGCATCCAGATGATGTCGAAGGATTAAAAAACGCCATAGATTTTTCTGTGGAGAAGGAAGAAGATCTTTATTATGAATATCGTGTGAAAAGCAAATCGGGCTATCACTGGCATGCCATGAATGGGAGACCCAGTAAAACTCAAAGTGGCAAGACAATCATGCACGGTTCATTTACGGATGTTACTAATCATTTTGAATACGAGGCTGCCCTAGAGCAAATATTATTTGATATTTCTCACGTATTGCGAAGACCTGTGACCACTATGCTTGGCATTATGAATTTAATCGACTCTGAGCAAAAATTATCGGAAGAAAAGCTCAAAGAGTATTCTGAATATATTAAGGCCGTTACAAAAGAATTAGAGGAGTTTACCATTAATCTCAACAAAATTTATTCAGAAAAAAAGCAAAAAATAAACAGACAAAATAACAGGAATGTAACATAGGGAGAAAGGTGCTTTTTGCTAGTTTCAGGGTTCTTAGCAAGGTTTGTTTTGGTGGGGTAATGCTATCAATTGCGGCTTTGACCTGTAGCTCTCTTAAAACAGCTTCATTTTTAGATTCAAATTCCTCAGCATATGCTAACTCCCAATCCGGACCGGAGCCAGTAAAACCTT
>Ga0076930_101698_pt1 | contig 10775 bp, 9 predicted proteins | sample HotLakConsoUCCRE_FD_71149 | JGI IMG/M metagenome (GOLD analysis project Ga0076930, IMG submission 71149) | Hypersaline microbial mat communities from Hot Lake, Washington, USA - Hot Lake Consortium UCC-RE (version 3) (version 3) ...
TAGGGATATTTCATCTGGATGGCATGGGACTTAATGGTAATGCCCCGCTCTCGTTCCAGGTCCATACTGTCCAGAAGCTGGTCTTGCATCTCCCGGTCGGTCACCGTATTGGTGAATTGCAGGAGCCGGTCGGCAAGGGTACTTTTGCCATGGTCGATATGGGCAATGATACAGAAATTTCTTATTTTTTGCATGTTCATACTGGGTGCAAAATTAGTAAATCCCCGGCGTTTTTATAGGTTTTGATGATTTTAATTAGAAGTAGGCCTTTCTATTGGTTCACCGCCCATTTACACTGATTTTCACAGATTTTTTAGGTACCAGGATTAACCCATTTTTTCTTTTATTTATCTGTGTTAATCTGAGTAATCTGTGGTGCAACTTTTTTCACCACGGATTTTCCTGGTATAAATTGCGTAATCTGCAGTGGGACCATTTTGAAGGTTGGATTTGTTTACAGAATCGCAGATATTTGGGATAAAATGAAAGCTGATTGGTGAAAATGACCCAATTTGGGCCATGCACTTGGCTCCTCATCCATTTAGAGGAAGGCAGAGGAATCACCGGTCATAAGAAGAAATACGGGAGTTTAATGAATAGAAATGCTTTACTGTGTGTGGCAGTCGGACTGTTATGTTGTGGCAGCCTGCTTTCGGGGTCGATTCCCAAAGACCCGCCCAAAAGGGGAAAGGTAACCGTCTCTCCCAACCGCACGCTCAATTGGGAGGATTTTAAAGAGGTGGAAGTCATCCGTGGCAAAAGCAGTATCAACGCCATTTGCCTCAGCACCTGCGAGGTGGAGATCCTGAAGGTGCATCCCTATCCCGACCACGTAAAGCTGGAAATCAACGCCAAAATCCACCTTCAGAAGGACCTGTCTCAAGTGAGCCGGGATTTTCTGAGCCGCTCGGACGAGTCCACAAAAAAACAGGTCCTGCACCACGAGAACGGTCATTTTGCCATTGCCCAGATCATCGGTTACCGAATCGTCCGGGATGTGAACGGCCAGGCATTCGATCCCAGCCAGTACAAAACCCAACTGAACGGGATCATCCGGGAAAGTTTCAAAAACTGGAAAAGACTGGACTCCCAGTACGATGCCCAAACCACCAAACCCAATAATGCCGAGGCTCAAAAACGCTGGGATGAATTTTTCGCGTCGGAGCTGCTCGAACTACGTCAGGCAATCTACCCTTAAGCATGAAATCCATCGCAGAAAAAAAGAAAACCGAGCACCTGATCGAATACGTCCTGTACCTGTATCGCATGGAAGACCTTATCCGTGCCTATCAGTTTAACATAGAGGATCTGGAGCAGTATGTATTGACGCACAAGAACGTAAGTCCCCGGGATCGGGCGGAAAGCAAAGCCTGGCTAGAGGGATTGGCCGATGGCATGAAACGGGCTGGAATAGAGGAAAAGGGGCACTTACCCGAAGTGCAAGCCCTGGTAGATCGGCTGGCAAAATTCCACTGGAAATTACTCAAAACGGACCCGGACTACCTGTCCCTGCACCGCAAAGCCCAGCCACACCTACTCACCCTGCTTTCCGACCTAAATGATGAAAATCCAGGCCACGAAATTCAGATTTTTATACACACCCTCTATGGATTGTTGTTGAGCAAATTAAACGGTAAAAAAGCCCCCGAATCCGTTGAAGCCGCCGCCACCCGGTTTGGAGAAGTGCTTTCCTACCTGGATGCGCAGTTTAGAGCTTCTGAACAGGCCTGATAACAGGCCTACTGCCCGCCATCCCAGTACTCGTACACACTGTGGTAGCAGTCGTTTGCCTGCACGTGATCCAGGAAGGCCTGGTAAAAAGGATGACTACCGATGGTGGCACTATCCCCCAATACGATGAGTTTCCGCTTCGCCCGGGTAAGCGCCACGTTCATCCTTCGGGTATTGCTCAAAAAACCGATTTCTCCCTGGGGATTGGAGCGGGTGAGGCTGATCAGCATGATGTCCTTTTCCTGGCCCTGAAAGCCATCTACCGTACTGATCGTTATGCGCTCGCCCAATTGTTTCAAATAAAGCCAGGTTGTGTCCTCATTGAGCATTTCCCTGAGCAGGTTTACCTGAGCCCTGTAGGGAGCTATTACACCTATATTCCAGGGCTCATTTTCTACCCTGCCCGGCCCCATACTTTTCAGCAGGTTTTTCAATAGCCGCAGTGCCATGATGGCTTCCTCCTTGTTGCTGATACTAAAGGTTTCCTTGTCCTGATATTCCATAAAACCGCTTCCTGCGGTGTCAATGTACTCCATTACCGCTTCACCCGCCTGGAGGTAATGCGACCTGGTATTTTCAGCCGCCTTGAGTGCTCCCCCATAAAATGTTCTGTTCGAAAAACCCATAATGGTTTCCGGCATGCGGTATTGAAGGTCTAGCATATGGGAAGAGAGTGGGTTGCGGGCAATGGCCTTCTCAAAAAGGGTCACCTGTAATCCCTCAAAGGCTTCCCTGGATTTTATGGTGGGAGGCAGCTGACAATGATCCCCCGCCATCACCACTTTTTCGGCTTGCAGGATCGGTATCCATGCAGCAGGCTCTAACCCCTGCGCAGCTTCATCCAAAAAAACAACAGGGAAATTTCTACCTTTCAGTAAGGATGAAGCTGCCCCTACCAGGGTACAGGCAATCACCTGACTGCTTTCCAATACCGTCTGCACCATGTAATCGTATAACTGTCTGGCTTCGCCAAAACAACGGTTGGCTTCATTCATTTCCATCTTTCTTTTTTCCCTTTCGGCAGGGCCAAAATTCCTTTTGAATTTCTTCGCCTTTCTTCTGGCTTCTTCACCGGTTTTTTTGAGCTTTTTATAATCTTTGTAGGCCGGATGTGCCAGCACCTTGGCATCCAGGGTTTGTTGGAAAATACCATCCTCCACCCTCGCAGGATGCCCCATCCTAAGTACCTGTACCCCCTCTGCCAGGAGCTTCTCCACCAAAAGATCTACAGCAGCATTACTTGGCGCACAAACCATAACCTGGGCATGGTACCGGAGGGTAGTAACAATACCCTGAACCAGGGTGGTGGTCTTACCGGTTCCGGGGGGGCCATGTACAATGGCGAGGTCCTTTGACCGGTGCATCAGTGCCAATGCCTGATTTTGGCTTTCATTTAGCCCGTCTACCCGTACCTCGTCGATTTTTGATACGGCCGCTTTTTCCTTTCCCAACAATACATCTCTGAGATAGGCCAGCCGGTTGTTTTCTGCCTGAAGCACATTTGCCATGGTTGCACTCATGACCTTATAGGAGGTTTCATCAAACATCAGGTCCAATCCCAATTTCCCCTCATTGATCCAGTCTGGCAAATGGCCGGCATTCAAACTAAGGGTCATTTGATTTCTATGGACATGGTTTACCACTCCATTTACAAAACTGGCCCGAAGGTTGTTCTCTACGTTGTTGGAAAAAAGACAAATGGATTTTCCAGATTGAAACCTGTGGTTATCCTGTGCTTCATGAACACTTACTTCTATTATCAGCTGTTCGGAAAAAGTATATTTCACCTTTACCAAATTCACTGGGTACCAACACATTCCGGAAGCAATTTTGTCTTTGATGGATTTGCTATAGGTAAGTTGACGAAACTGCCTGCGATCTTCTTCCCACTCCTGTTGTAAAAGTTTGCTGGTATATGCTATTTCTTCTTTTATATTTGCCATTGGTATTTTCTTTTTCACAGGGCCAAGATTAGGAAAAACATTTCTATTTACTATCAAGACAGCCTAAAGACCGCATGAATTTTCTTGCACATGCTTATTTATCATTTGATCAACCCAAAATACTGGTGGGTAATTTTATCGGGGATTTTGTCAGGGGCAACCTGGATCAGCAATTCGAAAAAGAAATCGTAAATGGGATATTGCTACACCGGAAAATTGATGCCTTTACCGATCGTCACCCATTGGTAAAAGAAGCACAAAGCCTGCTCAAACCGGTATTTAAAAGATATGCCATGGTGATTACGGATATGTATTTTGATTATTTCCTGGCAAAAAACTGGCAGGAGTATGATGATCGGAGTCTTGAAAGCTTTGCGCAATGGGTTTACGGAGTAGTAAGGTCCCACAATGAAATACTTCCGGAAAAATTTCAATATCCATTTAAATACATGCAGAAAGAAAACTGGCTGGTGGCTTACGGAACCATGGAAGGGCTTCAGCGTTCTTTTACTGGGCTGTCCTACCGCACGGCTTTTGACTCCAAAATGGAAAAAGCTCCGGGCTTTCTTAGATTACATCACGAAGAATTTGAGCAATATTTCAAACCATTTTTCCAGGAATTGATTAATTTTTCAAAAAACAAATTAAACCAAATTTCCCTTAAAGATGGTAAGTTGTAAACCTAAAAAAAGCACCTATTTAAGCCTGGGGCTGGTTGTTGTGATACTTTTTGCCGGATTGAGTTATCTTCTGTACGATTTCTATGCCAACAGAGATTTCCCTTTTTGGTTTTACCTGCTGGGAAGTTCCATCGTAACAGTCGTTTTATTGCTGGTACTGGTAAAAATGATGGCCGGCTTTAAATTTCTGGCAGCAGGAAAAGACAAAATAGAAATATGGCTTCCCCTTAAAGGACAAAGGAGAAAATATGCTGTAATGGACATTCTGGCCTGGCAGGAAGAAGAAGTAAAAGCCAACCAACGGATTTTCAAGCAACTGATATTGGTTTTTTCGGATAAATACTCCTTTTCTATCAGCAACCATGAGCACTTGGGCTATGATGGATTAAAAAAATATTTGGTAAAGAAAGTATCCAAAAAGCGGGTAAAGTACTGAGGCCCCTATTACCGGTGATACCTTAATCAGGGTTGCCAATCGAAACTGTGTATTTCTTCCAGGCAGGCCTTAAGCAATTTTATGCTTGCTGCCACATCAGACTTATGGGCCATTTCAATCACCTGATGGAGGTGTCTGGTGGGTATGGAAATGGCCCCTGCTATGGCACCCTGTTTGCCCATACGCTGCACTCCTGCGGTATCCGTACCGCCAGCCGTAAGAATTTCTGTCTGAAAAGGAATGTTATTTTTGGAGGCTGTTTGCTTCATAAAGGCTACCATGCGGTAATCGCAAATGGCGGAGGAATCCATGATCTTTATGGCAGTCCCTTTGCCCAGTTCGGTGATCTTTTCATGGGCTGCTGCTCCCGGTAAATCGAAAGCAATGGTAGTGTCCAGGGCTATACCAAAATCCGGGTCTATGTGGTGCGCAGACACCTGGGCTCCTCTAATTCCCACTTCTTCCTGAACAGTAAAGGTAGCGTACACATCGAAAGCCGGGGATTCTAACTCTTTGAGTGTTTCCAGCAATATAAAAACTGCGATTCGGTTGTCAATGGATTTGCAATTGACACAGTCACCCATTTCTATCAAGGCTCTTTCTCTGGTGACCGGATCTCCCACCTGCACCCATTTTTCCACCTCTTCCTTATCCATCCCCAGATCAATGAAATAATCGGTAAGTTTGGGAAGCTTGGTTTTTTCTTCCTGGGTCATCACATGGACTGGTTTACTTCCCATCACGCCTACCAGGTCTTTTTTTCCATGAATAATTACCCGCTGAGCGGTTAGGGTTTTGGGGTCAAACCCTCCCAGGGGGTGAAACCTTAAAAATCCTTTATCGTCAATATGGGTAACAATAAACCCAATTTCATCCATATGGGCAGCCACCATGACTTTTTTATTGTCACGGTTATTTTTGCCCTTCTTAATGGCGATGACATTTCCCAAATTATCTACCGAAACTTCATCTGCGAGGTCTCTGACCTTCATCAATATAAAATCACGGATTTTCTTTTCAAATCCCGGTGCTCCGGGCAATTCACAAATCTGTTTTAATAATGCTATATCAATCATGAAAATGTGATGTTTTTTGTATTTACGGCTAATAAGCCCTGATTACTTTTCCCTCCATGTAGTTAACAAAGGCCTTATTGACTACACGGATACCCCCATCGGTAGGAAAATCACCTGTAAAATACCAGTCACCCCTATGGGCAGGACAAGAAAGTTGGAGGTTTTGAACGGTTTGATAAATCACATGCACATCGGCTTCAATCTTTTCAGAGGTAATAATTTGTGCGATTTTATTGGATATTTCCTGATCTGAAAACGGAGCATATATTTCGTTCACAAAGTTGACCTGAGCATCGGGTTCGGCAAGGCATTTTTCATAAACCTCCTCCAAAACGTACTCCATTTCCCTTTCTTTCAGTAAAGCTACTGCTGCCCGAAAAGCAATAAAATCCTTCATCCTGGACATGTCGATCCCATAGCAATCCGGAAATCTGATCTGGGGTGCTGATGAAACAATGATGATCCTTTTGGGTTTGAGTTTATCCAGGGTAGTTAGGATACTTTTCTCCAGGGTGGTCCCCCGAACGATACTGTCATCTATTACTACAATGGTATCCACACCGGAGCGAATCACTTCGTAGGTGGTGTCATAGACATTAGAAACCATCACATCCCTGTCGGAGTCATTGGTAATGAAAGTTCTGAGTTTGACATCTTTACTCACCAGTTTTTCTACTCTCGGACGGAAATTCAACAAGTCCTCCAGGTCCTCCAGGTGTGGCTTTCCTTCAATAAGAATCTCGCGTCTTTTGGCACTCAGGTAATCCTCAAGTCCTTCGATCATTCCATAATAAGCAGTTTCCGCAGTATTGGGAATATAGGAAAAGACCGTGTTTTTCAAGTCAAAATCAATGGCCTTGAGAATTTGGGGAACCAGCGCCCGGCCTAGATTTTTCCTTTCTTTGTAAATATCCGGGTCAGTTCCTCTGGAAAAATAAATCCGCTCAAAACTACAGGATTTTTTCTCCCTGGGAGGGATGATTTCGTGCTCACCAAAGGAGCCGTCTTTATTGAAAATCAGTGCATTGCCAGGCTGAATTTCTTTTATCTGCTGGTAGTCTATGTTGAATGCTGTTTTGATGGGCGGTTTTTCTGATGCCACCACAATAATTTCATCATCTGCATAGTAATAGGCCGGTCGTATACCGGTAGGATCTCTGACCACAAATCCTGCCCCATTACCGATCAATCCTGCCATGGCATATCCCCCATCGAAATCCCTGCAGCTTCTTCTCAGGATTCTGGCCACATCCAGTTCCTGTTCTATGACTTCCGTGATTTCCCGGTTGGTAAAATGTCCTTTATACTTATCAAAAATGCGTTGGTTTTCTTCGTCCAGAAAGTGTCCGATTTTTTCCATGACCGTAACGGTATCTGTCTTCTCTTTGGGGTGCTGCCCCAGCTTCACCAGATTATCAAAAAGTTCTTCCACATTGGTCATATTGAAGTTACCTGCCATGACCAGGTTTCGACTTCGCCAGTTGTTTTGCTTCAAAAACGGGTGACAGGTTTCTATGCTGTTCTGCCCATGGGTCCCATACCGGAGATGCCCAAGCCATACTTCTCCGGTAAAAGCGGCGTTATCCTTGATCCATGCAGCGTTTAAAAGATCCTCCTCGGTACCGGTCTTCTTGGCCTTTTTGTATTTTTTATTTATTTTCTGAAATATTTTTGTGACTGCTTCTGATTCCACCGACCTGTACCTGCTGATGTATCTTGTCCCGGGAGGGGTATTGATTTTGATATTGGCCAGGCCTGCACCATCCTGGCCCCGGTTGATCTGTTTTTGCATCAACACATACAGCCTGTTCGCAGCATAGAAGGGCGTTTGGTACTTATCAATGTAGTATTGTAACGGTTTCCTTAGCCGGATTAGGGCAATCCCACATTCGTGTTTGATCTCGTCACTCATAAGTATTAGCGGGGTAAATTAAGTTACAAAGTTAATTCTTTTTTCAGGAATAAAACCCTGAATGCCACCAAACTTAAGCAAAGGAGAAAAAAAGGAGCGGAGAGGGTAATAGCCGGAAATTGGAAAGAAAACCGTCAAAAGCTATTCCCATAAGGGGTACTTTTGAAGTTTGATTTGTTTGCCAAAGAATAATTTGGTTGTTTCCTCAAATGAAACAGTGTAATCGGAAACCAGAAATTGATCCTCACGTCCCGAAACTTTCTTTGCCAAAAGCTGGTGGTATCCCAAAAAGGAAGCTACAGACCCGGCAACTGTTTCGGAGGCATCTATCAGGTCTATCTTGTTTTTATAAAAAGCCTGAATTTGGGTTTTTATCAGGGGGTAATGGGTACAAGCCAATACAAGCGCCTGAATATCTCTCAACACAGGTTGGGAAAGATAGGAAGCAATGATGTCATTGCTGATGTTCTCCTTATGAAAACCCTCCTCAATCATCGGAGCCAATAAGGGTGTAGCCAGGGACTTGAGGACGATGCCTTCACCTAAATCATTGATTTTCTGCAAGTACACCCCGGAGCTAACGGTTTGCTTGGTACCAATCAAACCCACTTGCTGGCCGGGATGAACTTCCCTGAGGTAATGAACTACCGGGTCAATGACATTGAAAACGTGCGCTTTTGAAGCCACATAGGCTTTTACTAATTCAAATGCTGCTGCTGAAGCAGAATTACAGGCAATTAAAATCAACTTGCAATTTTCCTTGATCAGTACATCTGCTATCTTAACCGAGTAGGCCTGGATGGCTGCTGTACTCTTATCCCCGTAAGGTAAGTGGGCTGTATCCCCAAAATAAATAATCTGCTCATCTGGGAGCAGCTTTTTTACCTCCTTTGCTACTGTGAGGCCTCCTATCCCGCTGTCAAAGATTCCTATAGGTGCCTGTGCCTTTATACCCATTGATTACTCATTACGAATCGAAAAAAAAATTACCGATTATGACAGATAAAACCCCCGGATTCACGCACCCGGGGGTATGCAAGCGAAGCGTTTAAAGTTAATAATAAGACAAAGTTAATAAAGTTTTTTGAAGCCACAATAGTTACCGATTATACGCAATTTGGGTATTTTCTACCCAAAGTATTTGCAATTTGGAGGTCAGGGTGAATCATTTAATGGTGGCACAGTTACTGCGGATTAATTCATCAAACGGTTGTGTTATGAAAGGCAATTTAAAATCATTTACAGGTGGAATCATGGGATGCTTTATTTGTGTCCTCATTTTTTATTTTAGCGTCCCCTTGAAGAATTTAGAAGGGGATTTCAACAACTATCCCGTCCAAAGCCACGTATACGAGACTAAAGGCACTGATACAGTATTCATTGCCGCCCAGGAATTACCGCCTACTGTCAAACAGGTAATTCAAACTGATAGTCTCATCAATGATTTAAAAATCACTGTTGTGAAAAAAATATCCCAGAAGAATGACGATTACTATGACGTCTGCTTTCTGGACACGGATAACTTCAACATCATGGTTTTATATGATAAAAATGGTGGTGTTATTCTCCAGTAGATAGATCAGAAATACAGCTAAGCCAACGATTACCAAAAAGCACTGATTGTGAAATCGGTGCTTTTATTTTATATTTATTCTATTAACACTTGTTTGGATAAAATACATGGCAAAAATTCTCTTGATAGAAGACGACCTTACTTACTCAAAAATCATAAAAAATTTTTTGGAAAAAAACGGGTATGAGGTATTGAGTAGTACGAAAGTCACCGATGGATTGAGTCATTTTGAAAAACACGAAATAGCCCTTACCATAACCGACTACCGGCTTCCGGATGGAACTGGCATGGATGTTTTGGACAAAATCATACACGATTACCCTGATACTCCGGTGATTCTGATCACCAATTATTCAGACATTCGTACCGCTGTAAAATCGATGAAGATGGGAGCATTCGAGTACATTACCAAACCTATCAATCCAGACGAGCTGCTTCTCACCGTACAACAAGCACTAAAAAAAGATTCCGAAAGTAAGGGGGGGCATAAAAAACCCAAAAAAGCAAAAAGTCCAGGCACTTCTTCTGAATTGGACTACCAAATCGGGCAGAGTAAGGAGGCACAACAAATTGAAGCACACATAGAGCTGGTGGCACCAACTGATCTAAGCATCATCGTCTTGGGAGAAAGTGGCACAGGGAAAGAGTATATTTCGAAAAGGATCCACCTGAAATCCAAAAGGTCAGAAGGGCCTTTCGTTGCAGTAGATTGCGGGGCTTTATCTAAAGAATTGGCAGGCAGTGAGCTCTTTGGACATGTCAAAGGGGCTTTTACAGGAGCTATTGACCATAAGACAGGGCATTTTGAAAATGCTAACGGTGGCACCATACTGCTTGATGAAATCGGCAATCTCAGCTACGATATTCAGATCAAATTGCTCCGTGCCATACAGGAAAGGCGGATCCGTAAAATCGGGGGCAATAAAGACATTGCCATTGACGTCAGGATCATAGCCGCCACCAATGATGATTTACAGGAACTTGCCAGATCAGGGCAATTCAGAGAGGACCTTTTTCACAGGCTGAATGAATTTAGCCTTAAGGCACAGCCACTGCGGGAAAGAAAAGAGGATCTCCTTTTTTTTGCACGCCTTTTCATGGAAAAAAGCAATGCCAGTCTGGAAAAAAATGTGGCCGGATTCAGCCCCGAAGTAGAAAAAATCTTGCTGCAATACCACTGGCCGGGAAACCTCCGGGAGTTGAAAAATATCATCCGCAGGGCTGTTTTACTTACCGGTGAAGGATTGATTCAAGCTGATGTTATTCCTGCGGAGCTTTTGGATTGTGAGCCTTTCCAACCTGCAGATATACATTCTGCCAAAGACTTGAAATCATCCTTCGAAGAACAGGAGAAATTGCTGATTATCAAGACCCTGGAAGAATTAAAATTCAATAAATCAAAGACAGCAAAAGTACTGAATATG
>Ga0076930_101699_pt1 | contig 10773 bp, 9 predicted proteins | sample HotLakConsoUCCRE_FD_71149 | JGI IMG/M metagenome (GOLD analysis project Ga0076930, IMG submission 71149) | Hypersaline microbial mat communities from Hot Lake, Washington, USA - Hot Lake Consortium UCC-RE (version 3) (version 3) ...
CCCACCCCCTCCCGGAGCACTCCCGCCTCCACCGCCCCCCGGGTGGCGGGCCCTCCCGCCCAGAGGGGATCGATGCGCAGGGTGGGGGAGGGGGCCGGGGAAAGCCTACCCGACCCCTCCAGGAGGATCGGAGGGGCATTCCGGGTCAGGGGGAGGGGACGCACAGGGGGGGGCTCTCCGGGGAGGGGAAGGATCCCCCGCCGGGAGACGAAATCCCGCACCTCCTCCTGAAGCAGCCTGGCCACCGGGATCACCGAGTCCCCGGCAAGCAGCTCCGCGTCCAACCGGGACAGGATCGCCGCCGGAGAGTCGCTCCCCATCCGCCCCACCTCCGCCTCGATCCAGCGCTCCAGTCGGGCCACCTCTCCCTCCACCTCCTCCAGGAGGGTACTCCCGTCGGGAGCCAGCCCCGCCGCCCCGACCAGTCGATCCACCGTCTCCGCCCCCAGGGCCAGCGATCCCTGCGAGCGGGGGAGCACATCCTCCCGCAGGAAGGTCAGGTAGCCCTCCACCTCCGCCACCGTGGAGGCGTTGGACCGCTCGAACTCCCACTTCGGCTGTGCTTCCGGTGACGATGCGAAGCGGGATGGGAGATCCCGCCGGAGCCACGTGAGGGTGCCTTCCAGCTCCTCGATGGCCTGCCGGGTCAGGAGCCCGGCGGGAGCGTCGATGGAGTTCCGGGCCTCCGCCAGGAGGGTGGGAATCTGCCGCTGCCTCGCCGCCAGTGCCTGGAGGTGGGCGTCGTCATCGGGTCCCGCGTCCCCCACCAGCGGCTCCAGCCCCTCCCGGATGAGCCGGACATGGAAGAGGGGGTTCCGGACCCATGGACGGATCTCCTCCGCCTCCACCAGGGCCAGCCGCGCCGCCCTGAGGACCACCCGCAGATCCATCTCCTGGTCCAGGCTCAGCGATCGGAGATCGATGGACTCCACCCGGTTGGCCCAGTCCCGATACGCCTGGCTCCGGGCGGCGGTCCCCGCCGGGGATACGTCGGGCATGCGGGACTCGTATCCGTTTACCCCGATGCCAGTTGCGTACACCGGATTGAAGTACAGATGGAACCCCACGAAGCCGTCCACAAGCTCCACCAACGGGTCCATGACCGGGGGCGGGGGAGGGGGCGCCGGCGGCGACGGGGTGGGGGTGGGGGCGCCGGGGGCACAGCCGGCGCCCGGAAGGAGAAGAAGAAGAAGGACCAACCAGCCACGGAGTGCCTCCTTCCGGGCTGGGACGCCCGCTCCCGGGACGGAGGGAGGAGGGGTCACGGGGGAAGAGGCAGCAGGGTGATCCACGGACGGCGACTCTCCTGGAGTGGGACCATGGGACCACCCCTGGAGGCGGGTGGCCCGCAAGGACGCTACCCCGACCACCGCCCCTCCGCCACCCCGCCGGGGCTTGTCCCCGGGAAGCGGCGAGGAGAGCTTGCAGCATACTCGTGTCCGACCCCCAATCCCGAGGCGAGGCGACGATGATCCTGGTCCTGGACAACTACGACTCGTTCACCTTCAACCTGGTCCAGCTCCTGGGCGGGATGGGGGCCGAGTTGGAAGTGGTCCGGAATGACGCCCTGACGGTGGAGGGGATCCGGGACCTGGCGCCGGACCGCATCGTCATCTCGCCAGGCCCCTGCACTCCCAGGGAGGCGGGGATCTCGGTGGATGTGATCCGGACACTGGGGCCTTCCGTCCCCCTCCTCGGGGTCTGCCTGGGGCACCAGGCCATCGGTGAGGCCTTCGGGGGCGCCACGATCCGGGCTCCCCATCCCATGCACGGAAAGACCACCCCCATCCACCACACCGGGGAGGGCCTCTTCCAGGGACTCCCGGACCCCCTGGTGGTGACCCGCTACCATTCGCTGGTGACGGATCCGGAACGCCTTCCCGCCGAACTGGAGCCGGTGGCGTGGTCCCCGGACGGGGAAGGGGGTGACGGGCGGATCATCCAGGCCCTTCGACACCGGGAATTTCCGGTGTGGGGGGTCCAGTTCCACCCGGAATCGCTCTTCTCGGAAGGGGGCTCCCAACTGCTGGCAAACTTCCTCCGGAGTTGAGGAGGCCCCGGGAACGGCTGTTCCCCGGTGGCTTGCATCCCGCGCCCCGGTGGGGTACGTTTGCTGGCGTGAAACTTGCTATCGAGAGGGTCCCGCCCGGCGCTGGAGAGCGCCCATGAACGATCGCATCCTCGGGGTCATCCCCGCGAGGTTGTCCTCCTCCCGTCTCCGCCACAAGCCACTGCACCCGATCCTGGGTCGCCCCCTTCTGGAGTGGGTGTGGCGCCGTGCGGTGGGCATGTCCTGCTTCGACGCCCTGGTTGTGGCCACCGACGATGAGGGGATCCGGGATCTGTGCCGATCCCTGGGGGCCCCGGTGATGCTCACGGATCCGGCCCACCCCTCCGGCACCGACCGGGTGGCGGAGGTGGCCCGGCACCCGGATTGGATCGGTTGGGACGTGGTGGTGAACCTTCAGGGGGACGAGCCGCTCCTGGACGCGTCCCACGTGGAGGCTGCGGCGGAACTGGTCACCGGTGGGGGATGGGATGTGGGGACGTGCGCCACCCCGGTCCGGGACCTTCCGTCCTGGAGGGATCCGGGGGTGGTGAAGGTGGCCCGGACCCGGGAGGGAAGGGCTCTCTATTTCTCCCGGGCCCCCATCCCCTTCCTGCGGGACGGTACGCCGGACGAGGCCAGGCTGGGAGGGGAGCCATTCCTCAGGCACCTGGGGCTCTACGTATACAGGCGGGAGGCGCTCTTCCGATGGGTGGGCCTCCCCCCGTCGCCCCTGGAGGAGATCGAGAAACTGGAGCAACTCCGGGCGCTGGAGGCCGGCATCGGGATCGGAGTGGCAGTGGTGGAAGCGGCGTCCCCGGGAGTGGATACCCCCGAGGACGCCGCCCGCATGGAGATCCTGCTGGACAACGTCGCAAGCACGCTCACCCACCCACGAAGCGGTCGATGACGGACGAAACCACTCCCCGGACCACCCGGTACATCTTCGTCACCGGAGGGGTCGTCTCCTCCCTGGGCAAGGGCATTGCCGGGGCCTCCCTGGGCCGTCTCCTCAAGGAGAGGGGTCTCCGGGTGACCCTCCAGAAGTTCGATCCCTACATCAACGTGGACCCTGGAACCCTGTCGCCCTTCCAGCATGGCGAGGTGTTCGTCACCGACGACGGCGCCGAGACCGACCTGGACCTGGGGCACTACGAGCGCTTCATCGACGAGTCGCTCTCCCAGGCCAACAACATCACCACCGGGCGGATCTACTCCGACGTCATCCGGAAGGAGCGCCGGGGCGACTACCTGGGCTCCACGGTGCAGGTGGTTCCCCACATCACCGACGAGATCAAGTCGGCGATCCGGCGGCTGGCCCCGGGGCACGACATCGTCATCACCGAGATCGGCGGCACGGTGGGTGACATCGAGTCGCTCCCCTTCCTGGAGGCCATCCGGCAGTTCCGGCAGGATGTGGGGCGGGAGAATGTCCTCTTCATGCACCTCACGCTGGTGCCGTACATCGCCGCCGCCGGGGAACTGAAGACGAAGCCGACGCAGCACTCGGTGCGGGAGCTGATGCAGATCGGAATCCAGCCGGACATCGTGGTCTGCCGCACCGAGCACCCCCTGGACGCCGACATCCGCCGGAAGATCGCCCTCTTCACCAACGTCTCTCCGGATGCAGTGATCGAGGCGGCGGACGCGGAGAGCATCTACGGGGTGCCGCTGGACCTCCACCGGCAGAAGCTGGACGACGTGGTCCTGGCCCGTCTTGGGATCGAAGCGCCACAGCCGGATCTCCGGGCCTGGTCCGAAATGCTGCACCGGGCGCTCCATCCCTCGAAGGGGACCGTCCGGGTGGCGGTGGTGGGGAAGTACACGGAGCTGGTGGACTCCTACAAATCGGTGCAGGAGGGGCTGATCCACGGGGGCATCGCCCACGACGTGAAGGTGGAGATCGACTGGATCTCCTCTGAGCGCTACGACCGGGGCGAGGGGCTGGACGAACTCGCCTCCTACCACGGCGTGCTCATCCCCGGCGGCTTCGGGCCCCGGGGGGTGGAGGGGATGCTCCGGGCCATCCAGTGGACCCGGACCCAGGGGGTGCCCTTCTTCGGGATCTGCCTGGGTCTCCAGTGCGCGGTCATCGAGTATGCCCGGAACGTCTGCGGCATGGAGGGGGCCCACTCCTTCGAGTTCGACCGGGAGACGGAGCATCCGGTGATCTGTCTCATGGACTCCCAGCGGCAGGTGACGCAGAAGGGAGGGACCATGCGGCTGGGGGCCTACCCCGCCCGGCTCCGCCCCGGGAGTCTGGCGGCAGCGGTCTACGGCGCCGAGGAGATCAGTGAGCGCCACCGTCACCGCTACGAGGTGAACAACGCCTACCGGGACATCCTGGTGGAGCACGGGCTCCGTTTCTCGGGGCTCTCCCCGGACGGGAACCTGGTGGAGATGATCGAACTCCCGGGGCACCCCTACTTCCTGGGATGCCAGTTCCACCCCGAGTTGAAGAGCAGACCCACCCGGCCCCACCCCCTCTTCGCGGGGTTCATCCAGGCCGCCGGCCGCTTTGGCGGTCTCCTGGAGGAGGAGTCGGACGCAGAGACTCCGGACCGGGTGGCGAGTTCGCCGTGAGCGGTCCCCGTCTCTTCGAGGGGTTCACCCTCATCGCCGGTCCCTGCCTCCTGGAGGGGGATGACCTGAACCTCCGGGTGGGGGAGGCCCTTGCGAGACTGGCGGCCGATACCCGTCTGCCGGTGATCTTCAAGTCGTCCTTCGACAAGGCGAACCGCTCCAAGGCCGACGCCCCCAGGGGCCCCGGCCTGGAGGAGGGGCTGGAGCGGCTGGCCCGGGTGAAGGCGGCCACCGGCCTCCCCCTCCTCACGGACATCCACGAGCCCTGGCAGGCCGAATCCGCCGCCCAGGTGGTGGACGTTCTGCAGATCCCCGCATTCCTCTGCCGCCAGACCGACCTCGTGGAGGCCGCTGGGAGGACGGGGAGGGTGGTGAACGCCAAGAAGGGGCAGTGGATGGCCCCGGAGGAGATGAAGGCCGTGGTGGAGAAGGCCCGGGGCGCCGGCGCCGGGGGGATCGCCGTCACCGAGCGGGGGACCTTCTTCGGATATGGGAACCTGGTGGTGGATATGCGGAGCTTCCCCCGGCTGCGGGAAGCCACAGGAGCCCCGGCCATCTTCGACGGCACCCACTCCGTGCAGCGCCCCGGCCAGGCGGACGCCGCCAGCGGCGGCGATCCCCGCTTCATCCCGGGGCTGGTGCAGGCGGCGGTGGCCGGGGGGTGCGACGGGCTTTTCCTGGAGGTCCACCCGGAACCCCTGACGGCCCCCTCGGACGGCTCCAACATGCTCCCCCTGGATCGACTCCCGGGCTTGATCCGACGGGTGCTGGCCATCCGCGAGGCGCTGGCCTCCACGGAGGAGGAGCCGGCGTGACCGGGGTATCCATGGGCTCGGGAAGAGTATCGTTCCTGGACGATCCGGAGGCCGGCGTGGCCGGCGAAGGCATCCCTCTGGATGTGGCCCGGGCCATCCGCCTGGTGATCCTGGACGTGGACGGCGTCCTCACCGACGCCGGGGTCTACCTGGGTCGACTCCCCTCCGGCGAGACACTGGAGTTGAAGCGCTTCGACATCCAGGACGGCCTCGGGGTGAAGCTCCTGGCATGGGCGGGGATCACCCCGGTGGTGGTCTCTGGCAGGGTGTCCGCCGCCACTGACCTTCGGATGGAGGAGCTGGGGGTGGAGGTCCATCAGGACCCCGAGGCCCGGAAGCTCGAGGTGGTGGAGCGGCTCATGGAGGAGCGGGGGATCGGGTGGAGCGAGGTCGCCATGATCGGCGACGATCTCCCCGACCTGCCGGTGCTCTCGCGGTGCGGCCTCCCCGTGGCCGTGAAGAACGCCGTGCCGGAGGTGACCCGGATCTGCACGTGGCACACCACCCGGGAGGGGGGTCGGGGGGCGGTCCGGGAGTTCATCCGGGCCCTCCTGCTGGCCCGGGGGGAATGGGATCAGGTAGTGGACCGGTATGTGGCCGAGAAGGAGGGGAGCCGGTGAGCGCCCCAGCCGCCCTGGACGGCACGACCCTCCTTGCCGAGGGTCGCCGCGTGCTCCGGGAGGAGGCCGGCGCGCTGCTGGCGCTGGCGGAGCGTCTGGACCAGTCCTTCGTGGCAGCCGTGGAGCGGATCGCCGCCACCTCCGGACGGGTCATCGTCTCCGGTGTCGGGAAGAGTGGCATCGTGGGTCGCAAGATCGCCGCCACCCTCACCTCCACCGGGACGCCGGCCATCTTCCTGCACCCGGTGGAGGGGATGCACGGGGATCTGGGGATCGTCTCCGGGGATGACGTGGCCATCCTCATCTCCCGGAGTGGGGAGACCTCCGAGCTCACCGGACTGCTGGAGTACCTCCTCCGGGTGGGGGTCCCGGTCCTGGCCCTCACCGGGCGGGCGGACTCCCCCCTGGGGCGGAACGCCCTCCTGGTCCTGGACTGCTCGGTGGAGTCGGAGGCCTGTCCCATGGGGCTGGCCCCCACCACCTCCACCACGGCGGCGCTGGCCATGGGAGATGCCCTGGCGGTGGCGCTCCTCCAACGGAAGGGCTTCCGGGAGGAGGACTTCGCCCACCTGCATCCCGGGGGCGCCCTGGGGAGGAAGCTCACCCTGCGGGTGGACGACGTGATGGTGGCGGAGGGGTATCCGGCGGTGGCGCCGGAGGTTCGGGTGCGGGACTGCATCGTCCCCCTGGCCCGCCTCCGGGGGACCGTCCCGGTGGTGGGAGCCGACGGGCGGGTGGTGGGGGTCATCACCACCGGCGACCTCACCCGCCTCATGCAGCGGGATCCGGACTTCCTGGACGTGGTGGTCTCCGAGGTCATGACCCGGGAACCCAGGCTCTCCCGGGTTGGGGATCTGGCCTCCGGCGCCGTCCACCAGATGGAGACCCACGGGATCATGGCACTTCCCGTGGTGGACGAGGAGGGGCGCTTGAAGGGGATCATACACCTCCATGACCTTCTCAGGTCAGGGGCCGTATGATCATGCGCCATAAGAATATGAGACGGCCAGCCCTGTCGGTGCTGGCGGGTGTGCTGGGGCTGGCCCTGGTGGCCTGTGGAGAGGAGGGAGCCATCCCCGCGTCAGCAGATGCGGCGCTTCCAGCATGCGACAACGAGATCGACGGTCTCACCCAGTACCTCAGCAGCGAGGGGATCCGCACCGCCTTCCTCCAGGCCGACCGGGGGTGCCTCTGGCAGAACTCCGACACCATCGTGGTGGAGGGCTTCCGCCTCACGGTCTACCAGGATGAGACCGGGATCGAGCAGGCTGTGGTCACCGGAGAGCGGGGAGTCCTGAACACCGTAACCGAGCGGATGCGGGCCAACGGGGATGCCGTTCTCTTCATCCCGGCCCAGGGACGGCGGATCGAGAGCGAGGAGCTCTTCTACGACCCCCAGGCCAACCGGATGTACAGCGACTCCGCCACCACCATGTACCTGGAGGGACGGATCGTCGAGGGCTCCGGATTCGAATCGGACCTCTCGTTCGAGAATCCCACCATCCGCCAATTCAGGACCCGTCCCGGGCCGGCGGTGCCTCCGGGGGTCCCGGAGCCGGCCGCTCCCCCCGCCATGCCGGAGCCGGAGGGAGCATCCGAGGCGTCCGGGGAAGCACCGGAGACCCCCGGGGAGGGAGCTCCCCCCCCGGTCCCCGACACCGCCGGGGGCGCCCCGGGCGCTGGAGGGGGAGTCCAGTGAGCCCCCGCTTCGTGGTCCTTGGACTCTGCATCGCCGCAGCCCCCCTCCTCCTCTTCCACGGAGGACTGCTGGGGCAGGCGGTCTGCCAGGTCACCGAGAGCGACGTGGTCTCGTCGGTTCTCCTCTTCTCGGGAACGCGCCTGGTCTTTGCGTCGCAGCCCGTGGTGGAGTGCGATGACGGGACCCGGGTGCAGGCGGATTCCGCCGAGGTCAACGAGGCCGCGGGGGTGACGCGCTTCTTCGGGAATGTGCAGTTCGAGGATCCCACCCGGACCCTCACCTCGGAGTTCGCCGAGTTCTACGACCGGCAGGATCGCCTCTTCGCCTGGAACGGTGTGGTCCTCACCCAGACCGACGAAGGGACGGTGATGCGGGGGGACACGCTGGAGTACTACCGGGCCTCCGATTTCCAGCCGGAGGATCTCCTCTCCATGCGGGGAGGGCGAGTGGAGACCTCACTCCCACCCCGGAGCGGTGTCGGGTCCCCCTACGACGTGGAGTCAGACCGCCTCACCATCCAGGGAGAGGACCGGGTGAGGGCTGTGGGGATGGTCTCCGTGGTCCGGGACTCCCTCCGGGCGTGGGGGGATACCATGACCTTCAATCCCGACTCCGACCTTCTCCGACTGGGGGGGCTGGCCCGCATCGAGGGGGCCAACTACGACCTCCGTGCGGCCATCATCGAGCTCCTGGTCCCGGGAGACACGCTTCGGGAGGTCATCGCCATCGAGCGTCCGGTGCTCACCACCGATGGGCTGATCCTCAACGCCCCCAGAGAGATCCGCATCGATATGCTGGAGGGGGAGTTGGAGAGGCTGGTGGCGGTGGGGTTTCCCCCTCCCGATCCGGAGGCCGTGGCTGAACCCGCCCCTGGCGACACCCTCCCCCTGCCACCCCGGGAGCGCCCGGTGGCGCAGGCAGAGGATTTCGTCCTCACCGGGGACTCCCTGGACATCGCAGCCCCGGGAGGGGTCCTGGACCGTGTGCTGGCCATAGGGTCGGGGCGGGGCGAATCCATCCGGGTGGACAGCACGGACGCCCAGCGGGCGGCCCGGGAGGCCCTTCCGGAGGTGCTCCGGAACGACTGGATCGAGGGGGACACCATCCTGGCCCTATTCGTCCCGGCAGAGACCGGCATGGTCCCGGAGGGGGCGACCGGGCCGGTCCCCCCGCCTCCCGACGCCGACTCCGCCCTCCCTGGGACGACTCCTGCAGCCTCCGATACCACGGAGGCGGCCTATCGCCTGGACCGGCTGATCGCCCGGGGGAATGCCCGGAGTCTCTACCGTGTGGCGCCTTCGGACACCACCGCCGCCCCGGATGCCCCGAAGGCCATCCACTACGTGCTGGGTCGGGTGATCACCGTGATCATGACGGATGGCGAGGTGGAGCGGATGGATGTGGAGGGCCCCCGGGGGCTGCACATGGAGCCCCGGCAGGGGGGAACTCCTCCTGTGGCTCCGGCGCCGGACTCCCTCCCGCCCCCTCCCGACTCCGCCCGGATCCCTCCGTCTCCGGGAACTCCGGATCCGACCCCGGATGGGGAACGCCCCGGGCCTTTGGCCGGGTCACAGGGACGGCACCGAAGGCATCGGAGGCGGGCCGCATGAAGACACGCCAGGATTTCCTCGCCTTCCTCATGGGGCTGGACGCCCATGACGCCTCGCTGGTGCTCTCCCTCCAGGAGCTTCTCCGGTGGGCGGACCAGGATGGGGTGGTGGATCGGGGCCTCTGGATCGCCTCGGTGCGAAAGGCGCTGGAGGAGGTCCAGTCCACATCCCGGGATCCTCTCCCGGGGGACGAGGTGGGGCCCTATCTCCGGGATCATGTCCTGACCCGGCTGGAGGGGGCCGACGTGGTCCGCAGGGACCCGCCGGGGGGGGCAGACTGGGAACGCCTCCGCATCATGCCGGAACTCTGGGCCGTCATCGGGGGGGAGCGGAGCGTCTACCTCGAGGAGGTGGAGGGGACCCTCCGTCGGCTGCAGGACTCCAAGGCTGCTGCGGTCCCCGGGGAGGGGACGGCCCCCGCCTTCAACGGTGCCGGCGGCAGTCGCCTCTGGGCGAAGGGACTGGAAAAGGTCTACAAGCGCCGAAAGGTGGTGCACGACGTGGACATCCAGGTGAGCCAGGGGGAGATCGTGGGCCTCCTGGGGCCCAACGGGGCAGGGAAGACCACCACCTTCTACATGATTGTGGGGCTCATCCCCCCCAATCGGGGCACGGTGGGGCTGGACGACCGGAAGCTCACCACCGTCCCCATGTACAAGCGGGCCAGGCTGGGGGTGGGCTACCTTGCCCAGGAGCCCTCGGTGTTCCGGAAGCTCACGGTGGAGGACAATGTGATGGCCATCCTCGAGACCGTGAAGATGCCCCGGAAGGAGCGGAGCCGTCGCCTGGACGAACTCCTGGACGAACTGTCGCTCACGCACCTCCGGAAGAGTCGTGCCTACGCTCTCTCCGGGGGGGAGCGGGGCCGCCTCGAGATCACCCGGGCCCTGGTGCAGCGGCCGAAGTTCATGCTCCTGGACGAGCCCTTCGCAGGGATCGACCCCATCGCCGTCAACGATATCCAGCAGATCGTCTCGGGGCTCAGGCACCGGGGGATCGGCGTCATCATCTCGGACCACAACGTCGAGCAGACCCTCGAGATCGTGGACCGGGCCTACATCATGTACGAGGGAAGGATCCGCCTTTCGGGAACGGTCTCCGAACTCGTATGGAACGACGAAGCCGCGGAGATCTATCTCGGTCCCACTCTGACCCAGCGGATGCGTCAGCGTTACCCCCGTCCCGGTGACAGCGCATGAGCGCCTTCAATACCAAGCTCTTCCAGAGTACCCAGCTCCGTCAGGAACTGAAGATCAACCCTCGCCTCTACCAGGCGATGGAGTTGCTCTACATGCCCCTCATGGACCTGCAGCAGCACCTCAAGGGTGAGCTGGCGGAGAATCCCTTCCTGGAGCTGTCCGAGCCCGACGTCATCGAGGACATCCCGCTGGCGGAGGAG
>Ga0076930_101706_pt1 | contig 10732 bp, 14 predicted proteins | sample HotLakConsoUCCRE_FD_71149 | JGI IMG/M metagenome (GOLD analysis project Ga0076930, IMG submission 71149) | Hypersaline microbial mat communities from Hot Lake, Washington, USA - Hot Lake Consortium UCC-RE (version 3) (version 3) ...
TGAACGCCCGGCGCCGCTATTTCCGTCAGCATTTTTCGCAGACGATTTCATTCCTGCTGATGTACGCCACCGCGAGCGCCGTCCTGCTCGGGCTCGGCGGCTGGCTGGTGATACAGTTCGAACTGACGCTGGGCCAGCTGGTGGCCGCCGAACTGGTGCTTTCGGCAGCATTTTTCGGCGTTGCCCAGCTCGGCACCTATCTCAACTACTTCTACGAGATGTGTGCCGCGGGCGAGGAAGTCTCGTTGTTCTTCGACGTCGAGCAGGAAGCCCCGACCGGAGCCGACCCGATCAATGGCGATGATCACACGCTGGTGTTCAGGCAGGTGCGCGGCGCCGCGCGGTTCGAGGATGCCCAGTTCGATTTCACCATCCCCAGCGGCGCGATCGTGATGGCCTCGACCAGCCAGCACGGTCTGCAGCGGCTATTTACCAATGTGATCAAGCTCTACGAATTCCCGGCCACCGGCTACACGACCCTGGGCGGCACCGATCTCAAGGAGATCGAAACGCATCACCTGCGCATGAGCATCTACGTGCTCGACCGGCCAAGCTTCGTGCCGATGACGATCCGCCAATATCTCGGCCTGTCCTGCACGCCGGGCGAAAGCTGGCGGATGCTCGATGCGCTCGAAGCCGTGGGACTTGCCTCGGCAATTGCCGGGATGGAAAAGGGGCTGGATACCAAGGTCTCGGCCACCGGCTATCCCTTGTCGACGATCGAACTGCTCCAGCTCAAGCTGGCGAGCGCCATCCTCGCCAAACCCCGCGTGCTGGTGCTGACACGATTGTTCGACCTGATCGAAGCCGATTACCTCGCCCGAGCGCTCGACGCGCTGCGCGAACAGGCTTTTACCACGGTGGTCTATTTCTCCAACCGCGAAGCGCCGCTGGGCTGTGACCGGTTCCTGCACATGGAAGCGCGCGAACAGCGCTGGTATGACAATTTTGCGGACTTCGCGCAGGCCCGGCGGGAAACCGGCCGTCCGGCCACCGACATTGCCCGGCTGCGGGCCCAAATTGCCGCGCCGACGGGCGGAGACCAGGCATGACCGCGCTCCAGAGAACCTCGCACCGTTTCACCGCGCTCGAATCGATCAAGATCCCGCGCGTGATGCGCACCATCTTCTACATGCTGCTGATCGCCTTCCTCTCGGCGCTGGTGTTCCTGATCTATGCCCCCTGGGTGCAGACCGCCACCGGGCGCGGCACCGTCAACACGCTCAACCCCAATGAACGCAAGCAGGATATCAACGCACTGGTGCCGGGCCGGATCGAGGAATGGTACGTGCGCGATGGCAGCGCGATCAAGCAAGGCGATCCGATCGTGCGGATTGCCGATATCGACCCGCAGTTGATCCAGCGCCTGCAAGCAGAGCGCCAGCAGGTCGATCTGCAATTGCAGGCCGCACGCAGCGCGCTGGCCACCGCACGGCTGGATGAACGCCGGGCGCGCGAATTGTTCGAAGCCGGGCTGGCGGCACGGCGCGACTACGAACAGGCGCAGATCCGCATCGCCGAAATGGAAGGCCGGGTCGCCGCCGCGCAGGCCAGTCTCAACCGCGCCGACGTGAACCTGTCGCGCCAGTCGGTGCAGATCGTGCGCGCGCCCCGCGACGGTTTCATCCAGAGCCTCAATGCCGGCGATGCCGCGACCTATATCAACGCGGGCGATGTGCTGGCGACCTTTGTGCCCGACAATGCCGAACGCGTCGTCGAAATCTTCATCGACGGGCGCGATGTCGCGCTGGTGAAGCGCGGCGACAAGGCGCGGATCATGTTCGAAGGCTGGCCTGCGGTGCAGTTTTCGGGCTGGCCGTCGGTCGCGGTCGGCACCTTCGGGGGGATCGTGGTCGCGGTCGACCAGTCGGCCCAGACCAACGGACGCTTCCGGGTGCTGATCGCCGAGGACAAGGCCGATGCGCACCCGTGGCCGGAGGAACGCTTCGTGCGCTTCGGCGCCAAGGCGCAGTCCTGGGTGCTGCTCGAAACCGTCCCGGTCGGCTACGAAATCTGGCGTCAGCTCAACAACTTCCCGCCCGAACTGCCGCCGGGGGAAGACACGGGGCAGATGAACTGACGATGACGCCGCGCCTTGCACGACGCAGATGGTCACAACGCAGATGGGCACCGGCAATGTGCAGCGCGGCGCTGCTCGTGATCGTGCCGGGGGCGGCGCTGGCGCAGGATATCGCGCCGGTCGGCGATCCGCTCGAACTGGCGCTGACCACCGGTCCGCTCATGCCTGACGAGGTGCTGCGGTCCTCGGCGCTGACCTTCCCGTCGATCCTCGAAGCATTCGAACGCGAGGCAGCGGCGCGCAGCGACCAGCTATCGGCGGATGGCGCCTTCGACCTGATGCTCAAGGGCGAGGCCTATGACCGCGTCACCGGCACATGGTCGGGCGGGTTCGCCAAGGCCGAGGCGCGTCAGCCGCTGCGTCCCTTCGGCGGGGAGGTATTCGGCAGCTACCGCGTCTCGGACGGCCGCTTCCCGATCTACGAGAACATCAACAACACCAACCAGCTCGGCGAATTCAAGGTCGGCGCGCTGTTCTCGCTGCTGCGCAACCGCGACATCGACAGCCGCCGGTTCGGTGTCGAGGATTCGCGCCTCGCGTCCAGTCAGGCGCGGCTTGACGTGATGCTGGTGCAATTGAATGTCCAGCACGAGGCGCTCAAGTCCTATTGGCGCTGGGTCGCTGCGGGCGAGGAAATCCGGGTGTTCGAGGAATTGCTCGAAATCGCCGAGGCGCGGCAGGTGGGGCTGGCGCGCGAAGTCAGCGAAGGCGCGCGCCCGCGTATCGCGCTGACCGAGAACGAACAGAACCTGCTGCGCCGTCGCACCCTGCTCGAACAGGCCAAGCGCGATTTCGAAACCGCGTCGAACTCGCTCGGCTTCTATCTGCGCGGTTCGAACGGCGAACTGATCGTGCCGACCCGCGAACAATTGCCCGATCTTGAACAATTGCAGGCCATTCCGCCGCTCGAAACGCTGCTCGCCGTGCCGGTCAGCAATGTGATCCAGAACCGTCCCGAACTGCAGGCTTTTCGGGTCGCGATCGAACGGGCGGCCAACAAGGTCGAACTCAAGCGCAACGATCTGCAACCGCAGCTTGATGCCAGCGTCGAGGTCAGCCGCGATTTCGGCGCGATCGGCGATGGCGGCCCGACCTTCGATTCAACCGACACGGTGGTCGGCGTCACCCTCACCGTGCCGCTGCAACGCCGGCAGGCGCGCGGCGCGCTCGGGCGGGCAGAGGCCGAACTGCGCGAAACCGAACTGCGCCAGCGGCGGGTGGCCGACCAGATCGAAACCGAGCTCGGCAATATCCTTGCCAATCTTGGCGCGGCGCTGCGGCTGACCGATCTGGCCGAGGCCGAGGTGAAACAGGCGAGCCAGATGGTGCAGGCCGAACGCACCCGGTTCCGGCTGGGTGCCGGCGATTTCTTCCTCGTCAATCTGCGCGAGGAAAGCGCCGCCGACGCGCAAGTGCGCGCCATCCGCGCCGAGCTCGCCGGCCGGTTGGCCGAGGCAAGCTACAACGCGGCAACGATGAATCTTGACGCGCTGGGTCTGGAGTGAACCCGGCCGAACATCAGAACCTGCCGCGCAGCGCCTGATAGGCCGCCGCCGAAACAGTGTTGGCAAGGTTCAGCGAACGGATCACCTCGGAGCGCATCGGCAGGTGGAACAACCGGCCCGGATGCTGGTCGATCACGGGCGTGGGGATGCCTTTGGTCTCCTGACCGAATACCAGCATCGCATCATCGGGGTATTCCGGCTCGTAGAAACTGCGGCTGCCGAATTCCTCGAACAGGAACAGCTGATCGGGGCGCGGGGTGCGCGCAGTGATGAAAGCGTCCCAGCTGGCATATTCGGTGAGGTTCACATGGGGCCAGTAATCGAGCCCTGCGCGCTTCACCTGCTTATCGGAAATGTCGAAGCCGAGCGGATGGATCAGGATCAACTCCATCCCCAGCGCGACGCAGGTGCGCCCCACCGCCCCGGTGTTGCCGGGGATTTCGGGCTGGATCAGGATGATAGCGGTCATGGCTGCGCTGGATAAGGATCAACCAACTCGCTCTAGCGCAAACGTACCTTCGTTCTCGTCAAGTTCGATCACCCGCATTCTCAAATTGGGTTGCGGAAAGCTTCGAGCGATAGAGCGAGGGTTGGCGTTCTTGTCTTTAGCCACGACGATAATCACTTTCACTTCGCCCTTCAGGTTGTCCCTCGCGTGGACCAAGTTTTCAATAAGCTCTACGAAGCCTGGGCGTGAGCGCCATTCGCCGGGTTTGTCATGCGTCCAGCTTCTGTAGAACCGCCCCTTCTCATCAAAGCCGTCTTGCCACAATCGTACCGCCACAACTGAGCCATCGGTACTCCGGCCTGACCAACTCCAGCGGGCATTTTTTGGCACCACGCCAAAGAATTCGAACGATTCGGTCGGGGTGAATTGCCGATGTGCCGCCATCAGCCCAGCTTGTCCTTCAAGAGCTGGTTCACCACCCCCGGATTGGCCTTGCCCTGCATCGCCTTCATGGTCTGACCCACGAAAAATCCGAACAGCGCTTCCTTGCCCGCGCGGTATTGTTCGACCTTGTCGGCGTTGGCGGCGATGATTGCGTCGACGGCGGCTTCGATCGCGCCGGTGTCGCTGACCTGCTTCAGCCCTTCGGCGTCGGCGATTTCAGCCGGATCGCGCCCGGTCTTCAGCACGATCTCAAAGATTTCCTTGGCCTGACCGCCGCTGATTTCGCCCTTGTCGGCCATCGCCAGGATGCTCGCCTGCGCAGCCGCCGTGGCGTTGGCGGGGTCGCCTTCGTCACCAATCGCCTTCATCACCCCCGGCGCGACCGAGAGCGACCAGTTGGCGACCTGCGTGGCGACCTTGGCTTCATCCTTGCCGATCACCTTGGCGGTTTCGGCCAGCAGGGTTTCGAACCGCGCAAAGGTCTCGACCTCGGCAGTCAGTTCGCGGGCGTTGTAGGGCGTGAGGCCCAACACCTCGACATAGCGCTTGCGCTTGGCATCGGGCAGTTCGGGCAAGCTGGCGCGGCAAGCGGCGAGGAAATCCTCCTCCAGCACCAGCGGCAGCAGATCGGGATCGGGGAAGTAGCGGTAATCATGCGCGTCTTCCTTGCTGCGCATGGTGCGGGTGGTGCCGGTGCCGGGATCGAACAACCGGGTTTCCTGCACGATGGCGCCGCCTGCCTCCAGCACATCGACCTGCCGCATGGCTTCATGCTCGATCGCCTGCATGACGAAGCGCACCGAGTTCACGTTCTTGGTTTCGGTGCGCGTCCCGAATTCCTCGCCCGGGCGGCGCACGGAGACATTCACGTCGGCGCGCATCGATCCTTCTTCCATATTGCCGTCGCAAGAGCCGACATAGCGCAGGATGCTGCGCAGCTTGCGCACATAGGCCCCGGCCTCGGCAGGCGAGCGCATATCGGGTTTGGACACGATTTCCATCAACGCGACACCGCAGCGGTTCAGATCGACATAGGACATGGTCGGGTGCTGATCATGCATCAGCTTGCCTGCGTCCTGTTCGATATGGATGCGTTCGATCCCGATGATCTTGTCAGCCTCGATGCCGGCCTTCTCATCCGCTTCGATCAGCAGCTGCCCTTCGCCGACGATGGGGTGGTAAAGCTGGCTGATCTGGTAGCCCTGCGGCAGATCGGCGTAGAAGTAGTTCTTGCGGTCGAACCGGCTCCAGCGGTTGATCTCCGCCTCGATCGCCATGCCGGTGCGCACCGCCTGCCGGACGCATTCGGCATTGGGAACGGGCAGCATCCCGGGCATCGCGGCATCGACGAGGGAGACTTGGCTGTTCGGCTCGGCGCCGAACGCGGTCGACGCGCCGGAGAACAGCTTGGAGTTCGAAGTGACCTGCGCATGGACTTCCAGGCCGATCACGACCTCCCATTCGCCGGTGGCACCCTGGATGCGGTAGTTGCTCATGAAATTGATCTTCTCGATATCACAGGCGAGTAGCGATAATGGATTTGGGCAGCAAAGCCACCTTTTCGAAACGGAACTCGGCATCAGGAAACAGGTGCTTCATCTGCGACATGGCCAGCATATTGTTGCTCTCGGCAAGTTTCATGGCGGAATCGAGGTTCTTGGCCGGGCCGGACCAGCCTGCCCGCACCCGGCCATGGATCTTCGCACGCAAGGCCGGAGGCAGCCAGTGGATAAATGGCACTCGATAGAAATGCGGATCGACCGGGAACCAGAAATTGGGAGTCTGGACGTAATAGGCAGGTGCAATCCTGCGAACCTCGCCTCCGAAATCGGCCATTCGGCGCCAACCTCCGACGTGTTCGATCACCGAATTCGAGTGGGCAATATCAAAGCTGAAATCCGCGTATTCGGATAGGTTACAGGCGTCGCCGATCTTGATCGTAATGTGACCTGCGGCGTCCGAATCTCGTGTGAGTTCGCTGGCGGCGTAGTTTATGCACGTGATCTCGAATCTGTTCTCGACCAGCCATTGCGTGCCGACCCGCTCCCAGTAAGCGACGCCTCCACCCAGATCGAGAATCCGACAGGCTCTTGCGCCGGGCGGGCGGGCGGCAAGCAGGAACGCCCGCAGTGCCTCATTCCGCTTGCTGCGGAAGCGGTGAGAAAGGGAGCGGGGATTCGCCGGATCGGCGATAAAGTTGCGCACATTCGCTCCTTTGGTTCATCCAAGTTCGCATCAAGCCTAGTCTTCTTCATCATCGCAGTTGCGCGTATCGAACCGCGCTTCGCCATGATCGACGTTCTTCCTGACCCAGTTCGCGACCATGAAGGTCAGCGGCACCGCGAGGACGATGCCGATCCCGGCAAGCCACAGCGGCAGGTCGGCGGTCACGAGTCCTTACCCCGCTTCGAACCGTGTTTCTGTTGCCACTCTTCATACTCGCGCCGCCGCTTGCGCTCACGTGCCGCAGCTGAGTCGTCTTTCAACGGTGGCGGACCTGCCCCGCCGACATTGGCCAGCGGCTCAATGAGCGAGCCGAGCCATTTCACCACCACTTCTCCGGCTTCGCGCTGAACCCCGCGCGCTGCTGGATCGCGAGGCCTGCGTTCAGGACGCCCTGTTCGTCGAACGGACGGCCCACCAGTTGCAAGCCGAGCGGCAAGCCATCGGCGTTGATCGTCGCGGGGACGCTCATCGCGGGCAGGCCCGCCAGCGACGCAGGCACCGCGAAGACATCGTTGAGATACATCGTCAGCGGGTCTTCGTTCATCGATCCCAGCGGAAAGCTCGCCGTCGGCGTGGTCGGGGCGAGGATTACGTCACACTCCGCAAACGCCCGCTCGAAATCGCGGGCCACCAGCGCGCGGACCTTTTGCGCCTGCGTGTAATAGGCATCGTAGAAACCGGCCGAGAGCACATAGGTGCCGATCAGGATGCGGCGCTTGACCTCGTCACCGAAGCCAGCAGCGCGGGTGGCGGCATACATGTCCTGCAGGCCGTGGCCCTCGGGCAGATCGCGAAGGCCGTAACGCACGCCGTCATAGCGGGCGAGGTTGCTCGACGCCTCGGCGGGGGCGACGATGTAATAGGCGGGCAGCGCATATTTGGTGTGCGGCAGCGAGACGTCGACGATGTCCGCGCCCGCATCCTTCAGCCACGCCTTGCCCTGCTCCCACGAATCGAGGATCGCCTGATCGGTGCCCTCCATCCGGTATTCGCGCGGTATGCCGACTTTCTTGCCACGCAGGTCGGCGTTCAATGCCGCCTCCCAGTCGGGCACGTCCATCTGAAGGCTGGTCGCGTCCTTCGGATCAAAGCCCGCCATCGCGCCGAGCATGATCGCGCAATCTTCCACCGAGCGCGCCATCGGCCCGGCCTGATCGAGGCTGGAGGCGAAGGCAACCACGCCCCAGCGCGAACAGCGGCCATAGGTCGGCTTGATCCCGCAAATGCCGGTGAAGGCGGCGGGCTGGCGGATCGAGCCGCCGGTGTCGGTGCCGGTCGCGGCAGGCGCAATGCGTGCGGCGACGGCGGATGACGAGCCGCCGGACGAACCGCCGGGGCTCATCGCAGCGTTCGAACCATGCTTGCGCCACGGCGAGGCAACATTGCCGAAGTAGCTCGTTTCGTTCGAGCTCCCCATCGCGAACTGATCGAGGTTCAGCTTGCCCAGCATCCCGGCACCCGCGTCCCACAATTTCTGCGAAACGGTCGATTCGTAGCGGGGGGTGAAGCCTTCGAGGATGTGACTGGCCGCGGTGGTCTGCACGCCATTGGTGGCGAACAGATCCTTCATCCGGATCGGCACGCCCGCCATCGCGCCCAGCGTTTCGCCAGAGGCGCGCGCCGCGTCCACCGCATCGGCAGCGGCAAGCGCGTGGTCAGGCGTGGTGACGATAAAGGCATTGAGCGCGGCGGCATCCGCCACGGCGGCGTTGAAGGCTTCTGCCACTTCGCGCGCGGTGAAGCTGCCAGCGCGCACGCCGTCGCGGATGTCCTTGACGCCGAGTTCAGTCAGGTCGGTCATGCTATTCGATCACTTTCGGAACGCCGAAAAAGCCGTGCTCTGCGGCAGGCGCATTGGCAAGCACATCATCGCGCCGCCCGCCGCCGGTCAGCGCATCGGCATCGACGACATCATCACGCAGGCGCAGCGTGTTGGGGATCACAGCCGCCATCGGCGCGATCCCCGTCACGTCAACCTCGCCCAGCTGTTCGACCCATGCGAGGATGCCGTTCAATTCGGGCACCATGCGGTCAAGCTCGGCATCTTCCATGCGGATGCGTGCCAGCGAAGCGATCTTGGCGACGGTTGCCTTGTCCACCGACATGTTCTGCGCCCCTTACTGGCCCGGCACAGGCGGGGCGCCAGCGGGACCGCCGGGGCCGGGACCGCCCGCGCCCTCGCCCATCTGGCCCTGCATCGCCTGCTGCAGGATGGCGAGATTGCGTTCAAAAGTCTGCTGGCTCATCACGTCGACCACCTCGATTTCGAATTCGAGATCGGCATTGGGCGGAATCGGCGCGCCTTGGGGCGGTTCGGCCCCATAGGCCTTGTCGGCCGGAATGAAGAGCGTGTACTTGCCGCCCTTCTGCATCTGCTTCAGCCCTTCGAAAAAGCCGGGAATGGTCGCGCCTTCCTCGATCGGGAAGGGTGTGCCTTCGGGGAAAATCCCCTCGACCGGCAGCGGGATGTCACGCGATTCGTCGAATACCGTGCCGTCTGCGGCAAGCGTGCCCTTGTATTTGATGAACAGGACATCGCCGTCCTGCGGCATCGGGCCGGTGCCGGCGGTGATGGTGTCGACATTCAGCCCGCGCGGCACCGCGGCCCAGGCCAGCCCCGCCCCGATGGCGATGGCGAGGATGACGCCGATCCACAGCTTGGTCAGCGAACCCTTTGCGACGGGCTGGATCGGAACGCGGGTAATCTCTGTCATGATCTGGTCCTGAGTGGCGGGGCGCTCTGCACCGCATGATGACGGCAAAAGGGCGCGGGGATGAGCCGCGCCCTGATGGCTTATCGTAAGGAGGGTTTCAAGCGACTTGCGCGCAGGCAGGCGTGCTTGGCGACGGGATTACTTCGCCCCGTCACGCTCCATCCGCTTGCGCTCCATCTTGCGGGCGCGGCGGACGGCGGCAGCCTTTTCACGGGCGCGCTTTTCGCTCGGCTTTTCATAGTGGCGACGCAGCTTCATCTCGCGATAAACGCCTTCGCGCTGCAGCTTCTTCTTGAGCGCGCGAAGGGCCTGATCGACATTGTTATCGCGAACGATGATTTGCATAAAAGACGACTACCTCATTTCCAAACGCCCAGAGCCCGCCGATTCTACGCGGGGGTACGCGATGAATTGCCAAAGAAACACAGGCGATTCCCACAGGGATTCACCCTTCAATCGGCGCCCCGATAGTCCAACACTGCCCGAAAGGCAACCCGTCAGCGTGTTCGGGCGCGGCGAAGCGTGCTGCCCGCGCTAGGCAGAGCGGCTTGCCGCCGCTAAAGGCCATTGCGATGACCTCCCCTGCCCTTTCTTCTTTCGCCGCATCGGCGCTGGTCGCCGGCGGCGGCGCGCTCGGCGCGCTGGCGCGCTATCAGACCGGCCGGCTGCTGTCCCACACACTGGGCGCCCAAGCGGTCGATGCCTTTCCCTGGCCGACGCTGGTGGTCAATATCATCGGCAGCCTGTTGATGGGGGCGCTGCTGGGCTGGCTCGCGCGCGGGCCTATCGAGGCCGGAATGGCGGAGAGCATGCGCCTGCTGGTGGGCGTGGGACTGCTGGGCGGCTTCACCACATTCAGCGCCTTCAGCGCCGAGCTGGTGACGCTGCTGCATCGCGGGCAGATGATCGACGCGCTTGGCTATGGCGCGGCCTCGCTGATTGCCGGAATGGCGGCGATGATCGTCGGCCTCGTCACCGCGCAGGCCGTGTCATGAACGGACCGTCCGACGAAGTCCGGCAGTTTACCGTCAGCGAAGACGATGACGGCATCCGGCTCGACCGCTGGTTCAAGCGGAATCTGCCGCAGGTCGGGTTCGCCACGGTGTCGCGCTGGGCGCGCACCGGGCAGATCCGGGTCGATGGCAAGCGCGCCAAGCCCGAGGATCGCCTTGCAGAGGGGCAACAATTGCGCGTGCCGCCGGGGGGGGACGAGCCTCCTGCATCCGGCCCGCGCAAGACCGCGCCGCGCGCCCGCACGCTTTCCCCCGAACAGATCGCCGAGGCCAAGGCCATGGTGATCCGCGAAACGCCGAGC
>Ga0076930_101707_pt1 | contig 10729 bp, 8 predicted proteins | sample HotLakConsoUCCRE_FD_71149 | JGI IMG/M metagenome (GOLD analysis project Ga0076930, IMG submission 71149) | Hypersaline microbial mat communities from Hot Lake, Washington, USA - Hot Lake Consortium UCC-RE (version 3) (version 3) ...
TTTGGAAAATTCAAAAAGCTGGGCCATGAACAAGTTTATCCGCAATAGTGTGGGAAACGTAAGTATCACCGCCAAAGACAGCCACAACCGGCCCAGGAATATGTCTGCCAACTATCAATTTGAAGGGCTGTTTGGCAGACAGGAATATAATGTAAAAATATCCTTCCGGGATGGGGTTCCGGACTGCCTTTATTTTCAGGATTACCCCAATACCTGCCGAACAGCCGACCGGCGCATAGTGGCCGCTTTCAGAGAAGGAAAATACATTGCCCGGTAAAGCCGCTAAATTGAAATGCTACTGTTTTCGAAAGAAAATCCCTCCCGACTCTGGTCGGGACAGGCTCTGCCCCCTTGAAGGGGGATTTCGGGTAGGAATTTACGGGTTCGTTTTTTAAAAAACTGTAAATCAATTTGTTTAATAATACATCGTTGTCCTGATTTATGCATTTATTAAAATGTCAGGTCTCGCTGTGACGACCTAACCCGTCATCGGTCGCCCCAACTCTCCTTGGTCCCTGACCCTGTCGGACTTCGGCAGGCTCAGTCTTAAAAGGGAGCGATCTGAAACGGAGCGGAGGCGTATGTCCATCGGGAAATGGGAATAGGATCGATAGGTCGCTTACGTTCCCCCTCAGACTGCCATTCAAATGCTTTTCTAAAAAATAAAAAGAAGGAAAGGTGTATGTAAACAATTTCTCCTATTTTTACCCGAATAAAATATTGGAAAGCATGCAGTTTTGACCGGCTCATTCAATAGCATGAATCCATAACAATAATTATTTTCGCAAAAGCAGGCAAATACTCATTATAACCTATGATCGCAGCTTCACCTTCATCCAACCGAATCCTCTCCATAGATGTATTGCGGGGATTTGATATGTTAATGATTATTTTTGCAGACCGCTTTTTCATGTCCCTTCACAGGGGCGCCGGAACTCCCCTGACGGGATTTCTGGCCAATCAATTCGATCACCCGGAATGGTTTGGCTCTACCTTCTATGACATCATCATGCCACTATTCCTGTTTGTAGTGGGGGCGGTAATACCCTTTTCCCTGTCACAGCGCATGCAGGACCAAAACACTAAAGCGCAGCTCTACCGAAAACTGTTACGACGATTTGTTGTATTATTTATACTGGGCTGGATCGTGCAGGGAAACTTGCTGGCACTGGATCCGGGGCAGTTCAAGGTTTTCAGCAATACCCTGCAGGCCATTGCTGTCGGCTATGTTTTTTCCTGTCTGGCTTTTATCCACCTGAGTAAAAACGGCAGGTACCTCTTGTTTGCTTTTTGCCTGATTGCCTATGCCTTGCTGCTCACTGTACCGCAGGTCCCCGGAGTAGGAAGAAGCACGCTTTTACCGGACCAGAATTTTGCTTTGTATTTGGACCGGCTGGTATTTGGTCCTTTTGACGATGGCTTGCAATACACCTGGTTGCTTTCCGGACTGGGGTTTACGGCCACCACATTATCGGGATTGTTTGCCGGTGAATGGATCAAGTCAGACATGCCACGCAAAAAAGTGGCCGGCTACCTGGTAATAGCAGGTTTGATAGCTCTGAGTATCGGATTGATTTGGGGCATCTGGCACCCCATCGTCAAAAAAATATGGACCAGCTCTTTTGTATTGGCCTCTTCCGGGGTTTGCTACCTCTTGCTGGCTGCTTTCTATTGGATCATTGATGTCAAAGGCAAAACAGGATGGATCTTTCCCCTGAAAGTAATCGGCATGAATGCCATCACTGCCTATGTGCTCTCCCATGTGATTGACTTTCCGGGTGTAGCTGAGGACCTGCTTTTTGGCCTGGAACAATACAGTGAAGCCTGGTACCCGGTATGGACCAGTATAGGAGGTTTTGTGATCCTGTATATCCTGCTCTGGTACATGTACAAGAAAAACACCTTTGTTAAGGTTTAAAGTGACTTTTTGAAAAAATAGGGAACAACCAAATCCATTTTCAACCCATGAGATTACTTGCGGTTCAATTGTTTTTGGGGCTACTTTTGCTATTTTTCCTTACTGAAAATGCCATTTCACAAATTGAAATGAGCCGGTCCATGGGTGTACTTGTTGCACCAGAAGAACTCGCCATTATCAAAGAAAAATCCCTCCAAGGGGAAGAACCCTTTAAACAAAATCAACAGGAATTCCTTCACTTAATTGACAGCTTGATGGCTGTATCCGCCGGGTGGCAAGAGCTCTCGGGAGAGGTGATTGTATACGATCGAAGTTCAACGAGTCCTATTCAGCTAAGCTCGACCGGTGGCAAACTGGTTTACGGAACAGCCCTGGCCTGGCACCTTACCGGGGAGGAAAAATATGCGGAAAAATCCAGGTCCCTGATCCTGGACCTAACCGACACCTATGGCTACCGCAATGATGCCGAAGACAGCTTTCACTGGGGGGCACAGGGGATATTGAATTTGGCCCGTGGAGGTACTCCTTACATTTATGCCGCAGACCTGCTGGGATCCTGGTCAGGATGGTCGCAAAAAGACAAGTTGCGCTATCAGATTTGGTTACGGGACATCATGTATCCCAAAGTAGCCTGGGCAAGTCGCTGGCGAAAAAACAATTGGGGGGTGGCGGGTTCCTTTTCATCAGCCCTTATCGCCTGGTACCTGAGAGATCATCCTGATTGGGAGCTGAAGGAAATCAGCCCTAAAGTCCAAATACTCAGTCCAAATGAAGCTTTTGCCTCTCACAACCAGTACCAGATCGGCCGCTTGCTCACCAGCGATGAATGGAAAATGGACGGAAAAGTGGACCTCTGGGGGATTTTACCCAACGGTGCCATTCCGGAGGAAATCCGTCGCGGGGATGATCCCATCGACGGAGATCACCTGCCGTCTGACGGTAGCGGTACTCACTATACCATGACTTTTATAGAGCACCTTACGGCCCATGCGGAATTTCTCCGAAGATTGGGGGATACCAGCCTGTACGATCATATTGCCAAAGATGGATCGGGATCGCTTTTGAATGCCTATTTGTTTGTGGTCGATAACCCGGTAAAGTCCCACTGCTTCACTTCCAACCGGATCAATGCCTTGTATTTCGCTTATGATTACTACCGGCACCCTGCCCTGCTTTCTTCGCTGCAGCACTGTGGTCCCGGGAATATCTCCGGACAGCGGTTGGCACTTTTTGGCAGGCTTACCAGACCCCTGACCAAAACCCAGTGACCCAACCTGAGAAATGGCATTCAAACCTTCATCTTTAAACTCAAAGCCATGCAGCACCCAAATAAAAATCAAAGGCAGTTAGCAATAATCAGGTAATCCGGAGTATTTTTACAGTCGTTACCCATTGTTTATTTACAAAACCCAGTGAAGCAACAGCGAAAACTCGATCATTGTCTGAATTGTGGCAAACCTTTGCCTGAAAGGGATAATTACTGCCCCGATTGCGGACAGGAAAACAAGGACCAGAAAGTTCCTGTGGGCGTTTTTATTGAGGAATTGCTCACCAGCCTTTTTAGCTTTGACAGCAGGTTCCTGCAGACCCTGACCGCCTTTTTTTTCCAACCAGGTAAACTTACACGGGCATTCAATGAAGGGCAGCGCAAAAAGTATACTCACCCGATAAGGCTTTATCTGGTATTTTCCCTCTTTTATTTTTTCATGATTGGCTTTCTGATCCCCAAAGATTTTTTTGACAGGGTCCTGAATACAGTACAACCTGATAATATGGCTGCATTTCAGGAAAAATTCAATCAGGAAAGCGGAGAACCAGGGGCTGCTGATAGTGCCCGTATCGAAGAAGCCCTGAGAAAAGCAGATGAAATCCAGTCGGAATATTTTTCAAATGCACCTCCGGCAGACAGCAGTACCAACAGGGAAAATTATTCCTGGAAAGCACTCCGCTTTCTATCCATTGACCCGGAAGTGAGCACAGAAAAATTTGGGCAGGCATTGGACAGCAGTGCCTTTGCTTTTGATGTCGGACTCTCCCTGCAAAAAAAGCGGGACCTTGTGGCCCATTCCAATTTGTTCCTGATACAGGTGGCCAAAAACCTGCCCCTGATGATGCTCCTTTTACTGCCTGTGTTTGCCTTTTTTATCCAACTCTTATATGCCAATCGGTTGGTTTTTTACATGGAAAACCTGATTCTTGGCTTTCACCTGCATGCCTTTGCCTATGCCTTATATGGCATCGTAATTCTTTTAACTTTTCTTGGAGGAATACAAAGTAGCTGGTTAATCGTCGGGGCATTTGTATGGGTAACAACTTACGCCTACCTCGCCCTTCTAAAAATATACCGGCAACACTGGTTCAAAACCCTGATCAAATTCTGGATACTCGGGTGCCTTTACCTTACGGTATTGCTTAGCGGGATGGCAGCTGAATTGTACCTTTCCTTGCTGCTACTTTGATATGGACCCCCTATTGATCCGACTAAAACGGATGTTGCCTGCCAGGGATATTTTTTATCTCCTCGGGAAGGAAAACATATTTTGCCCCGTCAGGGCTGGGCTTTACATCATGGATTTTAACAGGGCTGCACCCTGTGCTTTGGTGTTGCGCACTTTCAGTGCTTGATTATCGAACCATTTACTTTCAGATTTATCCTTAAATGTAGGGGGTTTTAAATTTCCGGTAAAATAATTCAAGAGTATCATCCCTGTGAGTTATAAATATTCCTATCAGACTTGAACCCTGAAGGGGCGGGATACTAAAGCGATGGGTGCAGCCCATCGGAAATAGCCTCATATTTTGGTTCAGCTCTGAAGGAGCGCAATATTTTCCGATATTCGCCAAAATAGATTGGAGAACATATTTTGCTCCGTCAGGGCTGGGGTTCACATTATTGATGGTGGCACAGGGCTTTACCCTGAGCTTTGGTTTTTTGCCCCTTCAGAGCTTGGATTGAAATAATTGGATATGGTCGATGATATTTGCATATAACTACCCAGCTGAGTCGGACTGAGTAAAAAGTCCAAATTACAAACTACGAGCTAAAAAATACCTGGCAAGAAACCAGACCATAAATCCCTAATAGCTATCAATCACTCCAATAATGCAGCTATTTGACATAAGGGCAGGCCACACTGATCCATGCGGTATTTATCGTCAAAATAGGCTGCCAATGCCATGGTTTCATAGGCCTTTTCAGGATCATAAGCCACACCGGGCTGGTATTTTTCCAATCCTGCGGCAGCCCTTTCCTGATCCAGCTTAACTTTTGAATTTTCCCACTGCCGGTAAATTTTCTCCCCTTTGGCATAAGGCAGCACATAATCCAGCGAACCGGCCACAGAGGCACCATCAGCTGATTTTTTGTAGAAAAAGTCTTTTCCACGACCTGCTTCCAGCTCTAGAGTAATCAAAAATTGGAGAAGCGGTTTTAGCCCGCTAACATGGTAACTGAGGGCATCACGCTGCCGTATATCTGCACTGCTCCCGTCGGCAAAAAGGGCATGCTCCACATAGTAAGCTGCCTTTTCCTCTGCCCAGGAAACAAGTTTGTCATCTTCCAGCAACAAACCTATGGTCCCCACCAGATTGATGCGTTTGGTTTCCCAGTTATTTAAAGGAACCCGGTCGTTTTCAATTTCAGTCCTTGCCATTTTTCTCAACCAGTCTTTCATCATGTTTTGTTGCCGGCTTTCCATATGGGGTTTCAAATAGGCATAGGCATAGACCACAGGAAGCAATTTATTCTCGTTAATCGGGTTGCCGGTAGGTTGGAACATAGCTGCCCAGCCAAGGCTATAATCCATCATCTTTTTCAGGCTATGAGTATCACCAAAAAAAGCATGGTGCCAATAAAAAAGGGCCAGCTTATCCATGTCTTCCAAATGGCGGACGGTTTCAATGCGGGCAGGGTTGTTGTCCAGCATTCCCTCATAATGAATTTCAACCAGAGGATCAGGTTCATCATCCTTAATGTCCGCCACGGCTGCCTGTAATTCTTCCCTGATCGATACCGGTACTTCACTGGAAGCCAAAGATTTCAGTGCTTTAGGGTGTAGCAGGGTTCTAAAATCGGGGTAGATGGCCCCGACTTGTAGAAAAATAAAAGCATATAAAACAGTTGAAATCAGCATCATGGTTGTCTGGTTTTGGTATATCCAATCCTAAATTTAGTTCTTTTTGATGCCTAAATCAAAAAACCCAAAAAATGCATTGGGGAAGGTAAAGCGGATCTTAAAGCCTTAATCGAATCGTTGCATAAAATCTTTTTTGTAAGCCAGGGGAGTCATTTTCATCTTTTCCTTGAATTGCCTGTTGAAATTCGACAGGGTGTTGAAACCACTTTCATAACTCACCTCGCTGATGTTCAGGTTTTCCTTGTGCAACAGCTTACAGGCATGGCTGATCCTCACCTCTGATAAAAAATCCGAAAAGGATTTGTTCATCCTGGATTTGAAATACCTTGAAAACGAACTGCTGCTCATATTGATCAGACCGGCCACTTCCTCCAGTTTGATGGGCTGTTGAAAATGATCCATGACAAAGGCATATACTTTGCTCATCCGGTCCTTTTCGGATTCCTTGTTGGCATTGATATAACCGGCCTGCACAATCGGATTTACTTCAGAGGAGCGGGCCATCAGCATTAAAATTTGTAGCAAACCAATGATCTTTTCCAGCCCTTTTTGATCCAATAGCCTGATCAGCAAAGGCCTGATTTGTTCATTGGTCTGGCCCAGAATTTCCAGTCCAAGTGAAGCCTTGCCCAACAAGACCTGCAATTCTTCAAATTCTTCCTTTTGCAAGAGCTCCCTGCCAAAAAAATTTTCAGGAAAATACACCACGATACCGTGTGTCATCAGCTGGCTGTCTTTTTCAAAATATTCCTGATCGTTACGCCATAAGTGAGGCAGGTTAGGCCCTGAAAACACCAGGTCATGCGCCTTGAATGTACGCATGTCATCACCAACAAACCGGGTTCCCCTCCCTCTTAATACCAGAAACAATTGATACTCCGGATGGAAATGCCAGTTCTTATCAAAAAAGGGGGCTTTCAGTTCCTTGATTACAAAAGCATTTTGCTCAGGAATTCGGGATTTTTGGAAAGGTTTTTTCATCAGCTAGTTACTTTATGCGAAAAATCACGGTAAAAATACGTAAAAATGACAAAATACAGTCATAATTAGATAAAAAACAGTAAGAAATACACTTATAAATAGCCCAAATTAGTACATTGAAACAATAAGGCAATAAGTACCCAAACAATAATAACAATGAAATACTTCGGGTTAATCACTGTAGCCATGCTCCTGTTGATGGGATGTGGCGGCAACTCCTCTAAAATTGAACTCTCGGATGGCCCCAGAAGGGCGGAAATCCTGTTCCTGGGCCATGAGAGTACCCACCACAATTCCGAAAAACTAATGCCTGGCCTGGCCAGACATCTTTTCCAGCAAGGCATCAATCTTACCTATACAGCTGATCCCGATGACCTGAATGCCGAAAAACTCAGGCTTTATGATGGCCTGATGATCTATGCCAACCATGACGAAATCACAGCGGAGCAGGAAAAGGCATTAAAAGACTATGTAGAGGGAGGTAAGGCCTTAATCCCTATACACAGTGCTTCCTTTTGCTTCCGCAATTCCGATTGGTTTGTGGAAACGGTGGGGGGACAATTTTCCTCTCATGGTACCGGAGATTTTACGGCCAGTATTACCGACTCCTCTCATCCTGTTATGGCAGGTATTTCCGAATTTGAAACCTGGGATGAGACCTATGTTCACAGTCAGCTCAACGAGGACATGACCGTATTAATGGAGCGGGTCGAAGGTGACCACAGGGAGCCGTACACCTGGGTAAGGGAGCAGGGCAAAGGCCGGATTTTCTACACGGCCTACGGGCATGATGAGCGAACATGGGACCAGCCCGAATTTTTAAAGCTGGTTGCCAATGGCGTTATGTGGGCCATTGGGGATAAAGTGGCCCAACAGGTGGCTGATTATGATATTCCCCAAACACAATTTGAAGACGCAGAAATTCCGAATTACGAAAACCGGGATCCCGCCCCCCGTTTTCAGCTGCCGCTCTCACCTGAAGCTTCCATGAAGCTTGTTCAGGTTCCTGTAGGTTTTGAATTACAGCTATTTGCCTCGGAGCCGGATATCATCAATCCTATGGCCATGTGCTGGGATGACAAAGGGCGTTTGTATGTAATAGAAACCACCGATTACCCCAATGAGGTCAGACAGGAAGGTGGCAATGATAAGATTAAAATCCTGGAAGATACTGACGGCGACGGAAAAGCAGATAAAATCACGGTTTTTGCTGAGGGCCTGAATATCCCCACCAGTATGGTTTATGTCAATGGAGGCATATTGATTTCCATGGCCCCTGATTTTGTATTCCTGAAAGATACCGACGGAGATGACAAAGCGGATCAGCGGGAAACCATCATAACGGGATGGGGCAAAAGTGATACCCATGCCGGGCCATCCAACCTGCGTTACGGCTTTGACAACAAAATCTGGGGAGTTTTGGGCTATTCCGGTTTCCGGGGTGAAATAGACAACCAACCCTTTTCCTTCGGCCAGGGCGTTTACCGCTTCGACCCCGATGGGACGGATTTTGAATTTCTGGGCAATACCAGCAACAATACCTGGGGTCTGGGTTTTTCTGAGGAAAACAATGTATTTATATCTACGGCAAACGGTCAGCATAGTGCTTACCTGGCCATGCCAGGAAAATATGTCAGGCGGCCTGTACAAGGAGGATCAATGAATGCTGTGCATGGTATCGATTCCCATTATGACATGCCTCACCTCACTCCTTTTTTAAGACAGGTAGACTGGCATGGGGGCTATACAGCAGCGGCCGGACATCATTTCTACACGGCCAGAAACTTTCCCAAATCTTACTGGAACAGGGTAGCTTTTGTGGCCGAACCCACCGGAAGGGTATTGCACAATGCCATCATTGAAAAGGATGGTTCGGGTTTTGTAGAAAAGAATGGTTTCAACATACTGGCCAGTTCAGACGAATGGTTTTCCCCCGTACATGCGGAGGTCGGACCTGACGGGGCATTATGGATTGCAGACTGGTACAATTTTATCATACAGCACAACCCTACCCCAAAAGGTTTTGAAAATGGGGAGGGAAATGCCTACATCAACCCACTCCGGGACAGGGAGCATGGCAGAATCTACAGGATGGTCTACAAGGGATCCGATGATTACAACACCATGGATATTGATCCGTCCAGTAACAGTGACCTGATCAGCGGATTAAAAAGTGACAACATGTTTTGGCGCATGACGGCCCAAAAACTGATTGTGGAAAACCAAAACACCAGCATTGCCAATGAATTATTAAAATTGGTGGACAACCCTTCTGTGGATGAAATCGGCCTTAACAGCCCTGCCGTGCATGCTTTATGGGCATTGCATGGAACGGGGGCAATGGATGGTAGTAATGAAGCTGCCCTGAAGGTAGTCACCGGAGCTTTGAAACATCCTGCTGCTGGAGTGCGAAAAAATGCCTTGATGGTATTGCCCAGAAACCAGCAGGTTTTGCAGGCCATTCTGGATGCCAACTTGCTCAATGATCCTGATCTGAATACCCGGAAAGCGGCTTTTCTGGCTGTGGCGGATATGCCTTCATCGGATGCAGCATCCAAACTGATCCTGGAAGCAAGCAATGAAGCGGACAACTCCTCGGATGATTACCTGCCTCAGGCCATCTTTGCCGCCGTGCTTAGTCATCCACAATCCTTCAATGAATTATCCGGTAGTATCCTTGAGGTCAACACGCCGGATTCCCTGATGACCCTTGGAGAGAAAGTAACCAAAAGCCTGATCGAAGAGCAATACAGCCTGGACCGGAGGGCAGGTATTCCCTACCCGCCTGAAATCATTGGTAAGGAAATCCATGTCCAGGCCACCATCAGCAAGGCCGACGACCCGCTTGAAGGCGTAATTCTGGCCCAGGGCAATGCAGAAAACGGCTATAGCCTGTACATTCAGAACAACAGGATAAACTGGCTGGTCAGACAAGATGGTAAATCGTACCAGGCCACTTCCAGGGGCAGCCTTCCCGGGCAGCAGTTTGTATTGAAAGCCAGTCTGCTTGAAAGCGGTGATATGGCCATCAGTATTGATGATAAACAAGTCGGCTCAGGAATGGCTCCCGGCTTGTTCTCTACAGCACTTAACCCTGACCGAGTCAGAATAGGTCATGACAATATGGGCTCCGATCAGGTGGGTACCTATCCTGACAGGTTTTATTTCAGGGGAAGGATGAATAGCCGTACCTCTCACATGAATTTAAAAGTTCCTGCTGGTGGCGATAGCGAAAGCAGCACCACAACGGCTGAGGTAGCTTCAGGCAGTTCCGCAGGAGAAGTGACCATCAAAATGGGGGTGATCCAGCATGAAATGAAATTCGATAAAGCTACTTTCACCGTTAAGGCAGGACAGCAGGTAACCATCGATTTTGTCAACGATGACTTCATGCAGCACAACCTGCTGATCGGAAAAGCAGGAAGTCTGGAAACCATTGGTAAGGCTGCAGATGAACTCGCCCGTGACCCGAAAGGCATGGAAATGAATTTCGTTCCTGAGATTCCTGAAATTTTGGCTTCTACTCCCCTTGTCAATCCGGAAACCAGCGAGAGCCTGGTATTTACCGCTCCCACCGAACCGGGAGAATACCCTTACCTATGCACCGTTCCTGGACATTGGAGGATTATGAACGGCATCATGATTGTGGAATAATTTTTTCAACAAAACCCAAAAATATGGCTTTAGATTTTTG
>Ga0076930_101070_pt1 | contig 10714 bp, 8 predicted proteins | sample HotLakConsoUCCRE_FD_71149 | JGI IMG/M metagenome (GOLD analysis project Ga0076930, IMG submission 71149) | Hypersaline microbial mat communities from Hot Lake, Washington, USA - Hot Lake Consortium UCC-RE (version 3) (version 3) ...
GATCTCCACCTCGCCGCGCAGGAGGGGAAACAGCCTCACCTTGGCCTCGATCGAAGCCACGTCGATCCGCCATTCGGCCCCGCCGAAAATGCCGCCGAATGTCACGTCCACGAGAATGATCACGCGACCCTGGTGCGATGAAACCGCGGCCTGCTCTGGCAGGCGGATCTCGCCACCACTCCATGTCGCGGCTGGGCCGTGACAGCCGTGCGCAGCCTGTCGTCGGACACGAGGCTCGGCAGCGGCCGATAAGTCGCCGCTGCGCCGCCCGCAAGGACAAGCACGGATACTGCCACGATCAGGAGGTGACGCCGTGTCGGGATGATCTGTCTAATCCAAGTCACCGTTGCGTGACCTTCCGTTGCTCGGAGCGGACGTCACCTGCAGGACGGACCGCCCGTCGCGGCGGTCCTTGCCCGGCAGGCTCTCCCTGACCCGCTGCGGCAACCGGCGTTCCGCACCCCGCTGTCCGGCAAGTTGTCGGCACTTCGGACATCGCACAAGGGCGGGTCCGGCGCGGCCGGCTATGCGAGTGTCTCGGAAGCCCGCGCCGGGATCGGCCGCTATCTCGGCTTCTACAACAGCCGCCGCCGGCCTCCTTCATCGCGTGACAGACCCCCCGATCAGGCCTAATTCAATTCGCCGACGCCCGAAGCGGTGGCGGCGTAACCGAGGCGGAGAACCATTTGGTAAACGCCCGCAACCTGTTCAGATCAACCGATCCACCTCTCAAGGTCGGCGGCAGGTCCGGCTCAGGTCTCCGTCGCGGTCCGCATGCAGTCGATCAGCGCGCCTTTCCGCTCGAACCCGATCCCGGGCGCCTGCGGCAGGCCGACGCGGCCGTTCTCCACGCGAATATCATCCGCGAAACCGCCGAAGGGCGCGAAGACCTCCGGATAGCTCTCGTTGCCGCCGAGCTTCAGGCCGGCGGCGATGTTCAGCGACAACTGGTGCCCGCCGTGGGGGATGACGTTGCGGTTCGAAAAGCCGTACTCGGGAAGCAGCGAAAGGGTTCGCAGATACTCGACGACACCATAAGACAACGCGCAGTCGAACTGGAGCCAATCCCGGTCGGGGCGCATCCCGCCATGCCGCAGAAGGTTCCGCGCGTCCTGGTGGCTGAAGAGGTTCTCGCCCGTCGCCATGGGCCTCGCGTAATGCCGTGCGAGTTCGGCCTGAAGCGCGTAATCGAGCGGGTCGCCCGCCTCCTCGTACCAGAAGAGACCGTAGGGCTCGAGCGCCTCGGCGTAGGCGATCGCCGTGTCGAGGTCGAAGCGACCGTTCGCGTCGACCGCGAGGAACCGTCCTTCACCGACGACCTCGAGCACCGCCTCGATCCTGCGGCGGTCCTCGTCAAGGGAGGCGCCGCCGATCTTCATCTTCACGACCTCGTAGCCCATGTCGCGATAGCGGCGCATCTCGTCCTTGAGCTGCGCGTCATCCTTGCCGGGGTAATAGTAGCCGCCCGCGGCGTAGACGAAGACGGTCTCGTCGATGGTGCCGTCGCCCTCGGTGTCCGCGAGGTGGCGGTAGAGCGGCACGTCCGCGATCTTCGACACGAGGTCCCATATGGCCATGTCGATGACACCCACCGCGACCGACCTCTCCCCGTGCCCGCCGGGTTTCTCGTTCGTCATCAGCGTGTCCCAGACCTTGCGGGGGTCTAGATTGGCGCCGGTCGCGTCGAGCAGGCTTCCGGGGTCGGCGGCCCGCAGGCGCGGCAGGAAACGCTCGTTGAGAAGTCCCGAGGCGGCGTACCGCCCGTTCGAGTTGAAGCCGTAGCCCACCAGCGGCCTGCCGTCGCGGACCACATCGCTGACCACGGCGACGACGCTCGCGGTCATCTTCGAGAAATCGACGTAGGCGTTCCGGATCGGGCTCGAGATCGGCACGACGGCGTCGCGGATTTCGGTGATGCGCATGGGATGTCCGTTTTCCAGGTCGCGACAGGTTCCGGGATTTCCACAAGCGGCGCAAGGCAAGTCGTGCCGGTTTGCCGGGCGCGGGCCCGAATGCCGACAAGCGGACTTGGGAAGTGGTTTACCCGTCCCGGTGCTTCCGATAGCCTCCAACCTGACAGAGGAGGAGGATACCCAATGTTTGCACTCGTTCGGACCGTGGCCCTGCCGATGGGCATGGCATTTTCAGCAGCGTTCGGCATGGTCGCGCCGGCCGCCGCGCAGGATTTTCCCACGCGCGCGCTCGAATACATCATTCCGTTCAACCCCGGCGGTGAATCGGATGTCACTGCCCGGCTGCAGGAACCTTTGCTGAAAGAGGAACTGGGCGTGGACGTGAACGTCCGCCACCAGCCCGGCGGCGGCGGGGCCGTCGCCTGGAGCGAGTTCCAGTCCAACGCCGAGCCCGACGGTCACGAGATCATCGGGATCAACCTGCCGCATATCGTGGGACAGCCGATCCAGCGCGCCGACGCCGGCTACGCGACCGAGGACTTCGAGATCATCACCTGGTTCCACTTCACGCCACACGTACTCGTCGTGCCGGCGTCGAGCCCCTTCCAGACCCTCGAAGAGCTGGTGGCCTATGCCGAGGAGAACCCGCAGGCGGTGACCATGGGCGGCAGCGGCACCTTCAGCGGCAACCACCTCGAGACCCTGCGCTTCGAGGAACTGGCCGAGGTCGATGTCACCTACATTCCGTTCACCGGCACCGGCCCGCTTCCCGCCGCCATCCTCGGCGGGCATGTCGGCTCGCTCATGAGCAACTCGACGCTCGGGGTGCAGCTTGGCGACCAGGTGCGTGTGCTGGCGGTGGCGGCCGACGAACGGCTCGAGGTGCTGCCCGATGCGCCCACCTTCAAGGAGCAGGGCTACGATATCGTGGGCGGAACCTATCGCGGCGTCGCCGCGCCGAAGGGCACGCCGGCGGACCGCATCACCATGCTCGCCGATCTCTTCACCGAGATCAACGACACGCTGGGCGAACGCCAGATCCCGATGGGCTTCCAGATGACCGACATTCGCGGCGATGACGCCATCGCCCTGCTTGACCGGTTGAAGACCCAGTACGGGCCGTATCTCGAAGGGAACTGACCTGCCCGTGCCGCCGCCGCCCGAACGGGCCGCGGCGGCACGTCCGCACCGATCGGTTCAAGGTGAGGCAAGATGGACGTATTCCTGGCCGCGGCGCAGTCGATCCTCGCGCCGCACATGCTTCTGCTGGTTTTCCTGGGGGTGACGGCGGGTCTCTTCGTCGGCGCGCTGCCCGGTCTGACCGCGACCATGGCGCTTGCGCTGATGCTGCCGTTCACCTTCACGCTCGATGCCCTCGAGGGCCTCGTGGCGCTCGGCGCCGTCTATATGGGCACGATCTATGGCGGCGCCTTCACGGCGATCCTTATCAATACGCCCGGCACGCCGTCCTCGATCGCGACGACCTTCGACGGGCACCCGATGGCCAAGCAGGGCAGGGGCCTCGAGGCGATCAGCATCGCGACGATCGCCTCTGTCGTCGGCGGCCTGGTCGGTGTCGCCTTCCTTCTGCTCGCGGCACCGCCACTGGCGAAACTCGCCATCCGGTTCGGCCCGGCGGAGATGTTCTGGATCGCTGTCCTCGGCCTGACACTGATCGGCACCCTCGCCTCCGGGTCGGTGCTCAAGGGCCTCCTCGGCGGCGCGATCGGGCTCCTGATCGGAACCATCGGCATTTCGCCCATCGGCGGAGAGAGCCGTTTCACTATGGGCTGGCCGCCCCTGCAGGGGGGCGTATCGCTCATCGTGGCGCTGATCGGCCTTTTCGTGATCCCCGAACTCCTCGACATGATCCGCCGCGGCAGCGCCGCCCTGGCGCCTCCGCCGGGGGTTGCCCCGTCAGGCTTCAACTTCGGTTCGGCCGCGCGCACGGTGTTCTCGAAGCCGGTGAACCTGATCCGGTCCTGCCTCATAGGTCAGGTCATCGCCGTGATCCCCGGCGCGGGCGGCAGCATCACGAGCCTCGTCGCCTACAACGAGGCGAAGCGGGCCTCGAAGTCGCCCGAGACCTTCGGCAAGGGCAATCCGGAGGGGCTGATCGCGTCTGAATCGAGCAACAACGTCATGGTCGCGGGCTCGATGGTGCCGCTTCTTGCACTCGGCATTCCCGGCGCGCCGCCCGACGCGGTGATCCTCGGGGTGATGCTCTTGCACGGGCTGCGACCGGGGCTCGATCTCTTCACCGAAAGCGGGGTGCTGGCGAACGGGTTCATCCTGTCGATGGGGCTCGCCGCGCTGATGCTCATTCCGGTCGGCCTGCTCGGGGGGCAGATCATCTACCGGATCGTCCTGCGCACGCCCTATTACTTCCTCGTCCCGACGATCCTCGTCATCACGATGCTCGGCACCTACGCGCTGCGCAACAACCTGCTCGACATCGCCATCATGCTCGGTCTCGGCGTGGCGGGCTTCCTGCTGCGCGGACTGGGAATAGGAGCCGCGCCGATCGTGCTGGGCCTCATCCTCGGAACCATCGCCGAGCAGGGGTATGTGCAGACGATCCTCGGCGGCATGGCGCTTCCGGTCCCGCAGGTCCGGCTGTTCACCAACCCGCTGAGCCAGATCATCATCGCGCTCATTGCCGCCGTCCTGTTGTGGAGCTTCGTGCCGGAGCTTCTGCGCCGTGTGCGAGAGCGGCGCCGGGGGGAGTGAGCGCCATGCAAATCCGCATCAACACGGACCTTGCGAGCGGTATCCTGGGGCTGGTGCTCGCCGGCCTCTTCTGGTCGCAGCGGGGCAGCGTCGGCTTCATGAGTTCGGTCTTCCCCGATACCGTGCTCGCCATCATCGCCGTGATTTCCGTGATCCTGGTGGGGCGGGGCATCTTTCAACCCGCCACCGAAACCTTCGATCTCGCCGGCAGCGGCAGGATTCTGGCCGCGGTCGGCGTCCTCGCGCTCTGGTGGGCGGGCATCGCCAATGTCGGCTTCGTCAGCACCTCGGTGCCGCTCTTCGTGGTGCTGGGCCTGATGCTGATCCGCACCAACCGCGCGCTGCGCTGGCAGGATTTCGCGATGGCGATCGCCGTCGCCATCGCGCTGACCGGCGGGTTCTACTGGCTCTTCACCGAAGTGCTGGGCATCCGGCCGTTTCGGGCCCCCTTCATCTGACAAATCATCACCAGAACTGGCGTGACGCCGATGAAACGGATCATCATCTCGGAATTCATGGACGAGCCTGCGGTCGAATGGCTGAAGGAACAGGGGTTCGACGCCACCTACGATCCCGGACTGGTCGACCGCCCGGACGATCTCGCCGCGGCCCTCGAGGCGGATGCCCGCGCGTTGATTGTGCGCAACCGGACGCAGGTGCGCGGCCCGTTGCTCGACGCGGGCGGGAAACTCGAGGTGGTCGGACGGCTCGGCGTGGGGCTCGACAACATCGACCTAGAAACCTGCAAGACCCGCGGCATAACCGTGCTGCCGGCGACGGGGGGCAATACCGTGTCGGTCGCGGAGTACGTGATCACCGCGATGCTGGTCCTGCGGCGCGGCGCATGGTTCGGCACCTCGGAAGTGACGGCGGGACTTTGGCCGCGCCAGAAGATGATCGGCCAAGAGGTGATGGGCACGACGCTGGGCCTGATCGGCTTCGGCGAGATCGCCCAGGCGGTCGCCGCGCGCGCGCAGGCGTTCGGTATCCGGGTGCTGGCCCATGACCCGTTCCTGCCGGGGGACGCGGCGGCATGGCGGGGTGCCGAACGCCGGGAGACCCTCGACGAGATGCTCGCGGTGTCGGACTTCGTCAGTCTCCACACCCCCCTCACGCCCGAGACGCGCAACCTGATCGACCCCGGGCGCCTTGCCGCGATGAAGGAGGGGGCCATCCTGATAAACACCGCACGGGGCGGGGTGCTCGACGAAGCCGCCGTGGCGGAGGCGCTGCACGCCGGCCGGCTGAGGGGCGCCGCGCTCGATGTCTTTGCCGAAGAACCCCTGCCGGCTGGCTCGCCCCTCGACGGGGCCCCCAATCTTCTCGCGACCCCCCATGTCGCGGGTGTCACCGAGCAGTCCAATGTTCGCATCAGTTGGCTTATTGCCCGCGGGGTGGCAGCGCACTTGTCCTAGGCAGTGGCGGCGTCCATTGCCCGCCGTGGCGGGTGTCGGACGCGGACCTGGCACTTGCCCGGCCGAAGAGTTCGAGCGGAGCCGCTGCCGCGCTTCCGGCATCGGGGCCCCGATCAACGCGAAAGCCGGTCCCAAACGCGGCACGGGTTGACAGGCACCGCCGCGACAGACGCGGGCGGTGGTGCGCGTGACTGCCCGTCCCGTTGGCAGGAGTGGGCATTGCCGACGAGCTCTCGCTCGCCGAGGACACGCGAAGCCCCGGGCCGGCTCTAGGAATGCGCCCCTTGCGGCATCCTTGACGGCGGATATGCGACACGCTCTGCGCGTTTCTCGCCCAGCATCAGCATCGCCGGCGTGACGATCAGCGTGAGTGCCGTCGCCACGACAAGGCCGCCCGCGATCGCGCTCGACAATTCCGTCCACCATTGCGTCGAGGGCGCGCCGTAAACGATTTCCCGCGTGAAGAAGTTGATGCTGAGGCCGATCACCATCGGCATCAGGCCGAGCGCGGTGGTGAGCGCGGTCAGAACCACGGGACGCAGACGCTGTGCGCCCGTTCTGAGCGCGGCCTCGTGGGGCGACTGCCCCTTTCGCCTGAGGTCCTTGTAGGTGTCGATCAGGACGATGTTGTTGTTGACCACGATTCCGGCCAGCGCGATCATTCCGATCCCGCCCATCACCACGCCAAAGGGACGGCCCGTGACGAGCAGACCCAGAAGGACGCCGGCAGCCGAGAAAACGATGGCGCTCATCACCACGAAGCTGAGGTAGAAGCTGTTGAACTGGGTGACGAGGATCAGAAACATCAGGAAGATCGCCGAGATGAAGGCGCCGAAGAGGAACTGCGTCGCCTCGGCCTGATCTTCCGCCTCGCCCGCGAAGGAATACTCGATGCCCTGAGGCAGGTCCGCCCGCTCCAGCGCCTCGTCGAGGGCCGTGACCTGGTCGTTGACGAGAAGGCCCGGAGCGACGTTCGCCTCGATGGTGACCACCCGCTTTTCATCGACACGCCGGACCGTGCCGAGCCTCTCGGTCGGCGCGAAGGTGACGAAGTTGGAGATCGGGACGAGACCCGTGGAGGTCGGCACCCTGAGATTTCCGAGCGCGGAGAGCGAGCGTTCCTCGTAGGGAAAGCGGATGCGGATATCGAGCGGGCCCTCGGCGTCGTCGGGCCGGTAGTCGGCGACCGTGATCCCCCGCGTCAGGAGTTGGAGCGCCTGACCCAGGAGACTGACGTCGGCGCCGTAGCGGGCCGCCTCGGCCCGGTCGACGATGACCGAAACCTCGACACCGGGAAGCGGCAGCGTGTCGGTGACGTCGGTGAAGCCGCCGATCTCTGCCATGAGATCGCGCACCGTCTCCACGGCTTCGCTCTGGGTTTCCTCGCTGCGCGCGGTGATCTGGAGGTTGACGGGCTTGCCCGCCGTGGGGCCGCCGGTCTCGGTCTGGACCTGAACGTCGATGCCCGCGATGTCCGAGACAGCTGCCGAGAAGCAGGCCGACGGTCAGGATCACCGTCGCGGCGGGCCGCAGGATGGCGAATTCCAGCAGCCGGATATACGCCCCCGTGAGACCGCCGAGTTCGCGCGGATCGCCGCTTTCCGACGCCCTCATGGCCGCCTTGGCGGCGGCCGTCCGCGGCTGGCGTCGTCCGATGATGCCTCCGAGGACCGGGATGAAGACGAGGGCCATGAAGAGGGAGGCCGAAAGCGTCAGGATGACCGTGATCGGCAGGAACTTCATGAACTCGCCGACCATCCCGGTCCAGAACAGGAGCGGGAAGAACACGCTGAGCGTCGTCGCCGTCGAGGCGATGATGGGCCACGCCATGCGCTTGGCCGCCGCCGCGAACGCCTCCCGCGGCGGCGCGCCGTTCTGGAGGTGGTGGTCTGCGAGTTCGGTCGTCACGATCGCGCCGTCCACGAGCATTCCGACCACGAGGATCAGCGAGAACAGGACGATGATGTTCATCGTGTAGCCCATCGCCCAGAGCCCGGTGACCCCGGCGAGAAACGCTCCGGGGATCGCGAGGCCGACGAGGATCGCCGAGCGCAGGCCGAGCGCGTAGACGACGACGATCATCACGAGCACGATCGCTGCGATCACGTTGGCCTCGAGGTCGCTCAGAATGTCCTCGACGATTTCCGACTGGTCCTGCAACCAGGTGATCTGCACCGCCTCGGGCCATTCGGCCTGCAACTCCGCCGCGACCTCCCGCACCTCGGCGACGGTTTCGATGATGTTGGCGCCCGAGCGCTTGGTGATCTCGAGCGCAAGTGCGGGCTGCCCGTCGATCCGGGCAAAGCCCGTGGGGTCGTCGAATGCGCGCCGCACCGTGGCCACGTCGCCGAAGGTCACGACCGTGCCGTCGCGGACGAGGACGGGCATCTCCATGACGTCCTCGAGGGTCTCGATCAGGCCCGGCACGGTGAGAACGATCCGTCCCGGCCCGGTCTCGATGGCGCCGGCCGCGATCAGGCGGTTGTTGCGCGTGATCTGCCCGATCAACTCGTCGAAGGACAGATCGTAGGTCTGGAACACGGTCGGATCGATCAGCACCTCCATGAACTCGACCCGGCGCCCGCCGATATCGACCTCGAGAACCCCCGGCAGCCCTTCGACGGCGGTCTGCAGATCCTCCGCCATCGCGTTCAGCGTCCGCTCGGGCACCGGCCCCGAAAGGATCGCCGTGACGACCGGAAAGAGCGCGGTGTTGATCTCGGTCACGGTGAGGTCGTAGGCGTCGTCGGGCAACTCGCCCTCGATGCGGTCCACCGCCGCGCGGATGTCGCGCAGCGCCTCCTCGGTGTCGCCACCCGGAGTGAACTCCAGGGCGACCCTCGCCGATCCCTCCGAGGCGAAGCTCTCCATCCGCTCCAGCCCCGTGATCGCGCCGAATTCCTGCTCCATGGGCTCGATCAGAAGGCGCTCGGAGTCGCCCGGGCTGATGCCGTCGAGGCCGGTCGAGACGTAGAAGAAGGGAAGGGGCACCTCGGGGTTGGCTTCCTTCGGAATCGCGACATAGGCGTATGCGCCGAGGGCCAGCACCACTGCGAGCACCATCGCGACGACCCGGCTGCGCGAGAAGGCGGCATCGATCAGGGCCATCATCGCGCGGTCTCCCCGCGTTGCGGGCGCACCGTCTCGCCGTCGTTCACGAAGCCCTGTCCGACCGTGATGAGGCGCGCCGTCTCGGGAAGCCCGGTCACCCAGATCCCGTCGATCTCGGCGCGGACGATTTCGATGGGGTGGAACTGCACCACGTTCTCGTCATCCACGGTCTTCACGCCCAGCCGCCCTCCCGGGTCGAGCGAGACGACCGAGGGCGAGACGAAATGGGCCATCACCTCGTCCGTCGGGATGGCGATCTCGGCCGAAATGCCCGCGGCGATCTCGCCGTCCGAATTGGGGATCGAGATTTCCGCCGGGAAGGTCCGCGTCGCGCTGGCGGCTGCGCTGCCGACGAAGGTGACGGTGCCTTCCCTCACTTCTCCCGTGATGAAACGGACGGTTGCCGTCTGGCCGCTGGAAAGGCGGTTCAGCGCCTGTTGAGGCACCTCGAACGAGACGGTGAGCGGCGTGATGTCGACGATGCGCCCCACCCGTGCTCCGGCCTGCACGAATTCTCCGGAGTTGATTTCCAGAGCTTCGATCCGCCCGGCGAAGGGCGCCCTTATGACGTTGTTCGACACGGCTTCCTCGGCGGAGGTCAGCCGTGCCTCTGCCTGGGCGAGGGCCGTGCGCGCCTGTTGCAGGCGATCGACGGTCGCGACGCCGCGATCGAGAAGCGTCTCCGTATTCTCGAGGTCGCGCTGCGCCGTCGCGACTTCCTGTCTCGCCTGCACAAGGTTCGCCTCGGCCGCGGCGCTTCGCAGCCGGGCGATCTCGGAATCTTCCTCCACCGTGTCGCCCATCGACACGAAGACCTCCTCGACATCGCCTGAAGCCTCGGACTGGATGAGCGTGTCGCGTTCCGGCAGGGCCTGCCCCTCGGCGTTGAAGATCAGCGTGACGGTCTCGGCCTGAGATTGCTCGACGGTGACCGCAACGGGCTCCGGTGCAGCCGTCTCCGCTGTAGCCGGCGCGTCCTCGGCCGGGAAGACAATGCCGCTGGCCATCCAGAGAACGATGGCAAGGGTGATGCCCGTCGCGATCCAGGTGGAGAGCGAAGCGCCCCGGTCCGAGGAGAGGTCTTGCGCAGACCCGTCGGAGTTTCTCGACACAGTATCGGCAGAGCGATCTTTCATGGGCCTCGTCCTTCTCTCCCGACCTTCGGCGGAAGAAGTCGTCATCCCCGGCAGGGTAGTTCAATCGGCGTCGTCCCGCACCCCGGATGCTTCCGTTTCCCTGGGCGCTTGGCAACGGATTTGTTCTTCCGCCCCGATTTCACTGAGGACTCCTCCTGCTTCCTTGACGTCCCGGAGCGCAAGGCGAAATGACGCCGGTCGCCCGCTCGGGATATCGGCCGAACGGTCTCGACCTCTTGCTCCGCGCTTCACGACAGGCGTCGCCGCCTTCCGGCGAAGAGTGCTGCCATCGCGGCGAGGGTCGGGCATCCGCCCGGCGAGCAGGTTCTTCCGCTGAGCGTTCTCACCTCCAGCGCCTTCGATCGCCTGACCTCCCACAGCGCCCAACGACCGCGACCGGCGCGGGGTT
>Ga0076930_101714_pt1 | contig 10696 bp, 6 predicted proteins | sample HotLakConsoUCCRE_FD_71149 | JGI IMG/M metagenome (GOLD analysis project Ga0076930, IMG submission 71149) | Hypersaline microbial mat communities from Hot Lake, Washington, USA - Hot Lake Consortium UCC-RE (version 3) (version 3) ...
TGGTGCGAGGCGCCCGGGTGCAGGGGGAGGGGGCGGCGGAGGAGGTGGCCCGGGCGATCCGGACGCTGGCCTCCACCGGGATCCCCGACGTCCTCATCGTGGGGCGGGGGGGCGGCTCCACGGAGGATCTCTGGGCCTTCAACGAGGAGGTGGTGGCCCGGGCCATCGTGGCCTGTCCCATCCCCGTCATCTCGGCGGTGGGACACGAGGTGGATGTGACCATTTCGGATCTGGTGGCGGGCCTCCGGGCCCCCACCCCATCTGCGGGGGCGGAAGCGGCGGTGCAGGACGGTGAGGCGCTGATGGAGGTCCTCCAGAAGGTTCGTCCCCGCCTGGCGGGGGGGCTCCGGCGGGGCGTGGAGGCCCGGCGGGTCCAGGTGGCCACCCGGGGGGACCGTCTCCGGCGCTCCGCCCGTACCCTCACCGCCCCGGTAAGGGGGACGCTGGAGCGCCAGGAGGAGAGGCTGGGGCGGGCCATCCGGGGGCTGGCCCCCCCCCGGCGGGCGCTGCTGGCCCGGTTGGAGGAGTCGCTCATCCGGGCCGGAAGGGCCACCACCCCTCCCCTCGAGGAGCGGACCCGGCGCATGGGGGAGCAGATTGAGCGACTCCTCCGACAGCGGCTGGAGCGGGGGCGGGCGGAACTGTCCTCCGTGGCCGGCCGCGTGGAGGGCCTCTCTCCCCTGGGGACCCTCCGGCGGGGGTTCGCCGTACCGCTGGATCCCGGCGGGGGGCTCATCCGATCGGTGGCGGAGCTTCCCGGCGGCCGTGCCTTCCATCTCCGCCTGGCGGATGGTCGTGTGGAGTGTGAATCCCGTGGACCCGTGGATGGTGAGGTGAGTGGTGACGGAGCGGCTTGAGACGGCGGATGGCCAGGGGGGGGAAGCCCTCTCCCTGGAGGCGCGGCTGAAGCGTCTGGAAGAGATCGTGGTGGCGCTGGAGGCCGATGGAGTCCCCCTGGATCGGGCGCTCTCCCTCTTCGAGGAAGGGGTGGGGCATCTCCGCCGAGCCGAGCGGCTCCTCAGCGAGGCCGAGCTGAAGGTGGAGGAGCTCATCGGTCGGGGGGATGCCCTGGAGACCCGCCCATTCCAGGGGGGTGGCGAGTGACCGACACCTCCACCGCCTTCGACCTGGCGGCCTTCCTGGACCGGGAGCGGGCCGGGGTGGACGCTGCGCTGGACCGGGCCCTCACCCGCTTCGAGCCGCTGGTTCCGGCACCGCTGATGCCCGCCATCCGGCAGGGGGTCCGCTCCGGGGGAAAGCGGCTCCGACCGGTTCTCTGTGCCGCCGCCTTCCGGGCCTGCGGGGGTACGGAGAGCCCGGCGGTCCACGATCTGGCGGCGGCTCCGGAGTTGATCCACGCCTACTCCCTCATGCACGATGACCTTCCGTGCATGGACGACGCCCCCCTTCGTCGGGGGGAGCCCACGCCGCACCGGGTCCATGGGGTGGATGCCGCCACCCGTGCAGGGGCGCTCCTGATCCCACTGGCGGCCCTTCAGGCGTGGGCGGCCGGGCGGGTGCTGCACCCGGACCAGGGGGTGGCCCGGAGTCTGGTGCGGGAGCTGACTCAGGCGGCGGGTGCAGGTGGGATGGTGGGAGGGCAGGTGCTGGACCTCCTGGGGGAGGGGAGGGAACTCTCCGCCGAGCAACTGGACTCCCTCCACAACCGGAAGACCGGCGCCCTCCTGGTGGTCTCGCTGCGCATGGGAGCCCTGGCCGCCGGAGCCGCGGCCGAGAGACTGGACGCCCTGGATCGCTACGGCCGGTGTATCGGGCTGGCCTTCCAGGTCCAGGACGACGTCCTGGATGCCTCCGCCGGTGAGGAGGTGCTGGGGAAGGCCCCCTCCGACGCGGCGCTGGGGAAGTCCACCTACGTCTCCCTGCACGGCATCGAGGAGGCGGGACGGAGAGCCCGGGTCCTGGTGGAAGAGGCCCTGCAGGCCTTGCGGAACGGGGGATTGGAGAGTGCCCCGCTGGAGGCGCTGGCGCGGTATGTTGTGGAAAGGGACCACTGAGTGGCATGGTGGGTACCTGCGGGCACGCTTCCCCGGGCCGGGTGCGCCGGTCAATGGAAGCCACGTATGTTGGAGGAGTCCGGAGCCGGCGGCACCGGAGCGAATGGCACCCAGTCAGGAGTCTGACCGTTGTCCCTGCTTGATCGAGTGAAGTGGCCCGCGGACCTCCGGAATCTCTCCCGGGAGGAGCTGCACCAGATGGTCCGGGACGTCCGGGATCGGCACATCGACGTGGTTTCCAGGGTGGGAGGCCATTTCGCTCCCAGCCTGGGCGTCACTGAACTCACGGTGGCGCTCCACTACGTCTTCGAGACGCCCCGGGATCTGCTGGTGTGGGACACCGGCCACCAGGGGTACATCCACAAGATCCTCACCGGGCGGAACGAGGAGTTCCCCACCATCCGGCGGTACGGTGGGCTGGCTCCCTTCCTCCGGAGGGACGAGTCGGAGTACGACACCTTCGCCGCAGGGCATGCAGCCACCTCCATCTCGGCGGCGCTGGGAATGGCCCAGGCCCGGGATCTCACCGGGCGGGACCACAAGGTGGTGGCCATCATCGGCGACGGATCCATGACCTGCGGTCTGGCCTACGAAGCCCTTAACAATGCAGGACATACGGACCGCGACCTCATCGTGGTTCTCAACGATAATGAGATGTCCATCGCGCCGAATGTGGGGGCGATGAACAAGTACCTTACCGGGATGATCACCAACCCGGTCTACAACCGGGTCAGGGACGAGATCAAGAACGTCCTGAAGAAGGCCCCCCGGAGCCTGGGGGATGTGATGGGCCAGGTGGCGGGAAAGGTGGAGGAGACCGTGAAGGGGGTCTTCGTCCCGGGGATGCTCTTCGAGGAGCTGGGCTTCCGCTACGTGGGCCCGGTGGACGGGCACGATCTGGATACCCTGGTGGACACCCTGAAGAACGTGAGGAAGATGGGCGGACCCATCCTGGTCCATGTCCTCACACACAAGGGGAAGGGGTATCCCCTTGCCGAGGAGAACCCCTGGAAGTGGCACGCCTCCTCCCCGTGGGACAAGATCACCGGGGTGGCTCCGAAGTCCGCCGGGGGACTCCCCCGGTATCAGGCCGTCTTCGGGAAGGGGCTGGCGGAGCTGGGGGCCATGGACGACCGCATCGTGGCCATCACCGCCGCCATGCCCGACGGGACCAGCACCGGGATCTTCGGCGATGCCTTCCCGGAGCGGTTCTTCGACGTGGGGATCGCCGAGGGGCATGCCGTCACCTCGGCGGCGGGAATGGCCACCGGAGGGATCAAGCCGGTGGTGGCCATCTACTCCACCTTCCTGCAGCGGGCCTACGATTCCATCCTCCACGACGTGGCCCTCCAGGACCTGCCGGTGATCTTCTGCATGGACCGGGCGGGGATTGCGGGAGAGGACGGGCCCACCCACCACGGCGCCTTCGACATCTGCTACATGCTCTCCGTCCCCGGGATGACGGTGACGGCTCCCAGGAACGGCTCGGAGATGCTGGGGCTCCTCCGCACCGCCGCCGCCCACGAGGAGGGTCCCTTCAGCATCCGGTATCCCCGGGACGCCGTTCCCGAGGCGGTGGGGCCGCTGGCCTCCATCCCCCCGGTTCCCCTGGGAACGTGGGAGGTGATGCACCGGGGCCGGGATGTGGCGGTGCTGGCGGTGGGGACCATGGTGCTTCCGGCTCTCGAAGCCGCCCGAAACCTGGCGGCAGAGGGGCTGGATCCCACGGTGGTGAACTGCCGGTACATGAAGCCCTACGATGTCGACCTGCTCACGGAGCTTCTGCGGACACACCGGACTCTCCTCATCGTGGAGGAGGGCGCGGTGATGAACGGCTTCGGCGCCTTCATGAGCCGCGAGCTCCACGGGGTGGAGGGGGGCGCAGGGGTCCGGGTGGAGTGCATGGGGATCCCCGACCGGTTCATCGTGCACGGCTCCCGTGGGCAGCTGCTCCGGGACCTGGAGCTGGACACCCCAGGGATCGAGGCCAGGCTCCGGACGCTGGTGGTGGCCCGGCCCGAGGCGGAAGCGAGGGAGACGGCGTGACCCCGGGTGGGGCGGCGCTCCATCTGGCAGCCCCCCCCATCCGGAGTCTCGCCATCCTGGTCCGGGAGGGCCCCGGCGGGGTCCTGGGTGTTCCCGAGGAGGTCCTGGCGGCGCTGGGGGAGAGCTCCCACCGCCTGGGATTCCGGCTCCATGCCCCCGAGGGATTGCCTCCCCACCTGGCCGCCACCCTCCCTGTCCGGGGAATGGAGGGGGGAGAGGTGGATGCCGTCCTCACCCTGGGGGGCGACGGTACCCTCCTCCGGGGAGCCCGACTGGCCGCCGCCCTGGGGGTGCCTGTGGTGGGGGTGAATCTGGGCCACCGGGGCTTCCTCACCTCCCTTCCCGTCACCGATCTCCCCAGGGCGCTGGACGCCCTCTCCCGGGGGATGTACCAGGAAGACCGGCGGATGACGCTGGAGGCCAGGGTCCAGCATGAGGACGGCTCCTGGGGTGAGCCCCTTCCGGCGGTGAACGACGTGGTGCTCCACCGGGCGGGGGTGGCCCGGGTCACCCGGGTTCAGCTCACTGTCGAGACCGGCGGATTCCGGGACGATGTCGGGAGCTTCTCCGGGGACGGGGTGATCGTGGCCAGCCCCACCGGCTCCACGGCCTACGCCCTCTCCGCAGGAGGGCCCATCATCAGCCCCTCCGTCCCCTGCATCCTGGTGGCCCCCATCTGCCCCCATACCCTGGCGGTACGCCCCCTGGTGGTCCCTGCAGGGAGCCGGGTGGGGGTCCGGTCGCTGGAAGCAGCCGGAGACCTGGTGTTGACCGTGGATGGGCAGGTGGGGAGGTCGCTGGCCCCCGGGGACCGGCTGGAGGTGGGACGGGGGCCCCGGGACGTCACCCTGGTGCGCTTTCCGGGCTACACCTTCTTCTCCACCCTCCGGCGGAAGCTCAACTGGGCCGTCCCTCCCCGGAGCTGATCCTCCGGGCCCTCCCGGTTGCCCCCCCGGGGCAGGTGGGGATTCCCTTCGTCGGATTTTCGCATTGAGCCGCCCCTGGCTCCCCCTCTAGATTCCTCCATGCTCACCGAACTCCGCATCCGGGACTATGCCGTCATCGAAGACCTCCGGGTGCAACTGGGCCCGGGGCTCACCGTCCTCACCGGCGAGACCGGGGCGGGGAAGTCCATCGTCGTGGGGGCCCTCTCCCTCCTCCTGGGGGAACGGGCCAGCCATGAGGTGGTGCGGACCGGAGCCGACCGGGCCCGGGTGGAGGCGGTCTTCGACATCTCCGGGCGTCCGGACCTGGAAGATCGCCTTGTAGAGGGGGGCGTGGAGGTGGAGGAGGGCCTCCTGGTGCTGGTGAGGGAGGTGGCGGTGGAGGGGCGGAACCGGGCCTGGATCAACGGGACCCAGGCCACCGCCGGCCTGGTGGGGCTGGTGGGGCGGACCCTGGTGGACCTCCACGGACAGCACGAGCACCAGACCCTCCTCCGCCCCGATGAGCAGCGGGGGGTCCTGGACGGCTTCTCAGGGGCGCTGGAGGTCCTGGCAGAGGTGGAGGCCCGGCACCGGGAGGCGGCGGTGCTGGAGGCGGCAGTGGAGGGCGCGGAGCTCCGCCGTCGGGAGTTGGAGGCCCGGGCGGACTTCGTCCGTTTCCAGTGGGAGGAGATCCGGGGGGCCGCCCTGGATCTGGAGGCGGATCCCCTCCTGGGAGACGAGCTGGTCCGCCTGGAGCACGGCGAGGAGCTGCTGGGGGGAGCCCGGGAGCTGGCCGACCTGCTCTACTCCGGCGACGACGCCCTCTCCGACGCCCTGGCGGGGGCCCGGGACCGGCTCCGGCAACTGGGACGGCTGGATCCGGCGCTGGAGGGGGACGGCCTCCTCCTGGAGCAGGCCTTCCACGAGCTGGTGGAGGTGGGACGGAGGCTGGAGCGGTACGCATCGGGCCTGGAGCTGGATCCCGCCCGTCTGGAGGAGGTCCGTGCCCGCCTGGACCTCCTGCACCGTCTCCGGCGGAAGTACGGGCCGGGGCTGGAGGATGTGGTGGCTACCGGTCGGGCCCTCCGGGGGGAGCTGGACGAACTGGAGGGGGCGGAGGAGGACCGGAGCGCCCTGGAGGGGCGACTGCAGGGGGCCCGGCATGAGCTGGAGGAGGTGGCGCGGAAACTCACCGGCCTCCGGAGGGGAGCGGCGGCCCGTCTCGCTTCGGCGGTGGAAGCGGCGCTCCCCGCCCTGGGGATGCCGGGGGCGGTCTTCCAGGTGATGCTGGAGCCCCTCCTCCGGATCGGTCCCTCCGGGGCCGAGCGGGTGGAGTTCCTGGCGTCGCTCAATCCCGGTTTCGAGCCCCGCCCCCTCTCCCGGATCGCGTCGGGTGGGGAGTTGTCCCGGGTGATGCTCGCGGTGACCTCCATTCTGGCCGACGTGGACCGGGCCCCCACCCTGATCTTCGATGAGATCGACGCAGGGGTTGGGGGGGCGGTGGCGGTGGGGGTGGCGGAGCGGATCGCGGAGGTGTCCGGGCATCACCAGGTGCTGGTGATCAGTCACCTCCCACAGGTGGCCTCACGGGCCCACACCCATCTTCTGGTGGAGAAGTCCTCCGGGGACGGTCTGACGGCGGCCTCGTTGACGGCCCTGGAGGGGGACCGGCGGGTGCGGGAACTGGCCCGGATGCTGGGGGGAGACCCCGACTCCAGGGCCTCCCGGGAGCATGCAAGGGAACTGCTGGAACGGGGCGGGGAGCCCCTCAGAACCCCCCCAGGTGGAGGGTAACCCCCCCCTGGAAGGTGTTGGTCCGGGGGCTCCGGATTCCCCCTCCCGCGGCGATAGCCCGGTCGTAGCGGACGAAGACGTCGAAGGCCCGCCCGGTGGCCCGTCCATCCCGGCTGGCGTTGACACTGGTGTAGGCCACCTGGAACCCCAGGTGATGGAGGGTCCCCTGGCTCCTCTGTGCCAGGACTGCCGGGTCGGGAGGGGTGGGGTCCAGGGGGAGGGAGATGGGAGGGGCACCGGGGAAGGGAAGGATCCGGTACCGGTCTCCAGACAGGCTGGTGAAGCGGTACGCCACACCGATTCCGAAGTCCTGGGTGACGGCCAGACGGGGGGCCGCCTGCACCGAGAGCATGTGCCCGCCGCTCCGCTCCACCGGACGGAGGAGGGAGAGGCCCGCCAGGACCCCTTCCGGCGCCGCCACCCTCCGCTCCAGTTCCGCCGTTCCCCTCCGGGTGTAGCGGGCGTCGACCCCCACTCCCCACCGGGGCCGGGCCAGGTCCCCCAGGAGGCGCAGGGTCATGTCGAGACTCCCCCCTCCCGTCCCCGGATCGAAGGGATCCGATGCCGGGGCGGGCTCTCCGGTGGGGATCCGGGCGATGACCCCTGCCGCCAGGAAGGTCCGGCCGGTGAAGGCGCCGGTGGTATCCCGGTCCACCCGCTCCAGGAGTCGAAGGGTGGCATGGAGGTCGGTGTCGCCGGGCTCCCAACTCCGCTGCTGCGTTCCCAGGGTGTCCAGGGCGATGCCGTATTGCCGGGCGCTGGTGAGGAGTGCGAACCCCTCTGCATCAAGGGGGGAGTCGGCCAGGGGTGGCAGGTCGACCGGGCTCTGCGCCCCCAGTGCACCGAGGGCCTGGGCAATGGTGGCGAAGCGGACGAGGATCCGCCCCCCCGACAACGACTCGGTGAGCGGCGCCACGGGGCTCCCCCGGTACAGGATCTCGAGGCCTTCGAGCAGCGCTTCGCCGTCAGTGAGGGCCGCCTGGCCGTCGAGGCACCCGTCGGAGGCAGGGTCGCTGCCGCACAGGGCGTCCACCAGTGCCCGACCCTCCGCCAGCGTCCCCCCGAACGACAGGAGGAAGGCGTCGACCCCCTCCGGGTCCGCGAGTGCTGGATTGAAGCCCGTGGTGGCACCGGAGGGGGTGAACCGAACGTCGGCCTCTGTGCGTCGGCGGAGGAAGGGAACCGTCGCGCCCACGGTGAGGAAGGAGGTGAGCCCCAGGTCCAGGGAGATGGGGACCGTCACCACGGTGGTGGAGCGAATGGCCCGGACCGCCCCCAGCCTGAGATCGAAGTCCGGGAGGCCGGACAGGGATCGCACCAAGGACTCCACCGGTGCCAGGTGGGGGAGGAGCCCGGTGCCGGCCTGAGGCGAGTCCAGGTCCGTCCCCAGGGGTACGGCACCCCCGGGTCCGAACCGCTCTCCCCACCACGAGACCGACGGGAGGGAACCGAGGCGCACCCCGAAGCGGGGGGCCACCGGGTTCTCGATCCACTGCGCCTGAATCGGTGCCGCCCCCACCAATCCGATCAGGAAGGGGAGGAGTCGCAGGGCGATCGTGGAGGGCCTTGGGGAGAGGCGCATCAGGGGATGGGCGGACTCGACACAGGGTGGTTCCCGGGGCTGGATGGGCTCTGGTTCCCGGGGGAGTGGAATCCGGAAGATAGGGGCTTCCCCTGCGCCGCAAAACAGGGGCGGGGGTCCGGAGCGCCGAAGCGTCCCGAAGGGGATGGGGCGGGGTTGACACCCGGGGGGGCGTACCATAAGCTTCCGATCCTCAAAATGAGGCGGGGACAGTGGTTTCGACCCTTCCGGGTCGGGTCTCCGGTGCGCGGGAATAGCTCAGTTGGTAGAGCACCACCTTGCCAAGGTGGGGGTCGCCGGTTCGAGTCCGGTTTCCCGCTCCTGGATCCGGGGAGGGGCCTCCTGAAGTCGGGAGGGTTCTCCCCGGTTCATCTGGCGCCGTAGCCAAGTGGTAAGGCAGAGGTCTGCAAAACCTCCATCGGCGGTTCGACTCCGCCCGGCGCCTCTGCGTGCCGCGGTGTCCCCCCGCGGGCCGCCCAGCACCACGAAGCAGGAGCATGAAGACAGAGGACCCTCCCCGATCCGGGGAGGGTCCTCTGTCGTTTCCCTGTCTCCATCACTGGCAGGGTCCTGGCTCGGGAGGACCCCTGCGGCCCCCCCACCTCACCGCTGCAAGCTCGATCCCCCCGGCCTCCGGGGGGGAGCCGAACTCCGCGGGGGCGAGGAGGACCGCGGCGGCGGAGCACCCCGTGCCGAAGGTGCACTCCGGGGTGCCGGCGCGCTCCGCGTGGACGGCTGCGACCGCGTGGACGGCTGCGACCGTGTGGACGGCTGCGACCGGGTCGAAGGCTGCGACCGCGTGGACGGCGCCGACCGTGTTGGAGGCTGCGACCGGGTTGAAGGCGCCGACCGTGCCGATGGCTGCGACCGGGTCGAAGGCTGCGACCGTGTGGACGGCTGCGACCGTGTGGACGGCTGCGACCGGGTTGAAGGCGCCGACCGTGTGGACGGCTGCGACCGGGTTGAGGGCGCCGACCGCGTGGACGGCGCCGACCGGGTTGAAGGCGTCGACCGTGTGGACGGCGCCGACGGGGCCGCGCCGCCCCGGGAGGGCCGGATCAGATCGGTGGGGCGGCTCCTCCCCGCGGCGGCTCCGGTAGACGACCGGGAACCCTCCCGGGTCGGGGCAGCCACGCCCCCCCTGCTTCCGGAGGGGGTCCGGACCCCGGACGGCCGCTCCAGCCCGTCGGATGCCGCTCCGGATCTGGCGCTCCCTCCCCGTGCCGGTGCCGCCACCCGGGCATCTCCGGTGCGTCCGGGGGAGCCCACGCCGTCACGGCCCACCCCACGGGGGGAGGTGGCCGCCGGGCTCCGCCCCTGGGCGGCCCTGGCCGGCGCGCCCCGGACCGCCGCACCCCGATCCACCCCCCGGGCCTGCGCCGGGAGCGCCCGCCCCGGGGCACTCCCCGCTGCCGCCCGACGGGCTCCCTGGCCCGCGGTGGCGAAGGAGCCCCAGGGCCCCTCCTTGTAGCGAATGGCGTCCGCCGGGGTGAAGGTCCTGGCCACCACGTAGCGGGGGTAGGGATCCACGATGTACACCCGGGGACCCCGAAACCGGTAGCGGGGGGCGTAGGCATAGGCCCATCCCCTCACCGCCCAGGGGTCCCAGCCCCAACTGCTCCAGGCACTCCAGTACCCGCCCCAGGGCCGGGTGTAGTACCCCCACCAGGGGGAGCCCCAGGAAGTGCCCACACGGATGTGCAGGTCCACCCGGGAGCGAGAGCAGGCCCACCCCCCATGGTCCCACCATGGATCATACCAGAATGGGTCCCACGAGTGGTCCCTGTAGCCGTGGACCCAGCAGCTCCGCTGGGGCCGGTAGCGGCCGTAGGGGTGGTAGTCGCTCTCGTAGTGGTCGTAGTCCCGGTCGTAGTAGTCGTAGTCGCTGCCGTAGACGTCGTAGTCCCTGTCGTAGGCGTCGTAGTCCAGGTATCGGGAGTGCCGGCTGGTGGCGGAGGCCACACCCAGGAAGATGGACCCCCCACCTCCCGACCCCCCCCCCAGGGAGAACGAACTTCCCCCTCCCCTGGCACCACTCCAACTGGAAAAGCTGACTCCAAGGGCCACTCCATCCCAGATGGAGCCCACCGAGAAGGAGGCGGACGAGAAGGACTGGGCCTGGCCGGGCGAGGGGGAGGCGGCCAGGAGAAGAGCGGTCGAGGCGGCGACCAGGAATCGTGTGGAGTGCTTCACGGTGTCCCTCCGGGGCAGGGGTCTACCCCATGGGCTACGCAGGGGGCGTGCCAGCCGGAGAACCCCCTGGATCCAGGGGGTTCCGCCCCTGTTGGTGGCGGAGGCGTCCCATCGGGAAAAGGGGGAGATGTCCCACCCGG
>Ga0076930_101724_pt1 | contig 10643 bp, 8 predicted proteins | sample HotLakConsoUCCRE_FD_71149 | JGI IMG/M metagenome (GOLD analysis project Ga0076930, IMG submission 71149) | Hypersaline microbial mat communities from Hot Lake, Washington, USA - Hot Lake Consortium UCC-RE (version 3) (version 3) ...
CCCGTCCATTGCCTGCTTGCGCCAAGTCGAGATCATCGTCTGATGCACCCCGTGCTTGGCCGCCAGCTGCGCCAGCGTCAGCTCCCCCTTCAGCGCTTCAAGGGCCACCTTCGCCTTGAAATCCGCCGAATAACGCTTCCTCGTGTTCGCCATCGATATCGTCCTCTCGTCAGAGCGATACCAGCTTATCTCCCTGTCCGAAATCCGGGGGCCACCTCAGGCACTCTTCATGTGCGTGGTCAGGCGGTGATTTACGCCCGCGCTTTTGCTTGAGCCGCATCGGATGCCACTGACCGAACAACGAAGTCTCTGTTTGGCGATGGACCGGCACTCGGCGCGGACATGCTTCCACGTTGCGGGTCTGGCGAGCGGGTCAAGGCGGCACTGAGGCAGCCCCCGGATTTCGCACAGGGAGATAAGCTGGTGCCGATCTGGCGAGAGGACGATAACGATCGCCGCGGCCGCGTGACCATGCCGCTGAACAAGGCTCATCGTGAAGACGGGACCTGATACCCCGCAGCCCTCGCCGAATGGTTACCGCGAGCGGCAACTGCCAGAGCAGACACGCAGAAGCCGTCCAGTGGGCGGCTTAGGTGTGTGATATCTTTCTGGAAGAATTTGGTTGCGGAGGCATGCAAGCATGCTTTACTTGCTTCACTGTGCATCAGCCAGCCGCTTCACTCCAACAGCAGCGGATTCAGCAGAGCAATAAAGAGTGCAATTCGTAGCTTTATATTATTATATCAACTAGATTTTTCGGGTTTATGCGTATGCGTGTCCGATCATCATCACAAGCTTCACAAGGCTGGGCGGCATAGTCATCTTATCCTTGCATGCACCTGAATGTGACCGACCAACCAAGTGGAAATGGCGAATGTGCAGTCATTGGCTCGTTTGCATGACGCCTCGCAGGCTGTACGGTTTTGCTCCGGTCGTTATTATTTGATCAAGATCGGGGAGCCCGCCGGGAATCGACGGTTCTTGATATCGGCACGGTCGAGGCCGTCAATTATCGTGACAACGGGCAGCAGCGGACCGACAACACAATGAACCTTCGTGCACTACGCCTCTTCCGCGAGATCGTATTGCTGGGCTCTCTGAACGAGGCGGCAAAGCGCCTGAACACATCGACCTCTGCGGCCAGCCGATTGATCGTGAATCTGGAGCAGGACCTCAATCTGACCCTGTTCTCTCGCGCCAATCGCCGGCTTTTGCTGACCGAGGATGGCGACCTCTTCTATCGTTCGATCATGCACACACTGGACGGTCTGGACGAGATCCCGGTTCTGGCTGGCGACATTCGCCGGCGTACCCGCGAATGGCTCTCGGTAGTCACGGCTGCGCCGCTGGCAAACGGTCTGGTCTCTCCCGCGCTAGCCCAATTACAACGCGAGGGTTACGATTTCCGCTGCAGCGTAAGCGTTGAAACCCGGTTCGACATCGAAAGCAAGGTCGCGGCGCGCGCCTACAATCTCGGGCTCATCTCGCTGCCCGTCGAAAACTCGATCATCCGACTGGAGCCGGTGCCGATACTGAAGGCGCGCGTCGGCGTGGTGGTGCCACGCAGCCACTCGCTGGCCGCGAAGGACGTCGTCGCTCTTTCGGAGATCATGCACGAACCCCTCATTGGCCTGCGGCCGGGACAGCGCTGGCGCGATCGTATGGACGAGTTACTGGGTAGCACCGGTATCCAGTCGAAGCTCTGGATAGAAACCAATGCGACGCCGCTCGTGGTGAGCATGGTGCGCGCAGGGCTCGGAATATCCCTGATCGACCGCATTTCCGCGGGCCTGCTGCCCGAAGGTGACCAAGCGGTGTTTCGCCCGCTGCGGGAGGAGTACTGGATCACCTATGCCAGCCTGCACCCTGAAGGCATGCGCTTTGCCCTCTCCGAGCGCTTTCTCGACGCGCTCGCCACGGCGATCGAACAGGAACGCGCAAGAGACCCCGCCTGCGCGCGCGACCTCACCCTCCTCTAGGGAGCGTCCGCAGACACTGATCCCTTGCGTATCCGGGCAACCAATGCGTGGCCCATAGCGGCTCCCTCCTGCGCGATACGTACGCTTTCACCGAGGTAGCTGTGGGGATCGAGGGCGGCACGCGCGCTATCGAGGCTTATGCGTCCCTTCAATGCCGGCAGTGCCGCCACCTTGGCCGCAACCATGTCCGGATCCGACCCGTATTCGGCCAAGAGATCGTGCAGAAGGTCGTGCGCCTGAAGATGTCCCAGCTCTGGTGCGATCATCATCATCAGACGCTCGGAAGCGGTATGGGTGCCGGTCAGGGCAACGTTTTGCGCCATGCGTTCGGGGCGAGGCGTCGTCGTCGCGCAGAGGGCGCGGAAAGCGCGAGATAGTTTCAGGGCCAGCGGGCAGACCCTGTCCAGGGTTCGCACGATGAGTTGATTGGCGGCAGCATCGCCCTCGTTGACCGTCAGGGCTCCCTCCATGCCTGGTACCACCGCCGCGCGCAGATCCGCAGCCATGGCGATGACCTGCACGACCTTCTTGGGGTTGACCTTGTGGGGCATCGTCGAGGATCCGACGACCCCATGGTCGAGGGCCTCGGAGACCTCGTCGATTTCCTCGGCCATCAACGCGTAGAACTCTCGTCCGATGCGCTCGACCGTCATTGCCCATAGACCGATCGCTGAAACATAGTCTGCGAAGATGTCGTTCACGGCCCGACCCGCGACCAGCAATTCACCAAGACCGAGGCGGAGGGCCATCCGCCGGTTGATCTCGCGCCCCTGACCGTCGAAGGCATGCATTGCGCCCACCGCACCACCGAAGGGCAGGACGAAGACCCGACGCTCCATCGTCGCAAGTCGGTCGGCAGCACGAGCGAGTTCTTCGATCCATCCCGCAACCTTGAAGCCGAAACTGATCGGCAGCGCATGACGGCGATTCGTGCGCGCGATCATCGGCGTTTGGGCATGCGCTTCGGCCATCTCGGCCAAGTGCTCTACGGCGCCGGAAAAGTCGTTCCAGAGCTGCAGCTGGGCGCGCTGCATGAGGATCAGCCGCCCGGTCTGCATTACGTTCTGGGTCGTAGCACCCCAATGGACGTAAGCACCGGCCGGACCCGCCTTTTCTGCGACCACGCGGGTAAGCGCATGGATCGGTGCGAGGGTGCGCGCCGCCTCCTTTTCGAGGGTCTTGAGCCCGAGAATGTCGACCTCCGCTACGGCAGCGATGCCCTCGGCGGCCCAACCAGGGATGATTCCCAGTTCCGCCTGCGCGACAGCCAAGGCCACTTCCACATCGAGCCAAGACTGCCAGAGATTGCCGGCTGAAAACAGCGTGTCCGGCGTAAACGGTATATTGCTGGCATTGCTCATCACGACGCACTCGCCGTATCGGGCAGATCCGCACCGAACCGCGGCGCCGCTTCGAGCAGCAAGCGCGTATATTTTTCCCTCGGAGCATGGAGGACCCTGGAAGCGGGCCCTTCTTCAACCACTCGCCCCTGCAAGAGCACCACAACACGGTGAGCAAGCTGGTGCACCACTGCCATGTCATGCGTGATGATCAACGTCGTGAGCCCGAAATCCGCCTGCAGATCGGCAAGAAGGTTGAGGATCTGCGCCTGTACGGACACATCGAGCGCCGAGGTCGGCTCGTCGCAGATCAGCACCTCGGGGCGGTTGACCATCGCCCGCGCGATGGCCACGCGCTGGCGCTGCCCTCCCGACAAATGCAGCGGATAGCTGTACAGAAGCCGGGTCGGCAGGCGCACGATATCCATCATCCCGCGCGCGCGCCGCATACGCTCATCAGCCTCGACCCCGCGCAGCTGCAATGGGCGTGCGATGATCTCGGCCACCGTGCGGCGCGGATTGAGCGACGAATACGGATCCTGGAAGATCGGCTGGACCAGCCGCGCACGATCCGTATCACGCATCCCGGCAATGTCCTGCCCCTGCAGGCGAACATGGCCCTGCGTGGCATCGATCAGCCCCAGAATGATCCGCGCAAGCGTCGATTTTCCCGAGCCGCTCTCCCCGACGAGCGCTACGGTCTCGCCACGGCGAACGGAAAGCGACACGTCATCGACGGCGCGGATCTCCTTTTTCGGACCGAAGAGGCTCGACTTCATCTGGTAGATCTTGGTGATGTTTTGCGCTTCGATCATGAGATCCGCCTCGGCGGCATTCTCGGTCGGTTCCGGGAGTAGCGATCCCTGGTCGATACGCGTCACAGCCGCGTCTGGCATGATGCAACGGGCCCAGTGCCCTTCTTCGCCGATTTGCCTCGGAGGGCGCGCCGTTGTGCATCGGGGCTGCACGAATGCGCAACGTTCTGCAAACACACAGGCTTTCGGCGGCGCCATCTGCGCTGCGACGATACCGGGAATCGTGGCCAGACGCCGGCGCGGCCCATCGATCGTGGGAATCGCGCGCAGCAGGGCCCCGGTATAGGGGTGCCGTGAATGGGCCAGAACCGATGAAGAGCTGCCGTTCTCCAGTAATTCACCACCATACATTACCGCAACGCGGTCCGTGGTTTGCGATACCACGGCCAGATCGTGCGAGATCAGGATCATCGCCATCCCCGTCTCGCGCCGGAGGTCGGCCAGCAGCTCCATGATCTGTGCCTGGACGGTCACGTCCAGTGCAGTTGTCGGCTCATCCGCGATCAGGAGTTCCGGATCAAGCATGAGCGCCATGGCAATCATCACGCGCTGGCGTTGACCGCCCGACATCTGGTGCGGGTACTGACGCATGCGCGACGCCGGGTCGGGGATCCCGACACGGTCGAGCAGTTCTACTGCGCGGCGGCGGGCGCTTGTCGGATTCATCCGACCCAGACGCACCGCCGCTTCGGTCAGCTGCCGACCGATGGAATAGACAGGGTTGAGTGACGTCATCGGCTCCTGAAAGATCATGCCGATGCGACTGCCCTGGACAGTCTGCGCAAACTGCCGATCCGACATCGTCAAGAGATCATCATCACCCATGCGCAGCCCGTCGGCAGATACCTGCGCCCCGCGTGGCAGGAGCCGCATCAACGCCAGGGCAGTCATCGATTTTCCCGATCCGCTCTCGCCGACGATCCCGAGCGCCTCGCCCCGATCCAGCTGGAATGACATCTCGTGCACCGCATGCAGCCATCCCGAAGGCACGGCCAGGCGAACGGAGAGGTTCTCAACCTTGATGAGAGGCATCAGTTCTTCTCCTCCGGCGAGGTGATGTCGCGCAAACCGTCACCCGTCAGGTTCGCTGCGATTACCAGAACGAAGAGGCACATTCCCGGCAGCACGACGAGCCACGGGCGATAGAACATTGCCTCCTTGCCCTCTGCGATCATCAGCCCCCAGCTTGGTGTCGGCGCCTGAATGCCGACGCCGAGGAAGCTGAGCGACGCCTCGGCCAGGATCGCTATCCCCAGTTCGAAGGTGAAGATCACGATGATCTTGGAACTGAGATTCGGCAGGATCTCATGCCAGATGATCTGCTGCGGCGTTGCGCCCGAGGCACGCGCGGCGGCGACGAAATCCAGGCTTCGGACATGCTGCGTCGCCGATCGCGTGACCACGAGGTAATAGGTCCAGCCGAGCGCCCCGATAATGCAGATGACCACCAGCAGAGACGGGCCGATGAAGAAGACCAGCGCCATCGCCAGAAGCAGGCCCGGCAATGCCAGCTGCGCGGTCAGGACGAAACTCACCGAATGATCGACCCAGCCTCCGAAGTAACCAGCCAGAACCCCCAGCGTAACGCCGATGATCAATCCGATCGTGGCCGCACCGAGACCGATCGTGATCGAAACCCGCGTTCCGTGAATGAGGCGACTGAGATAGTCGCGCCCGACATGGTCGGTGCCGAGAAGGTGCTCCCAGCTGCCGCCCTCCACCCAGACAGGTGGCAAGAGGCGATTGGGCAGCGATTGCTGATAGGGGCTGTGCGGCGCCAGAAACGGGGCGAAAATCGCCACCAGAACCAGCGCCAGCAGAATTCCCGCTCCGACCTGGAAGCCGCGATGGTGCCAGGCCCTTGCGCGTGCCAGCTGGCCGGGGCTGGCGGGGAGTTCGGTCTCCGACGTCCATTCGGACACGGGCTCGACGACCGGCCTGGATTGCGTCTTCTCGCTCATCCGATCCGTATCCTCGGGTCAAGGGCTGCATTGAGGATGTCGGCGAGAAGGTTCATGCCGACGAACACCAGGGCGAAAAGGAAAATCAATATCTGCACGGTCGGGATATCGCCCCCCAGGATCGATTGCAGGGCGAGCCTTCCCAGGCCGTTGATGGCAAAGACACTCTCGGTGATCACCGATCCGCCGACCTTCTGACCGAGCTGCACCGCGAGCACGGAGACCACGGGAAGCAACGCGTTGCGCAATGCATGACGCATCAGCAATGCGCCACTGCGATATCCCTTTGCGCGCGCGGTACGGATATAATCGGCACCCATGACCTCGATCAGACCGGTCCGCATCAGGCGCATCACCGGCGGAACCGACGACGCCCCCAGAACGAAGGCGGGCAACACGAAATGTTGCCAGGTGTGATCGCCCGAAACAGGGAATATCGGCAGCATCACCGCGAAGAGGATGATCAGGATCAGACCGAGCCAGAAATTTGGAACCGCCTGCGCGGAGACCGCCAGCCAGAGCGCGAAGCGGTCGATCCAGGTGTTGCGGTTCAGCGCTGCCAGCGCACCGAGCGGGATGGCAATCGCAATGGTGACCATGAGTGCGGAAAAGGCAAGGGTCAGGGTCGTGCCGACACGCTCTGTGACCAGCGTTGCGACCGGCTTGTTCCAATAGTAGCTTACGCCGAAATCGCCGCGCAGCACGCCTGCGAGCCAGTCTCCGTAGCGCACCCAAAGGGGCCGGTCGAGGCCGAAACGCTGGCGTATCTGCTCGATCACCTCCGGGTCAGCATCCTCGCCGGCAATGGCGTAGGCCGGATCGGTGGCGATGTTGAGGAGCATGAAGGCCGCAAGCGAGACCGTGAATGCGACGGCAATGGCGAGCGCGGCGCGCTGCGCAATGTAAGACAGCATCGGACGACGTCCTCGAAAACGGGTCGACGGGGCGCCGGGATGAGCATTGATGCCACCCCGGCACACGTTCTGTTGAGGAAGAGCCCGTTACCTCCAACGCGCGTTCTGGAGACGCGGCACGCCGTCATTATCGAGCGGGAACTCCAGATCCGAGGTCACCAGATAATTCGCCGAGTAGCTCACCAGAGGCACCCAATAGGCCTGTTCGGCGATCCGGGTGATCGCATTGCGGTAGTACTCCGCACGCGCGTCCTGATCGGCGGTATTTTCCGCCGCGAGCACCCATCCGACAACCTCGTCGTCACCCGAAAGATGCCGGTCGCTGGTATCCGAGAAATGTACGCGTGCGATCAGTGCGGTATCGGCCACGCCGCTTGATCCCCAGGTGCCGATATAGGCGGCGATGTCCTGGTTGGCGCGCGCCTGGTTCAGCGTCTCGAGTTGGACATAGCGCAGGTTGATGTCGATGCCGACGGCCTCGAGATCAGCCATGACGGCTTCGGCATTGGGTCGCTCGCGATAGGCCCAGAGGTCGAGGCTGAAGCCATCGGCATAACCGGCATCGGCAAGCAACTCACGGGCCCGTGCTGGATCATACTCATAGCGCATGACATCCTGCACGCAGCCGAACTGGACCGGATGGCAGGCGGTGTGGATCGCTTCCGACGCTCCACCACCCATCAGAAATTCAGCAATTTCAGGCTTGTTCACAGCATGATTCATGGCCTGACGCACACGCAGATCGGTCAGCGGACCGTCCGGCTCGGCAATTCCCCCGGCATCGAGAACGATGAACGAGACCCTCAGATCCGGCCCGGCCAGATGGTCGATATCGGGCCTCGCGCCGAGGCTACGGGCGACGTCGAGCGGCACGTTGAACATCCAGTTGATCCCGCCCGACATCATCTCGGCCTGCTGCGTGCCCATATCCGGAATGTTGCGCACGACCACGTTGCCGATCTCAGGCGCCTCGCCGTAGTAATCGTCGAAACGCTCCAGTACGACCTCGACCCCGGGATTGAAACTCGCAACCCGATAGGGCCCGGCGCCGATCAGCTCGATCGCCATGGCATCATGATCGACCTCACCATCGTGATGATATGCGCCATCCTTGCGCAGCGGCACGCGCTGGGCCATGTCACGAATGATCAGAGGATTGATCGCGCTCAGATGGAAGCGGAGAGAATGCGGCCCGAGTACCTCGACGCGATCGAGCCACCTGCTGATGAGCGCCCGAGCATGTGATTCCGAATCCTCGTCGATAATCCAGTTGTAGGTATAGGCTACATCCTCGGCAGTCAGCATGCTGCCATCATGAAAACGTACGTCGTCACGCAGCTGGACATCGATTGTCGCGTCATCTACGAAATCGTATGACAGTGCCACACCCGGTTCGATTGCCTGAGTTTCAGGGTTCATTGTGAAAAGCGTCGCATCAGTCATCTGTGCGAGGATGATGTATTCACGCCGCGTCGTATGAATATAGTCGAGATTGAGAATTTCGCCCGACATTGCGGCACGCAGGGTGTCGTCCTGCGGTCCGGCGACCGCCGAATGACCGCTGAAAGCCAGCCCGGAAGCGAGCAAGACTGAGCCAAATGCGGTGATGACAGTTTTTTTCATGGTTTCCTCCCGATTTTCGCTTCGCGATAATATCAGCAGGGGCCGTGACTAAAAATTGCAATTAATAACATGATTGTTTCGAAATTCGGGATGATGCTTACCTTGCTCTTGCGACGTCCGACATACCCAATGAGCTGGACCCGATTCGTCGGACAGGTTTGCGGCCTGGATAAGCTGGTATCTGATTTTGGTTTTCAAGCCGCAAGTTGGATTTGGGGTTCAGCCTGATCCGGGGTTAACCCCGGATCAGGCTGGGCGCCGTTTTGACCATACGCCTCATCGGGGGTCGTCCCGCCAAGGGCCGCGTGCGGTCAATCGGCATTGTAGTAGCTGATCCAGTTTCCGAGCCCCGCCCGCAATTCGGTGCCGGTCTCGAAAGCATGGATGTAAACGCACTCGTATTTCAGTGTCCGCCACAGCCGCTGGATGAACACGCTGTCCATCCAGCGCCTCTTGCCGGAGAACACAGACGCCATCCCGTCCATTGCCTGCTTCCGCCAAGTCGAGATCATCGTCTGATGCACCCCGTACCTGGCCCCAGCTGCGCCAGCGTCAGCTCACCCCTCAGCGCTTCAAGGGCCACCTTCGCCTTGAAATCCGGCGGCCACCTCATTGGTCTTGGCCATTGGGTGGTATCCCGCTGTGGTATCGGGGACCATCAGGCTCGCGGGCGCGGCTTGATCAAACGCAGTGTGGTGCGCGAATCCGCGCCATTCGTTGACACGCGCCGTCTCGGTTTTGTTGACACGGGCCTGGAATGCAAAAGGCCTCCTGTTCGGGAGGCCCTTAAGCGGTTGTATTCATTGGGATATTTGGTTGCGGGGGTAGGATTTGAACCTACGACCTTCAGGTTATGAGCCTGACGAGCTACCGGGCTGCTCCACCCCGCGTGAGGTGTCCTGTTTGGGGGGATTGTGAGAGGATGATGGTTGTTTGCTTGTCTTTTGCGGGCCCGGCGACGACCTACTCTCCCGGGTCTTGAGACACAGTACCATTGGCGCTGAGGCGTTTAACGGCCGAGTTCGGGATGGGATCGGGTTTTATGCGCCTCGCTCGAGCCACCGGGCCGGCGAAAGACAAGTTTGCGCAGCAAACTTGATTGATTGATTTAGCCTCAGACGCCGACTTTCTGGTCGGCCTCAAGCGCCGGCGTGGGCGTCCGCCCACTTGGCTTTTCCGCGGAATGGTCCGCGACGCGCGTTCGCGCTTTGGGCCTTCGGCCTGGTTTTTACGCAGGCCTCAAGCGCCGGCGTGGGCGTACGCCCACTTGGCTTTTCCGCGCATGGGCGCGGGCGCGCAGTCGCGCTTGACGTCGCTTCGCGGCGGTTCAGCGCTCGCGTTGGATCGGCGCTCGCCCTGTATGAGCGGGAGCGCAAGCGAACCGCTGTCTGAGGTGAAGCATGAGGTTGATGAAGGTCTTTTTGGTTCTGACGTTTTTTGATCAGCCCCGGCGCGCAGCGCCGCAAGCGCGAACGCGCGTCGCGGATCGTTCCGCGGAAAGCCAAGCGGACGGACGTCCGCGCCGGCGTTTGAGGCCAACAATAAACGAGTGATCCTGCAACGTTTGTGATGAGCGCCGGGCCGTCAGGCCCGCAAGGCCGAACGGCCGCCGCGCCGCGTGGCGCGGAAAGCCAAGCGGACGGACGTCCGCGCCGGCGTTTGAGGCTCATCAAAAAGCGCGCATGGATCATGAGAGGCAATCAAGCCAATCGAGCGATTAGTACCGGTAAGCTCAACACATTACTGCGCTTGCACACCCGGCCTATCGACGTGGTGGTCTTCCACGGCTCTCAAGGGAGATCTCGTTTCGAGGTGGGTTTCCCGCTTAGATGCCTTCAGCGGTTATCCCGTCCGTACATAGCTACCCTGCACTGCGGCTGGCGCCACAACAGGTCCACCAGAGGTACGTCCATCCCGGTCCTCTCGTACTAGGGACAGATCCTCTCAAATCTCCTGCACCCACGGCAGATAGGGACCGAACTGTCTCACGACGTTCTGAACCCAACTCACG
>Ga0076930_101726_pt1 | contig 10629 bp, 11 predicted proteins | sample HotLakConsoUCCRE_FD_71149 | JGI IMG/M metagenome (GOLD analysis project Ga0076930, IMG submission 71149) | Hypersaline microbial mat communities from Hot Lake, Washington, USA - Hot Lake Consortium UCC-RE (version 3) (version 3) ...
CGTTGCGACGCTTCCGGGTGCGCTTAAAGGAGGCCATCCATACCCATATCTTTTGGGCGTTGCTGAATAGCGGTATGATTTTGCAAAAATTTAAACGCGGCTCCAATACCTAGAGAAGTTGGTTCATACCTGGAATCAGCAACGCCTCTTTTGCGCCATGCGCGCCTTCGTCGAGTTGGAACTACAAGTCTGGCACCAGCAGTTAGGCAATTGGTATGAGCTCCACCGTCGACTCTATCAAGATGTCGCTCGTCAGTTCATTCTCCAGGAGCCTCTAATCGGCGCATAACCTTGATTTCTGCTTTTGGCAAATTTGTCAATGCGTAAGTCCTGGAGAATTGAATATCGGCTTGTTTTTCAATGGCTTTGAGAGTGCCAATGGGAATGACTTTTTTACTGTGGATGGGCACGATGGCGGTTCGTCGGGTTTCTGCGTTGAAGAGTTTGAGGTGAGAGCCAGTTTGGGAGACTTCAACAAATCCAGCGGCTTTGAGCTGTTTGATGACCTGCTTGGCCGTCGGCGTGGCGATTTGGGTGCCATAGCGATACCTCTATAGCGCCAGTTCAACTACTTCTTTGGGGTCGCTGCCTTCTAAAAATTCATCAGGAATAGGCTCCAGCATGAGCTGAATCGCGTCTTTGAGATTGGTAATGGCATCGTCTTTGGTATCACCAAAGGAAGAGACAAAGTTGAGTTCTGGACAAGTGGCTGAGTAGGCTTGGGACTCTTCATCCCATTCAATAACGGCTCGGATAATCATGGTTTGTTTCTAGGGGTTAGTGGTTGGTGATGGGTAGTCGGTAATTGATGGGTAGTGGTTGGTGATGGGTAGTCGGTAATTGATGGGTAGTGGTTGGTGATGGGTGTTTAGGGAATGGGGGGAGTTTCGTTGGCTTGATGTTTGAGGAGTTCAATCACTTGAGGGGCCAGATATAAGCCAGCTTCTCGGATGCGGTCTAGGCGATCGCTCACGGACGGAATTAAGCCTCTTTGTTTCGCCAAAACGATGGCCCTGCCGGTGCCCAGGGTGGGGATGCCAACGCTTTTGGCACAGCGACGAGCGGCGCGATCGTCAATCATGGCGTAATAGCCGGGATGGGCAATGACATAGCTAATCACACTGCTTTCTCCTGGGCCTAAGTCCCATGCGGCGATCGTGGGGTTGATGTCGATGGGCTGTCGTTTGAGCCATTCAGTTTGAGGCACCTTTTCAGCCGCGCGATCGGTTTTGCTCTGGGTGACTTCTGCGACCACTGCTTCCGGCACGATGATGTCTGAAAATAGCTGGGGCAACAAATCATCTTGATGGCTGTTGAACAGGACAATTAAGGGAGACGCATTGATCACGACCCGGTCAACGAACATCCTGCATTTCCTCAGCCAATTCTTCAGCAGAATATTGCAACACGGACACCTGGTATCGAGCCAATGCCTGAAGGAAGTCACTACGGCTGAGACCGGCGATTTCGGCAGCTTTGCCTTGGGAGACTTCGCCGAGCTCATACCACTTAGCGGCAGCCGCAACTCGCATTTCTTGAACAAATTCAGGCGGGGCTTTGCGTAAGGCTGAGAAAACACTGTCAGGGAGATTTATGGTGATGTTCATGGTAAGTGGTGGGTAAGTGAGATGGAGGGTAGTAGTTAGCGATCATATGTCGAGCACGATCACCTGAGACATTCCCAATCTTCCTCATCGACAATGGGGCTAACGATGTCGCCTAGAGTGCTGCCTTTGCCCGCGATCGAATCTGGTGGAAAACGACGACGGATAGGTGAGGCTGGGGTTTCTTCGAGCACAGTAATGATGACCCGTGCTGTTTGGACTTCGGGCTTTTCGCTGAGCCATTTGAATTGGCCGTTTTCGTAGATGGCTTCGTAGCTTTTGAGCATGGTTTTCAGGGGGAATGGTGGGTAGTCGAGTGGTTTTGTTCTTCCAGTGACCAACGCAATGCGGAGGCTACTTGGCGCATGAGTTGCTGACTGGGTTTTTGATAATGCTGGCCTGGATTAATGCAGTATCCAGAGACTTCGCCCCGGCTGGTGATATTCAGCTTGGGTCGCTGAATATTCAGTTCGGGGTCTAGAATTGCCATCCACAGTGCTTCACAGGTATCCAGCACCTTGTCTATGGAAATAACCTTGTCATAGCGGATATTGTGGAGATCATCGATGATCTCCAGCACGTAACACCTTTCTGGCTTTTTGGTTTCATGCTCCAGCAAGCGGCGCTCAATGCGACAACTTTGTCCGACATAGGTTTTATCGTCTTCACAGAAGAGGCAATAGATGCCTTGCTGAATGATGTTGAAGCCGAAGTCATTTAAGAGCGGTTTCCCTTGGACTAGTGCTTTTTGGGTGCGTCTCATGGTCATTGCACCTACTGCCCTTCCACAACTCCAGCCATTGCAGCTTCTGGACTCGCTGCCGCTGCTGGCTTACTCAACACCTTCTGGAACCAAAGCACAGCAGCCTCCCCTTCCTTGAGGGCAATGTCGTCAATGCTGCGACTGTGACGAATGCGGTTTCGCAGTTCAGCTAACTGGTTGAACTTAGCCGCCAGGACATCAGCATTCGCAAACTGGTCCTTGAACTGAGGCCACAAACTCTTTGTACTAATAGTTTGTTCAAGTTCTCGCAAGTCAAAAAACTCTAGCTTGCTTTGTAAAGTATCGTAGTCCTGCGGGTCATAGGCAGCATTTTTGTTGATGGTCTTTTGGAGTCGCCCTTCGACCATATTGCGGACCCCACCAGGAATCGCGTACCAGTTATCGCCAACCGTGTTGCCCACCAGGGCTCTCATCCGGAGTTCAATCTGCTCGATTTGCTCATCCAGATCGCGCAAGGGTGGGTCGAGGCCAAGCCGCTCCTTAATCAGTAAATTCTCAATGGCCGATTGCAACGTTCGCTGACGCTCGGTAATGAACTCCTCGTAGTCATCTGGAGTAAAGGGATCGCGCATCAAAATGGCCTGGGCCGCTGGTGAAATGAAATGAGACTCCAGGATGCTTCTCACCGTGTCCTCGCCATTGGTTTCGATCAGTTCTGGTAAATAGGCATTGGGCAGGCGATCGCTAATGACATCGCGGTTTGTAATCGCCGTCAGGGGAGAGCGGTTCAGAATCGTATTGATTTCATTTCTGCCGAGATGCTTTTTGCCCCAAGACGCTGGCACGATGTGGTGGTCATGGAGGTCATCATGCTGGGGAATAGTGCCTGTGATCCAATCTCTGGCACCTTGAATCACAAATAAATTGAAGATGCCGTTGTAAACCGATGTCCCGCGCTTGGTTTCGCGGCGGAGTTCGAGGTTTCTAAATCGGGTTTTGAACTCTTGGATCAGTCCCGGCTTAGCATCGTCATCCTCAAACCAGGCTTTCATATCCAAGTAGTCACGGGCACTGGTCGATTCGACCGACCCTGAATACCGATTGGTGAAGACTGAGGCCCAATACCAGTAGCGGACTTTGCGCTGAGCTTCAAGCTGTTGCCCGGCGGGTAGTTTTTTGACATCGGCTTGCAGTGCCGTAAACACTGGCAAGATAGCGACATACGGCAAATAGTTGGAAGAAACTACGCCAAACTCTTGAGGATGGCGTAGCAGCTTAATGGCATCTTCCAGGGCATTGACCGCATAGTTCCAATGCTTTTCAAACGTTTTAGCATCGGGCACCAACACATCTTTACTGCGGGTGCCATCAGCAGCTCGAACCGGTTTCTTTTGCCCTGGCAGCAGGAAGTAAAGGTATTTTGGTGAGCAATACGACTGCAACAAGATCGACATCACCTGGAGGATGTAGACGTTCATTTTTTCCGTCTCGACAAAGTCCAGGCGAGGAGCCGCATCGCGCCACATATGCTTGAGCTGCAAGTCTTTGGGCTTCAGCAGGGCGTTGATGAGGTCAAAGACATCTAGCCGCACTCCTTTGCTATTGATTTGGGTAAAGATGTCGCAGACCTTATCCAGACCGAGATCTTCGTCAAGCTCGATATAGGAAATTTGATACTGCTCTGTCAGGTCACGCAGATGGGCACCAAACTCTCGCGCATTTTCAGCATGGTAGTTAGCCACTGCGGCCTTATCGGCATTTTCTGCGGCTACGGCTTCTTTAGCTTTGTCTGCCCAATAACGCTCATATCCTTGCACCCAGTTGGGTAAATCCCAGCCACCTGAGCCGATCACTGAAAGAGGGAAAATGTGAGACTCAAATTGGGCGTCAGTGTCGGAGAAAACCTGTTGCCAGCGGCGATTGGGATATTGATAGTGAAATGCCTGATCGTACTCCTCTGCCATGAACCGATTAACTCGAACGTAATACAGACAACGATTTGAACGGTTAGGCAAAGGTTTTTGAGGGGCAACAAAGGCGTAGTACATCGCTGTGAGTCGCTGTTGCCCATCCAACACGATGTACTGCTTTTTGTCACTCCCGCCATGACCGTAGATGGACTCGCAGGAGAGGGCATTAAAGTTTTCGGCCTTCCCCTTCCACAGCAAAAGACTGCCGATGTAGTAGTCGAGAAAAATCGATCGCATCAAGTCGCGGATGTCCCAAGGCTCCCACTCAAACTCGCGTTGAAAATCAGGAATCACAAAGCGGCCATCTTTGAGCCAGTTAAGCAAAACGTTGAGACTAATGTGATCGGGCTTTTGAGCGTTTTTCATCTTATGCAACCTTTACAACTTGCTGGCTAATGGCTTTATCAATAACTTCCGCAAACTCCGCTTCCACCACGGCTTCAAAGTCCGTCTGCATCTGGTAAACCTCTTTGAACTCCGCAAAAGCCCAGCGGCCATAGGTGCCCAAATTATTTACCCCTGGTACCCAATAGTTCCGCATGGTGCTGGCCTTGTCCTTGGCATCCTCGCCGCGATAGCCTTTGATCTCTACAATCAGGTTCAGCAGGTCATCCGGCCCCTGCCCGTCGTCCACCTGCACAATGAAATCGGGAATATACTTCCGAGGCGTAGAGCCATAGAGATAGGGCACCTCAAATCCCAAGCCCTGATTCTTGACATAGGCTTTGACGCGGGGATGGCGCTCGACCACCCGGCAAAACTCCGCTTCCCAATCGCTATCACAGACTACCCAGTTCACCGGGCAGTGACGCATACTGGCATTCCAAAGCGTGTTTTTGGACGTGTTGAAATTGACGTGACAACTGCTGCCCGTGGGATTGTAGGCATCCAAAATCGCCTTGATCGGCTTTTCGCCGATGGTGGCTTCGGTAATAGCGGCCTTGATGCGATCGCAGGCCATATCGGCAATTTCCCGATACATCAACTGCGCCGGGAACGTATCGCCCTTGCAAACCAAACCCTGCTTCATCCACTGCTTGGCAATCCGCTTCAGTTGGCCGAACAGATTGATTTTCGGTTCCTCACCCGGATCGCGATACTTGTTAAAAATCAAATGGCGAGTCAGCTCATAAAGCACCGATGACTGACGCACTTCCGCCAGGTGTTTCACATTCAAATCCACCGCTTCGCCAATAATGCCGGAGTTCTGAGTTTGGGTTGCCCCAACCAGCGCTGGGGTCAGCTCCAGCACGGAATCCTCCGTAAACTCAGCATCTAATCGCGTATCCGGCAGCTCTACCCGGTAGCCCTCCACGCGGGGAAACGTGATTTCCAGATGGTCCCGCTCCGGACGCACGGCATTGACATTCACCGTCCGTTTCGGCGGTTTCGGCTTCACCACCACCGGCTTCGCTGTGAAGTCAAAGGGAATGCCGAAGACATCGGCGTACTCCACATTGAATAAGCCTTCTTCGTTCAGATCATAGGAGTAGCGGCGCAACGCTCGACCAATCACCTGCTCACAGAGTAACTGAGTGCCAAAGGCCCGCACCCCTAGAACGTGAGTGACGGTATTGGTATCCCAGCCATCCGTCAACATCGACACCGAGACCACACAGCGAATCGATTCTCCCAAGCGACCTTCCTTGCCGACGGTGTTCATCACCTCCCGCAACAGGGCCTCATCGCTGAGGTGTTCGCCATCGCGGATATCGCCGCTACGCTGCACCAGCTCGCGGCGGAAGCGATCGATTTCGTGGGAGGCGAAGTCTCGAAAATTCTTGTCCAGGGCATCGCCCGATTCCAACTGCTCACTGTCGATGAGTAACGTGCGGGGACGGGCCAGGCGGTTGCCGTGCTCATCGTAGTTGCGGAACAGCTCTAACCGACCTTTGTTATAGGAAGTCTCTTCGCCCTCCTCATTCAGCCGAAAGAACCCCGAAATGTAGTCATAAATGACCTTCGATGAGGCCGTGTTATTGCACACGACGATAAAGACCGGAGGCACCGGAATCTGCTGCTCCTGCCATAGCTCAAACGTTTTGACATAATGCCCATAGAGCGCTTCCAGAGCCGTTTCCAGCTCCACCGGCAGATTCAACGGGTCGAGTCCCTGGGCTTTGCCCCGCCCCTTTTTGGGCATCCGCTTACCAATGTGCTCCCACAGGTTCCGGAACTTGGGCATCTCGCCACCCGGCACATTGTCCGCTACCGGCACCCGAGGCAGCTTAACGATGCCACACTCGATCGCATCCATCAGGGAAAAGTCGCTGACTGTCCAGGGAAACAGCGTGCCCTCGGCATAGCCTGAGCCGCGTAAAAAGAACGGCGTTGCCGACAGGTCATAAACATTGCGGACTCCCAACTGGCGCTTCACCGCTTCGATGCCCGAGATCCACAATCGAGCGGCCTCCGCGTTCTTCTTCGCTTCGTCCTTGTCGTCGCCCTTAAGATCCGTTTCCTCGGCCTCGCCGGGTTTCTCGCGATAGCAGTGGTGAGCCTCGTCGTTGATCACCAGAACGTTCTTGGTCAGCCCTGACATCACCCGCCGGATCATCTCCCCTTCCGTTTCCAGGGTGTCCAGCTTACCGTCGCGCCCTTCAATCAATGCCCGATTCCCCTTAGCAACCTGCGTTTTTTCCCGCAGTTTGAAGGCGTGGTAATTAGTGATGACGATCTTGGCCCGCTGCAAGTCCATCAGCATGTCGCTGGGCACCAGCTCCCGGCTAGCGTAGTAGCTGTCGGGGTCGTTGGGCTGGAGCACGCGGAGGCGATCGCGGATAGTGATACCCGGCGTCACGATCAGAAAGTCTTTCGTGAATTTGTTGCTCGTCGGGTGCCTGACCGCGTTGAGGGTTTGCCATGCAATCAGCATCGCCATGACTGTCGTTTTGCCTGCCCCCGTCGCCAGCTTCAAGCAAATCCGCATCAGCTCCGGGTTGGCTTCCTCATTTACTTCCTCAAGATGCTGAAGAAACGCCCTCTCCTTCTTGCCACTCTTAGGAGCCACCTTCGCCAGCCAAATTGCTGTTTCCACGGCCTCTACCTGACAGAAGAAAGGCCGGATGCCCTGAAACGGATAATGCCGCCAGTGCTGCAAGAGCTTTTCAGTGGTGGGGGTTACTTTCCAAGATTTCGGATCAGGCAACTGCCGCCAAGCATTTACCTTGTCCCGAATGCTGTTGATGAACAGCGACAAGTCATAGGTCTGGGAATCGTCCGAAATCCCCTCGGTGTCGAATAGGGCTAACGTCTGCTGCACTTCCTCCTGAGACTGCCGCCGCTTTTTGGGTTTGGGAATCGGCGTGATGAAATCGGCAGGACGACGGCTGGGGAGTTCCTGCCCAGTTGGCTGTCGGCTCTCATCCAACTCCCAATGCCTGGCGGGGTATTCGTAGGGTGAATTGAGGATGGGGGCGTCAAAAAATCGGTCTGACATAAATAGGTGTCTTGTTGTTGACAGTCGACGTTCTGAAGACAATGGTCCTCAGAACACCGCTAAAAAGGAGAGCAGGGGCTATCTCGACTCGGGAACACCAAAGATTGCTCTGTTGAGTGCTGAGCAACCTATTCATGGGATCTATCAAGTAACCGGGCACTAAAGCGCCCTTCATTAGTCTCTAATATGCCCCCAGGGAGCAAGAGAATCCCCCAAAACACAAAATCTGCCAGAACAGTTAAGGAATATGACGCTTATGCACCCCACTGCCCATCCAACACTGCCGGTTGCTGCACCGCTGCTTCCATTCCACTAATCTCTAAATGTCTTGAATTGGCCAGGTCCGAAGTTATTGATGACGCGGCAACATAAAGCACAACGGAAATGCTTTCACCTCCAGCCATCGGGAAAAATTACTTTACACTTAGCAAGGTTTGCATTTATTGAAACCTTGGTTGTAATATTGTAGGCAGATGATAAAAGCCTCTAAACAAAATTTTGAACCACCCCCAAAAAGGACGTTCAGCCACCAACTCGGCTAGCGTCCTTTTTTTGTTCGCTAGCTCAGTTTTATCGAGGTCATAAGGATGAGCAAGCGAACACCCCAAAAGCGAGAATCATTTCAACTCAAAAATGTTGCAACACCGAAGAAGTCGTTGCGAAATGTGCCTGAGATTGAAAATGAAACAAAAGGCAGAACAACCTACTCAATCACACAAGAGGCAAGAATCCGGATTCAAGCAAAAGCTCGTTTCCTTAATTGTTCTGCTAGCACATTGATTGAGGATCTGGCCCGCGATCGTTATCTGCTAGTCCGATTTGCTGATTGGCTCAGGCTTCAAAAAGCCTTGCATGATCAGGCTCCAGATATTGTGCATGGCCTGATTTTAAGTAAAGAGCAATCACAGGACCACCAATCGCCTTCATCATCCTCCCAATAAAGTGGAAATAGGGCTTCATAAACCTCGTCTAAGTTGAAACCCGTAGTTTTTCTTCTTTGGGATCCAGGTGTGCTCTAACCGATAAGCGGTCAGCAATGGCGATGGGGTCGGCATTGATTCGGGCTTGAAAGTGGTCAACCTGGGCAATGAGGTCAGCCTTCTGGTCATAGCAGGTGTGATAGGTTACGTCTTCGCGCAGCCAGTGCCACAGATGCTCCACGGGCATAAAGTCAGGACTATAGGCCGGCAGGGGTTCTAGGGTGATGTCCAAGGTCTCAGCAACCGCTTGTACAAGTCGCGCTCGATGGTACGAAGCGCCATCCCAAATCAGCTTGATAGGCACCTCGGGGAACTCAACCCGCAGGCGCTTGAGGACATCGGCGGTGGTGAACCGGTTCGCCCGTTCATAGGGCAAAATCCTGACTTGCCCCAAATTGTAGAGATAGAGACCGTAGAAGGAGACTTTCTCGAGCCCTGGGGAACTGGAGGAGACCCAAAACCGCTCCCCTTTAATAGACCAGCCGTAGCCTTCATCGGTGTCGAGGTGAACGTGGGCCTCGTCGATGTAGACCAGTAAACACCGCTCATGCAATGCCTCATCCAAGAGTCCTTCCAGCCGGAGCAAAAACGCGGCTCGTGGGTCGGGATTCCCTTTATTGAGCAGTTTACGCGCTTTCTTCCAGGAGAATCCCAAGTCCTTGAGAACTTTTCGCAGCGTATCTCGACAACAGTCAATAGCAAAGGTGTCCTTGACCCAGCGCACGAGGCGTTTCAGTGTCCACCGAGGCAGCAGCAGGTCGCCTTGCCGGTCTTGGGGCGGTGTAGCAGCGACCTCGAGGGCATCGCGAATCGTCTGATCTAGCCCCGCTTTAACCGCATCAGACAAAGGGGGGGATGGCCACCACTGTGCCAATACGCTAAGGCCTCTGGCCCGTTTGCATTGTATCGATGCACCCAGGCCATGACGGTTTGAGGGTTACGCTGGCTTTGGTGAGCCACTTGGGTTGAACTCTGGCCCTGGGTGATCTCATAGAGCGCCATAAACCGCTCTCGGGTGCGAGGATGATCTGACTTTAGGGCGTACTCTCTCAACATCTCAGGGGTTTGCCGCCACGTCGCAGTATTGGCCGTCAGCATAGAACGCATGAACTGTAAAAACGACTCCCTTAAGTCTAGATCCGCTGCCCTAAAAACTCCAGGTCTCAAGATGGACAAGGTTTAGTCATTATTGAAGTCCTCATTACCATTGGATTTTTTCGCCGAGAATATTGAATATCACCCTTTGCATAAAGCCTAAAAGCTATTGCCATAAGTCATTCTGGAGGATTATAGCAATGATGATCTAAGGCACTATTTGTGTGCAACATGGTGGAACGGGCCGCCCACGAATGGACCGGCAAACGCACCACTCCCCATCTGATGCGGCGAATTTGGGGTACCTGGGCGTTCCAGGTGGGCCTAGATGATAAGACAATCCATTCACTGGCCTATGCCATGGGCACCAGCTACGATACGCTCCGGAAGTGGTACGAGGACGCGACGCCAGAAGATAAACGGCGCGAGATCGAAGAACATATCGACGAGTATTTCCTTGACTATCTGGACCAGATGGAAGCCGATGGGGAGATCAACAATTCAGCGCTGAGGAAGGTGCTGCAACTGGTGCCCCAGTTATCGGCTGAGGAACGAGAAACCGTGCGATCGCTGCTTGAAGCTAGCTAGGGCAGAGATTGAGTTGCCCTGAAGTCCTTGCCAGCACTGGCAGGGACTTCTTTATTTTTGGGACATGTCCGAACAACTTGGGTTCAAGATGCGGTGAGAAGTGGAATCGTTGCAGATAAACGAATTCTCGCCGTTCAACCAATTTGATTAACCTGAGCTTACTCATGTTTCTCCTATACGGCGACAGGAAGTAAGTTTAGGATTTTGAGTCAGAATTAGAGAAGCTCTG
>Ga0076930_101735_pt1 | contig 10565 bp, 5 predicted proteins | sample HotLakConsoUCCRE_FD_71149 | JGI IMG/M metagenome (GOLD analysis project Ga0076930, IMG submission 71149) | Hypersaline microbial mat communities from Hot Lake, Washington, USA - Hot Lake Consortium UCC-RE (version 3) (version 3) ...
GCGATTACCGCCATTCGGGCTGCGCGAGCTGTCACGTGATCTATGCCAATGACCGCGAACCGCGCCATTCGCTGATCTATGCGCAATACGGGCGCGACGGGCAGACCATCACCAAAGATCCCACCATCGCCGGCAAGATCGAGCATGCGGCGGGATATGGCGGGAAGGACGCGCTCAAGCAGCCAAGCGGTAGCGCAAACATCGCCGGCCATGGCGCGGTCAAGGGGCCGGGGCATGACGATCATGGGGCGGAGACCGGGGCCGGCAAGCGCGCGGACGATGGCCTGACTATCGGCGGCAAGATGAAGGAAAAGGGCCACCCGCTCCAGCACGTGTTCACCCGCGCGATCCCCACCAGCCAGTGCATGAACTGCCACATGCACCAGCCCAATATCTTCCTCAATTCCTACCTCGGCTACACCATGTGGGATTACGAATCCGATGCCCCCGCGATGTGGCCGAAGGATCAGAAATACCCCACCGCCGCCGAAGTGCGCGCCGTGACCGACCGCAACCCCGAAGGCGCAGCGCCCAAGGGCAAGTGGGCCGATCTCGATTTCCTGCGCAACGTCTATGATTTGAACGAAGACCTGAAGGACACCCAGTTCGCCGATTACCACGGCCACGGCTGGAACTTCCGTGCGGTGTTCAAGCGTGACCGCAAAGGCAATCTGCTCGATGCCGAGGGCAATATCGTCGATCCTGACGATCCGGAAAAATGGCGCAAGGAAGGCGAAGGGAAGTTCGTCCAGCCCGGCACCAATCCGGGCAAGGCGGTGCACCTGATGAGCATCCACGCCGAAGTCGGGATGCAATGCGCCGATTGCCATTACGAACAGGACAGCCACGGCAACGGATTGATCTACGGCGAAGTCGCCAATGCGATCGAGATCGGCTGCAAGGACTGCCACGGCACGCCCGATGCCTATCCCACGCTGCGCACCAGCGGCCCTGCCGCGCCGCCCGAAGGCCACAACATGGCCCTGCTGCGCAATCCCGACGGCCAGCGCCGGTTCGAATGGATCGAAGGCGATGATGGCCGCCGCAAGCTGATCCAGCGCTCGATCGTCGATCCGAAACTCCAGTGGGAGGTCAGCCTCGTCAAGGACTCGGTCGATCCGGCCACCCCGGTGTTCAACGCCAAGGCGGCGCGGGCCAAGCTGGTCAGCCGTTACGGCGCGGAAACCGGCAATTTCGAATTCGGCACCGGCATTGCCGCCGACGACCGCGCGCACCGCGACCCGGAAATGGCGTGCTTCACCTGCCACCTGTCGTGGACCACGAGCTGCGGCGGGTGCCACCTGCCGATCGAGGCCAACTGGAAGACCAAGTCCCACCGCTACGAAGGCGGGGAGACGCGCAATTTCGCCACCTACAACCCGCAGGTCGCGCGCGACCAGATGTTCCAGCTGGGCAAGCACCAGACCACCAAGGGCAGCCAGGTCGCGCCGGTGCGTTCGTCCTCGGCGCTGGTATTGTCCTCGACCAACATCAACCGCGAACGCATCTATGTGCAGCAGCCGCCGATCAGCGCCATCGGTTTCTCGTCGCAGGCCTTCGCCCCGCACTTCCCGCATACCGTGCGCAAGACCGAGACCAAGACCTGTTCGGACTGCCACCTCTCGGCCAAGGACGATAACAACGCGATCATGGCGCAGCTGCTGCTGCTCGGCACCAATCACGTGAACTTTGTCGGGATGCATGCCTGGACCGGGCTGGAGGGCGGCTTTCAGGCCACCCGCGTCACCGAATATGACGAGCCGCAGGCGGTGATCGGATCCTATCTCCACCGCTATGCCTATCCCGATTACTGGCGGATGCACGTGGATGATAATGGCCGCGAGCTGAAGAACTGGGTGCGGGGCAAGACCTTCGATGCGAACCTGTCGGGCGAAACCCATCCCTTCGAGGAATTCGTCAATGTCCACGAAGGCACGCCGGGCCGCGTCGGCTGTCTGCAACTGCGCGGCGAATACATGTTCGTGGCCGAAGGCAGGGGCGGGTTCACCGCCTATGACGTGGCAAGCATCGCCAACAAGGGCACTTCGGAACGCATCCTGAAGGGACCGTTCTCGAGCCTCGGGCACGACACCAACGTCAAGACCAGCAACGCCACCTGCATGGCGCTCGCCACCAACCAGCCGATCGCGCCCACCCGCAACACGCCGGAAATGCGCGAAATGAATCAGGAACAGGCGTTCCTGCCGATCTACAATTATGCTGTGGTGAGCGATGCCGAAGAAGGCCTGATCCTCGTCAACGTCAACACGCTGGCGGATGGCGAATTCCGCAACAACAAGTTGAAGCGCAAGACCTTTGCCGATGGCTCTGATGCCTGGAACCCCGACGGGGTGTTGAGCGGCGCGCAGCACGTGCATCTGGCGGGCGAGGTCGCCTATATCACGGCCGACAGGGGGCTGGTGGTGGTCGATCTCGCCGATCCCGATACGCCCAAACTCGCAGCGGTACGCGAGCTGCGCGACGCGCGGGCGAGCGCAATCCAGTTCCGTTATCTGTGGGTGTCCGATGCGGACGGAGTGAAGCTGTTCGATGTCACAAACCTGCGCAATCCGCTTCCCGTTCCCGAGGCCACCGTGCCGCTGGCCGATGCCCGGCGCATCTATATCGCGCGCACCTATGCCTATGTCGCGGCCAAGGCCGAGGGTCTGGTGATCCTCGATGTCGAGAACCCGACGCGCCCGCGTATCTTCCAGAGGGTAACGCTGGGCGGCACCTTGAACGATGCCGAGGATGTGATGGTCGGCACCACCAATGCCTCGCTGATCGGCTATGTCGCGGATGGGAAGAACGGCATGAAGGTGCTGCAACTCACCAGCCCCGACAGCCAGCGCAATTTATACGGCTTCAGTCCCACCCCTGTGCCCGAGATGATCGCCTGGGCCAGGACGCCTAGCCCTGCGATTGCGCTGTCCAAGGGCATCGACCGCGACCGTGCGGTGGACGAGACCGGCGGGCAGATGGCGGTGTTCGGCAGGCTGGGTTCGCGGCCCTTTACCCGGCCCGAAATGGAGCGCCTGTTCATGACCCGCAGCGGCGTGCCGTGGAAGGTCTCCGACGATGTCGACATGAACCGCTGGGTGGGAATCGCGCCGCAAGGCGTGCTGCGGGCAGCGCGGAAGTAGAATATAATCGTCACCCTGAACGTGTTTCAGGGTCCATTGATCGGCAGGCGCGGCGGTCGTTGTTCATCAGGGCGGACTGGCTTTTTACCGACAGGGAGCCTCTCGATCGACAACCGCCCTGTGATGCCTGATGGATGCTGAAACAGGTTCAGCATGACGAGCTTTGGGTTCAATCCCGCTCGGCGAACATGCCTTCGATCATCGGTTGCAGCCCGGCGTGGAAGCGCGCCAGCACCTGCCAGTCGCCCACCCGCTCGTAATGCGAGACCAGCCGCGTGCCGTCCCAGCGGTGCAGCGCATAGGTCGGCGGCTCGGTGGTGATAAGCTCGCGTTCGTCGGGCACTTGGCTGTCGATCGGGTTCAGGTCCATCGCCACCAGCGGCGCGACCGAGGGCGTCACCCCGAGCGGGATTCCCGCGAACTGCGTGGTGATCTGGCGGTGCAGGTGCCCGCAATGGATCGCCTGCACCTGTGTCTGTCCGCTCAGCACCTCGTGCAAGCGGATAATCCACGGCTCGTCCGGCGCGGGGTCCATCCAGTCGATCCCGGCGACCACCGGCGGGTGGTGCATGAAGATCAGCGTGGGCTGATCGGGCGCTTCGGCGAGCCGCGCCGCCAGCCAGCGCGCGCGCGCCGCGCAGAAGGCGCCGCCGTGGCGGCCATCCTCGAGGGTATCGAGGCAGATGACGCGCAGGCCCTGCCGCGCCTCGATCACGAAATGCAGGAAGCCGCCATCGGCCGGCGTGATTTGCGCAAAAGCGCCCAGCAGCCCTTCGCGGGTGTCGTGATTGCCCACCATCGGAATGATCGGGAAGGGGCAGTCCTTCAGCAATGCGGCAGTCTTGGCGAAGCTTTCCGCATCGCCGTGATCGGTGATGTCGCCCGACAGAACCAGCATGTCAGGGACATTGGGACCGCTCAGCAGCCGGTCAAGCGTGGCGCGAAAGCGGGTGAGGTTCAGTTCCTCGGGGCGCTCGTCGGGGGCGAAGCCGACGTGGATGTCGGTCATCTGTGCGATCAGCACGGCGTTGGATGGTGCGACCCGTTCCATCCTCAGGGTTTAGCCCGCCCGAAAATCGCCGCAATAGTTGTTTTGTCAGGCCCCGGCGCGGGGCTGTAGTGGGGTTCCGGCCCGTCGCGCGACCACTGGCCCGACGGCACGTGATAGGAATGGCACATGGCGCAGGAGGAGGGGACGATTTTCTTGGTCTTTTCCGCTGTCGCGCCGAGGTGGCAGTCACGGCAGCTCTCGAGATCGGGGATCAGCAGGTCGGTGGCGGCCTTGGATGTGTCGGCCGCGTGGCAATCGGTGCATTCTTCCTTCTTGTGCGCCTCATGACTGAAATAACCGGTGGTGAGGAAGCGGTCGGGCAGGTTGACCGGCATCAGATCGGGCCGCCCTTGCCTGGTGGCTGGCAGGTGACATTCGGTGCAGATGCCACCGGGCGCAATCGCGTTCGACAGCCCGATGAAGCTGCGCACCGGCCGCCCGAAATCGGCCGCATAGACTCCGCCCCCGCGGGCGAATTGCCCGGGTCTTGCGCGGCCCGATACCAGCGCGGGGCGCGGACCGGTGTCGATGCTTGCAAGGTCTTCGGCGAGGTCTTTCACATCGCCGTGGCGCAGCTTGCTGAAACCGCCGCCTGATGTGCGGCCCGATACCAGCGAGTGACAGCTTTCGCAGGAATCCTCCATCCTGACCTCCTTGAAAGAGATCCTGTCGGCGGTCAGCGTGTGGCAATCCTTGCATTCGAGCGGCTGGCCGTAATCGGGCAGGGACAGGGCCATGCGCGCCGCGCCGCCACGCGCGTCCATGTGGACATCATGCGGGAACTTGAGCCCGGAGCGTTCGCGCGGCTTGCTGTCGAGCGAAGCGCGCACCGGCTTTGCCGCCCCGAAACTCGCATAGAAAGCCGGACGGAATTGCGGGTGTTCCTTCCCGAAATCATGCGCGTTGGCGAGCGCGGTGTCAGTCAGCCGGGTATCGAGCGTATCGTGGCAATCGGCGCAGAAGGCTTCGTTCGCGGGCTTCTGACGCACCGGGCCTTCGTGTTCGGCATGGCAGGACACGCAGCCAAGCGGCCCTTCCTTGCCCAGCGCCTCGCCGATGCGCCACTGGATCGCATCGCCGCTGGAAAGCGGGGCCATACCGGCGGCAAGACGCGGCTTGCGGGCATGGTCGCCCAGATCTTCGTGACAGCTGAGGCAGGTTTCGTCCTGCACGCTGACGAAGGGGGTGACGTGGCAGCTTTCGCAATTGTCTTCGAGCTTGTGGTGTTTCAGCGACAATTCCCCCGCCGACCATGCGGCATCCATGACCACCTGACCCGGCATGTCACCCTTGGGATCATTCTTGACCGGGGTGCGCAGCAGGTGGCTTGCCACCGGCACCATCAGCAGCACCAGCATGATCGCGCCCGCGAAGATCCAGCTCATCGCGCGCTTCGACGGCAGCACGCTGGTGAGTGCGAAACCGCGCAGCGCATCGCCCTTGCCCGCGTCGGCCTCGACCTGACGGATGGTGATGGAGATCGTGCCGTCACCCTCGCGCGCCACCGCCAGCCGCGCCGCGCCCAGCGCGATTTCTCCGCCGGTGCGCGGATCAATGCTGCCTTGGGTGACGGTGCGCCCGTCAAGGCCGAAACCCAATGTGCCGAGCGCCTCGGCGGCGATCGTGCCGTCGCCCGCAAGCCCGATCCGCACATGGTTCTGCTCGACCGCCAGATCGGCGAGGTGGATGTCGTTTTCCGCTGCACGGCCGATGGTCAGCGCGTCCTGCTCCACCACCCGGTCGCGGATGATTTCGCGCCCGGCAGCGGTGAAATCGATGGTGCGGATCAGGAATGCCATTCTCCGCCTCTCACCAATAGAAGAACACGCTGACGACATGCGCGATAAGCGCGGCGATCAACGCGATGGTCAGCGGAATGTGGATAAACAGCCAGATTTCGAGCAGCGCACGTATGCGCAAGGCCCCGCGAATCTGGGCGAGTTGTTCGGCACGTTTCTCAAGCAGGGCATGGACGCGGGTGGCGGCATCGGAATCCTGCCCGATGGCAGCCAGCGCGCGGGCAGTGGCGCAGCTTGGGTAACTGCCGGTCAGGCGCGGCAGCGCGCCGCCCGCGAAGGTTTCCTGTGCAAGCGCGGCGATCACCAGATCGGCCTCATCGCGCCCCAGCGGCTGCGCGGCGCTTTCCAGTTGGCGGTCAATCGCGGTCAGCGCATCAAGCATCTGTGCGCGGGTCATTTCCTTGCGGTTGGCGCTGAGGCTGGCGGGCAGGGTGGCATAGACGATCACGCCGTAGATCCCCGTCGCGATCACCAGCAGCATCAGCACATAGGCGAGCGTGTGGACGTTCCAGCCGATCTGGAAACCGGTGTGAAGCGTGCCCACCACCACCAGCGACAACCCGAGATAGACATGGGCCGATGTCCACGCCTTCAGGCTCCACGCGCCGGGATTGATCCGGCGCTTGCGCACGCCGAGTAGCGATAGCCAGATGATCAGGCCAAATCCGATCGTGCCCAGCGTGTATCCATACCACGAACCGCCATTGGGCCGCGGCTGCTGATCGATCAGCGCATAGCCGAGGATGCTGACCGCGCTCAGCGCGAGCGCGATCCACAGCCAGCGGAAACCCTTGTGCTTGATAAAGCTGACATGATCGGAATCGCGCCGCTTTTCGTCCTGGCTAAACCGGTTTGCTCCCCCCGCACGCGTTGCCATCAATCGGCATCCTCGGTGAGCTTGGTGAAGGTCAGGAACTTGTCGGGCGACACGCGGATCGCTGCGCCCGTGGGGCAGGCGCGCACGCAGGCCGGACCGCCGTCGATGCCGGAGCACATGTCGCACTTGATCGCGAGCTTGGCCTTGGCCCCCGCGCCTTCTTCCTCGGCCTTTTTCTTGCGCCAGCTATAGGGCGCTTCGCCCGGCCCGGGGCCCTTGCCGAACAGCATCCATTCGAGCAGGCTGGGCTTCTTGGGCGGCTTGGGGTCCATGCGGATCACGCCGTAGGGGCAGTTGCGCTGACAATTGCCGCAGCCGATGCAGGTTTCATCGATGAACACCTCGCCATCCGGTCCGCGCTTGATCGCGTTGGGCGGGCAATCGGCCATGCAATGCGGGTGTTCGCAATGGCGGCATGATGTCGGCACATGGAGGTGGGCATAGGTGCGCCCCGCCTCACGGTCCAGGCGCGACAGGCCATCATGGCTGTCGGCGCAGGCCTTCTCGCAATTGTCGCAGCCGATGCACAGCTTCTCGTCGATCAGCAGCACATCGGTCGCCTCGCCGATGCCGTTGTCGACCAGGAATTGCGCGGTTTCGGAATAGAGATCGACCGCGCTGCCAAAGCTGTCCTTGCGGCTTTCGATGAAGCTGTTGGTGGCGCGGCGTCCGGCCATGTCCTTCAGCGCGCGCTCGCGCAGCGCGGGGTTCTTTTCGAGCAATTCGAGGAAGCCCTCACCCGGCAGGCGGATCACCTCGGACTTGATCGCGGCCTTGACCGTCGCTGTGCGCAAGCTGCCGTCGATCACCGCCATTTCGCCGAAATAGCTCCCGGCAGGCAGGTAGGAAAGGAACACGGGCCGGTCGCCGATCGCCTTCTCGACGATCATCGATCCGCGCCGGATGATGAAGATATCCTTGTCATCCGCGCCTTCGGTGACCACGATTTCTCCCGCGCGTTTTTCCTGCACCTGCGCAGCTTCGACCAGCGGGGCGACATCTTCGCGTTTCAGGCCCGATCCGAACATCTGGAGCAATTGCCGCTCTATCGAAATGCGCTCGATCGCTTTTTTCGCGGCCGGCACCTGCGATTGCAGTTTGAGCGCGGCGAGGCGCGAGATTTCGACCACGATGGTGTCTTCGGCGGCGCGAATGGTCGCGCCCCGGCGGCGGCCCGAAATCAGCCCGACTTCGCCGAAGATCGATCCGGCCTCGATGGGGATCGTGATCGAGGGATCGGCCGGATTGACCTCCACCGCGACCGACCCGCTGGCAATGCCGAACAGCGATGATCCGGGCGCATTGCGTTCGAAGATCACCTCGCCCGCGCGGAAGAAACGCGCGTTGGAATCGAGCATGAATTCGCGCATCTGCAGCGGGTTCATGCCGTTCAGGATCGACACGTTGCTGCGCAGGAATTCCAGCCATTCATCGGTGCTGCGATTGCCCGGCAGGTCCTTGAACTTCTCGACAATGATCGGTTCGTCCGCAGGCTTCAGATCGGTGTTGCCGTTGATGAACTCGATGACATCATGGCCCTGGTTCATGCAGTGCTTGATCAGCGGATAGCCCGCCAGCGCGCCGATCACGAAGATTCCGGGCGCGGTGCTTTCGAACACCGGCGACAATTTGGGGAAGGCGGTGCGGTCCTCGCTGGAAAACTCGATCCCGCATTCTTCCACGAACATGCGCGGCGGGGCCGATCCGATGCGGGCGATTATGCGGTCGCACGGGATGCGCAATTCGCCGTCACGGGTGGTCAGCGTGATGAAGCCCGGCTCGATCGACTTGGTCTCGCTTTCGGTGCGGATCATCAGCTTGCCCGCTTCGTGATCCGCCATCAGCGCCTTGACGTTGGCGTCTTTCGCCGTGGGAAATTCGGTGCCGCGGTTGAGGATCGACACGGTGTTGCGCTGCGCCGGGTCTTCGGCAAGGCCGCGCGCGTTCTCGATCCCGGCGTCGCCTGTGCCGACGATAACGATATGCTCGTCAACATATTCCGCCGGATCATCGAGCTGATATTGCACATGGGGCAGATCGGCGCCGGGGCAGCGCATCCGGTTGGGATTGCCCTGCGTGCCGATGGCAAGGATGACGTTCTCCGCCATCACCACCTCGCCATTGGTCAGTTCGATGGCATAGGGCGGGGCGTGGCGCTGGATGTCCTTGACCGTCTTGGTCCCATCGCGGGCGCGCATCACGATCTGCTGGACAGAGCCGGGGATCGCATCGCCGGTGCCGCGGATCGCCTTGGCTTCGGCGTGGTATTTCACGTTGACCTTGTGGCCCGCGATCTGTTCGTCCCAGATGCCCAGGATCGTTTCGCGCTTGCCCGCTTCGAAATCGACGTCGCTGCGCAGCACCAGATTGGATGGTGTCGCCATCACGTGCTTGCCCTTCTGGTATTTGTAGATCGTGTCCGACAGGTGGTCGGTCTTTTCGAGCAGCACGTGGCTGAGGCCCAGCGCCGCCGCACGCGCAGCCGCACTAAGCCCTGCGGGGCCTGACCCGATGATGGCTACCTTGAACGTCCCGGACACCTATCCTTGCCCCCTTTTCGGATAGACTGCACCCCTCGCGCCACCATAGTCAAATGCGTTCCCGATGCCAGAGCGAATTGCCGGACTTTGTCCACGGTGCTAGCGCTTGCCCCATGCAAGCAACGGAACAACCGGGCCCGGACGGGTCATCGAAGGCGGGCTGGATTTTGCTGGGGGCGGCACTGCTGCTGGCGGCGGGCTCGATCGGTTACAATGTCTATGAAGGCTCGGGCGGCAGCGAGGCGAGCGAGGCGGCGGATGCGGGCGCGCCTGCGATCGCGGATCTGCGCGCGGCGGCAGAGGCGGCGGGCGATAATGCCGGGCCGTGGAGCGATCTGGCCTTTGCCCATTTCCAGCGCGGCGAATTCACCGAGGCGCTGACGGCGGCCGCGCTTTCGGACACGCCGAACCCCATCGAGCTCGCCACCCGGCGCACGAACGAGCGCGTCACCGTCACCCCCCGGGTGTTCCGCGCAGCGGGCGAGCGGCTGATCCTGTGCCGCGTTTCCCGCGAATCGGAGGAGGGCGAGCGCGCCGTCTCGGCGATCAACGAGGATCTCACCGCCCTTTACGATCAGGGCGTGGACGCGATCGTCTTTACCGATCGCGAGGGCGTGATTCGCTCCGCCAACGAGAGCTTCCTCAATCTCGCCGATGCGGCCAGCGCCGCCGTGGTGCGCGGGCGCTCGCTGGGCGAGTTCTTCTCGCGCGGCTCGATCGACCTCAAGGTGCTGCTCGAAAACGCTGCCCGCGCCGGGCAGATGCGCCTTTACGCCACCAAGCTGGCTTCGGAATACGGCGCCGAGATCTCGGTGGAGATCTCCGCCACGTATCTGCGCGACCGGACGCACCCGGCCTTCGTCTTCGTGATTCGCGATGCAAGCCGCGTGGATGCCGTGCGCCGCCCCGGCGCCGCGGTCTCCGACGATGCCGTGCGGTCCGTGATGGAGCTGGTTGGCTCCGCGACGCTCAAGGAGATCGTCGCCGAGACAACGGACGTGGTCGAGAAGATGTGTATCGAAACGGCCGTGGAGCTTACCCGCAACAACCGCGTTGCCGCCGCCGAGATGCTCGGGCTTTCCCGCCAGAGCCTCTACGTGAAGCTGCGCAAGTACGGGCTCCTCAGCCGCGACGGCGACTGACGGCCGACCTCAC
>Ga0076930_101737_pt1 | contig 10544 bp, 5 predicted proteins | sample HotLakConsoUCCRE_FD_71149 | JGI IMG/M metagenome (GOLD analysis project Ga0076930, IMG submission 71149) | Hypersaline microbial mat communities from Hot Lake, Washington, USA - Hot Lake Consortium UCC-RE (version 3) (version 3) ...
GGCCCGCCGCTGGAGGTGAACCCGATGGCCACCGCCACCGGCACGAGCAGGAGCGTGTAGCCCAGAACGTGGTTGCGGGTGACGCGGCGGCCGTGGGTCTCGGTCAGCATCGGCACGCCCGCGTCCCCGTAATCGGTCTTCACGAAAAGCGCGAGCGCCCAGAAATGCGGCGGCGTCCACATGAAGATCAGCGCGAACATCAGCCAGGCCTCGAGGCTCATGGCGCCCGTCGCGCAGACCCAGCCAAGCAGCGGCGGAAAGGCCCCGGCGGCCCCACCGATCACGATATTCTGCGGCGTCGACCGCTTCAGCCACATGGAATAGACGACGGCATAGAAGAAGATGGTAAAGGCGAGGATCGCCGCCGCGAGCCAGTTCGCCGCCAGCCCCAGCAGCACGACCGAGAAGCCCGACAGCGCCAGACCCAGCGCCAGGGCCTCGCCCGGCGCGACGCGGCCCGAGGGGATCGGCCGCTTGGCCGTGCGCCGCATCGCCGCGTCGATATCGGCGTCCCACCACATGTTGAGCGCCCCCGAGGCGCCCGCGCCTACCGCGATGCACAGGATCGCGATGGCGGCCTCCACGGGATGCATGGACACCGGCGCCACCAGAAGGCCCACGAGCGCCGTGAAGACCACGAGCGACATCACCCGCGGCTTCAGGAGGGCGAAGTAATCGCCCAGCGTCGGCTCGTAGCCTCGGGTCTCGCTGGCGGAAAGGTCACTCATCTTCGGGTCTCGCGCCATGCCGGGCCAACCCGCCCGGCGTCTCTTTGGTTCACCTCAGCGTAAAGTGGGGTGAAACCCCGCCTCACGCCCCGACTTCCCCTCACACCGGGTACTCGACCCGCGCCGCCTCTAGCCACTGCTCGTAGACCTCGGGGCTGACCACCTTCACGGTGATCGGCATGTAGGCATGATCCTTGCCGCAGAGCTCGGAGCACTGACCGAAGTAGACGCCCTCCTGCTCCGCCGAGAACCACAGCTCCGCCAGCCGGCCCGGAACCGCGTCCTGCTTCACGCCGAAGGCCGGGATCGTCCAGGAATGGATCACGTCCGCGCCGGTCACGGTCATCACCACCGTCGCGCCCGTGGGCACGACGACGGCGGTGTCGGTCGCCAGCAGGAAATGCTCCGCGCCATAGCCATACTCCGCAAGCTCCGCCTCGATCTCAGGGTTCAGGTTGCCCTGCCCGTAGCCGATCATGAAGCTGTCGAAATAGATCCCCTCGTCCACGTATTCGTAGCCCCAGTACCACTGGTAGCCGGTGACCTTGATATGGACGTCGCCCTCCGGGATCTCCTGCTGCTTGAAGAGAACCGGCAGAGAGAAGGCCCCGATGAAGACGAGGATCACGATGGGCACCACCGTCCAGGCGACTTCCAGCGGCGAATTGTGGGTGAAGCTCGCCGGATTCGGGTTCCGTCCCGCGTTGTAGCGCAGGATTACCCAGGTCAGCAGCGCCACGACGAACAGCGTGATTGCGGTAATGATGACCAGCAGCATCCCGTCGAGCCACTGCAGATCGCGCGCCAGTTCGGTCGCCGCGGGCTGGAAGCCGAGACCTCCGGGGGTCGGGATGCCGACGATCGGCAGACCCTCGGTCAGCGCATCGGCCTCCTGCGCGAGGGCGGCGGAGCCTCCGGCGAAGGTGGCGGCAAGGGCCGCGAGGCCGCGCCGGGCGAAACTGGTGATCGGCATGTCTGTCCCTTTCGCTGCGGGCGGCGCGCTCCGGGGCCTCTGGGGCCGCCGGCGGCCGCGCACCTGACCCGGGCGTCCGGGCCGTTGTCTCCGGCGCGGGTCATCCCATATCGTGGAGGCCCGGACAAGCGCACACGCCCGCGTCAAACTGACCATCGCCTTGATCTGGATCAAGGACAGACGGAGCCTCCATGACCTCAGCCACCCCCTTCCGCCCCTTCGAGACCGGCCTCGACGAAGACACCGCCCGCGCCCTCCTGCGCGAGGCCGTGGCCGGCGCCGACGACGGCGAGCTCTTCCTCGAACGGCGGCGCTCGGAGGTGCTGTCCTTCGACGACGGCCGCCTGCGCACCGCCTCCTACGACGCCGCCGAGGGATTCGGCCTGCGCGCCGTGCGCGGCGAGGCCGCGGGCTATGCCCATTCCACCACCCTCGACGAACACGCCCTGCGCCGGGCGGTGGCCACCGCCCGGCTCGCCGTGGGAGAGGGCGGCGGCACGCTCGACGCGGCGCCCCCCGCGACGAACCGCAGGCTCTATACCGACGCCGACCCGATGCTCGATGCGACCTTCCCCGGCAAGGTCGACGTGCTGCGCGAGATCGACGCCTTCGCCCGCGGCCTCGATCCCCGGGTGGTGCAGGTCTCCGCCACGCTGTCGGCCTCGCACCAGGAGGTGGCGATCCTGCGCGCGGAGGGACCTGTCGTCACCGACACCCGCCCCATGGCGCGGCTCAACGTCTCGGTGATCGTGGAACAGGACGGCCGCCGCGAACAGGGCTCCACCGGCTCGGGCGGCCGCCACGGGCTTGCCGCGCTGATCGAGGCCGGCACCTGGCAGGCGGCCATCCGCGAGGCGCTGCGCATCGCCCTCGTCAACCTCTCCGCCGAACCCGCGCCCGCGGGCGTGATGGACGTGGTCCTCGGCCCCGGCTGGCCCGGCATCCTCTTGCACGAGGCCATCGGCCACGGGCTCGAAGGCGATTTCAACCGCAAGGGCACGTCGGCCTTCGCCGGCCTCATGGGTAAGCGCATCGCGGCACCCGGCGTCACCGTGCTCGACGACGGCACGCTGCCCGACCGGCGCGGCTCGATCTCCATCGACGACGAGGGCACGCCGTCCCGCGCGACGACCCTGATCGAGGACGGCATTCTCGTGGGCTACATGCAGGACCGCCAGAACGGGCGCCTGACCGGCACCGGAACCACCGGCAACGGCCGGCGCGAGAGCTTCGCCCACATTCCGATGCCGCGCATGACCAACACCTACATGCAGGCGGGCACCACCGATCCCGCCGACCTGCTGACCGAGGTCAAGGACGGGATCTATGCCGTGGGCTTCGGCGGCGGGCAGGTGGACATCACCAACGGAAAGTTCGTCTTCTCCTGCACCGAGGCCTACCGCGTGAAGGACGGAAAGGTCGGGGCGCCCGTGAAGGGCGCCACCCTCATCGGCGACGGCGCCACCGCCCTGCAGAAGATCCGCGGCATCGGCACCGACTTCGGCCTCGATCCAGGGATAGGCAACTGCGGCAAGGCGGGACAGTGGGTGCCGGTGGGCGTGGGCCAGCCCTCGCTGCTGATCGGCGGGCTGACCGTGGGCGGCTCGGGCGCATGACCCCTGGCCGGGCAGGCAGAAGCTCCGGGCAGCGGTCTTCCAGGGCCCGCCCGACCCGCGCGCCTGCCCGTCCCGGAGCTTGGACCGTAATCCGGTGACCGGCAAAGGCCTCCTCCAGCGCCTCCTCGCGGTGACCGGAGCCGGCCTCGTTTTCCTCGTCTGGTCGGAATACGTCTTCGTCAACGACGACCCGGCCCGGGCCCTCGCCTCCGGGGACCTGTCCAACCTCGCCGTGATGGCCGCCGTCTACGTCACCCTCGCCTGGCTCTTTCTCGTGGCCCTGGGCCGCCTCCGGCCAGGCGACGCCTGGGGCCTGTTCCTCGTGGCCTGCCTCTTCGGCTGGGCGACCGAGGCGCTCTTCGTGCCCATCGCCTACGAAGCGCCGCCTGTGTCGTACATCTGGCCCTCCGTGGGCTGGCACGCCCTGCTCGACGTGATGCTGGGATGGGTTGCCCTGCGCTGGCTCATGCGCCGGGCGGCCCTCTGGCAGGTGGCCGCGGTCCATGGGCTGCTCGGCGCCGGCTGGGCGCTCTGGGCGACATGGCTCGCGGCGGGCGACGGGGCGCTGCTGACCACGGCGGAGTTCACCCGCCTCGCCCTCTCCGCAGGCGCGCTCTGGCTCGCCGGCCTCTGGCTGTCGGACCGGATGACCTCGGTGCCGCGTCCCGGTCGCGCCGAGACCCTTGTCGCGGCCCTCGTCGCCCTCGCGCTCTTCGCGGCCACCGGGCTGCCCTACTGGCCCTCGGCGCTCGGCCTCGCCGCGATCGCCGGCCTGACCGCGCTCGCCGCAAGCCGCCGGCCCGGTGCCCCCCCGGTGCCCTCCGGTCCGGCCCCTGCGCCGTCCCGCTATCTCGCCGCCGCAGCCATGCCCCTCGCGGCCGCGGCGGCCTATCCGCTCATCCTTGCCTCGGGGCTGCGCGCCCCGGCGGAGGACCTGCCCGCCCTCCTTCTCTTCGCGGGCGGCGCGGCCTGGCTCTACGCCCTCCTCCGCGGCCTCCTGCCCGGCGGTCCCGCGACGCGGGCCTGACTCCCGGACGACCCGCCGCTCTTGCCCGACCCCGGACGCACCGGCGCCCCCCGAGTCGAGGACCCCGGCTCCGTGTTCACCCGTCGTTAACCCACCGCGGTCCATGGTGGCGGTGCAGCAGGCGGACGGACGGATGACCGCGGAACCGACTTCTTCCCTTTCCCCCCCAGCCCCACCCGCCACGGAAGAGGATCGGCTGACCTGGCTCCGCCTGCTGCGCTCCCGCAGGGTCGGACCCACGACCTTTCACCGCCTCCTCGCCGATCACGGCAGCGCCGCCGCGGCGCTCGAGGCCCTGCCCGCGATCGCCGCCCGCGCCGGCGTGCCCGACTACCGCCCCTGCCCCGAGGCCGTGGCCGGGGCCGAACTGCGCGCGGCCCGCCGCGCCGGGGCGGTGCCGCTCTTTCATGGCTCGGCGGACTATCCCGCCGCCCTTGCCGGGATCGTCGACGCCCCCCCTCTCCTCTGGACCCGCGGCCGCGCCTCGCTGCTCGCCCGGCCGATGGTGGCGCTGGTGGGCGCGCGCTCCGCCTCCTCCCTCGGCCTGCGCATGGCGCGGCGGTTGGCCATGGACCTCGGCGCGGCCGGCATCATGGTGGTCTCGGGCCTCGCCCGGGGCATCGACGCCGCCGCCCATGCCGCGGCCCTCGACAGCGGGACCATCGCGGTTCTCGCGGGCGGCGTCGATGTCGTCTATCCGCCCGAGAACCTGGGCCTGTCCGACAGCATCGCCCAAAGCGGACTGCTGCTCACCGAACAGCCCCCGGGGCTGGAGCCCCGGGCCCGGCATTTCCCCGCGCGCAACCGCATCGTCTCGGGCCTCGCGGCGGTGGTCGTCGTGGTCGAGGCGGCGGAACGGTCGGGCTCCCTCATCACCGCCCGCACGGCGCTCGACCAGGGGCGGGAGGTCGCCGCCGTGCCCGGTCACCCGATGGACGGCCGTGCCGCGGGCAGCAACCGGCTGATCCGCGACGGCGCGGCCCTCGTGCGCTCGGCCGAGGACGTGGTGGCGCTGCTCGCGCCCGCGGGCGCGGCACCCCGCCAGGCCCGCCTGCCGCTGGACCGGCCCGTGCCGCCCGCGATGCCGCCCGTGCCGCACCCCCAGCGGCGGCCCCTCCTGCGCGATGTCGCGGCGCTCCATCGCCGCATCCTCGACCGGCTGGGCCCCTCGCCGCTGGCAGAGGACCAGCTGATCCGCGATATCGCTGCGGCACCCGGAGAGGTGACCCCCGCCCTCACCGAGCTCGAGCTCGACGGACGCATCGCCCGCAGCCCCGGCGGCTTCCTTTCGCGCCTGAGCTAACCGCTCCCGCTGCCGGACCGGCCCTTCGGCCGTCCGTCCGACCGCCCCCACATAGCGCCCCGCCGTCCCCTCCCGCGCCCTGCGGGACGGCGGGCGGGGCGATGCGCGGCACGCGCGAGCGACGATCCGCCGCCCCGCTCCATTCGCCGCCGCGCCCCGCGGGACGGCGGGCGGGGCGCGGCGCAAGGCGCGAGCGACGACCCGCCGTCCCCTGCATTGACATTGCCCGCCGCCCCGACACATCTAGGCCCCTTGAGCCGGATCGCCCGCGGTCCGGCCCTCTGCCCAAGGAGCCCCCATGCCCGTCGTCGTCGTCGAGTCGCCCGCCAAGGCCAAGACAATCAACAAGTATCTGGGCTCCGACTACATCGTTCTGGCCTCCTACGGGCATGTGCGCGACCTGCCCGCCAAGGACGGCTCTGTGGACCCGGACCACGGCTTCGAGATGAAATGGGAGGTGGGCAGCGACAGCCAGAAGCACGTCCGCGCCATCGCCGAGTCCCTGAAGAACGACCCCGAGCTGATCCTCGCCACCGACCCCGACCGCGAGGGCGAGGCGATCTCCTGGCACCTTCATGAGGCGCTGCTGAAGCGCCGCGCCATCGGCAAGGATACCAAGGTCTCCCGCGTCACCTTCAACGCGATCACAAAGGCCGCGGTCACCGAGGCGATGAAGAATCCGCGTCAGGTCGATCAGGATCTGGTGGAGGCCTATCTCGCCCGCCGCGCGCTCGACTACCTCGTCGGCTTCAACCTCTCCCCCGTGCTCTGGCGCAAGCTGCCGGGCGCGCGCTCCGCAGGTCGCGTGCAATCCGTCTGCCTGCGCCTCGTCGTCGAACGGGAGATGGAGATCGAGGCCTTCCGCGCCCAGGAATACTGGTCCGTCCGCGCCATGCTCCAGACCCCCCGCGGCCAGAGCTTCGAGGCCCGCCTCGTCAGCCTCGCCGGCCGCAAGATCGAGCGCCTCAGCCTCGAGGACGCGACCCGGGCGGAGATGGCCGTCGCCGCCGTCGCCTCCCGTGACCTCACCGTGGCCTCGGTGGAGGCCAAGCCCACCAGCCGCAATCCCGCGCCGCCCTTCATGACCTCCACGCTGCAGCAGGAGGCCAGCCGCAAGTTCTCCATGGGCGCGAAACAGTGCATGTCCGCCGCACAGCGCCTCTACGAGGCCGGGCTCATCACCTACATGCGGACCGACGGCATCGACATGGCCCCCGAGGCCGTCCACGCCGCCCGCGACACCATCGCCGCCCGCTTCGGCAAGGAGTACGTCCCCGACACCCCCCGGATGTACAAGAACAAGGCCAAGAACGCGCAGGAAGCGCATGAATGCATCCGCCCCACGGACACCAACACCCATCCCGACGACCTGCGCATCGCCGACAGCGACCAGCGCCGCCTCTACGAGCTGATCTGGAAGCGCACCGTGGCCTCCCAGATGGCCGCCGCCCGGCTCGAACGCACCACCGTCGAGGTCGCCAGCCGCGACGACCAGGTCCGCCTGCGCGCCACGGGCCAGGTCGTCCTCTTCGACGGCTTTCTCGCCGTCTACGAGGAAGGCCGCGACGAGGACCCCGAGGACGAGGGCAACCGCCTCCCCCAGATCACCCAAGGAGAGCCCGCCCGCTTCGCCACGGGCGCCCTGCGCGACGCCCATGCAAAGGCCACCGCCGAGACGCCCTCCGCCGCCCTCCTCTCCGACAACGGCGCCGTCCTCGGCCAGCAGCACCACACCCAGCCGCCGCCGCGCTATACCGAGGCCACACTGGTGAAGAAGATGGAGGAGCTCGGCATCGGCCGCCCCTCCACCTATGCCAGCGTGATGACCACGATCCAGGACCGCGACTATGTCCGCAAGGAGCAGAACCGCCTGATCCCCCAGGACAAGGGCCGGATCGTCACCATCTTCCTGCTGAACTTCTTCCGCAAATACGTGGGCTACGACTTCACCGCCGAACTCGAGGACAGCCTCGACGACGTGTCAGGCGGCCGCCGCGACTACAAGGACCTGCTCGCGAGCTTCTGGCGCGATTTCCACAAGGCGATCGAGGAGACCTCCGAACTGCGCGTGGCCGAAGTGCTCGACGTGCTCGACGACGCGCTCAGCACGCAGCTCTACCCCCCCCGCGAGGACGGGCACGACCCGCGCGAATGCCCGCTTTGCGGTCAGGGCAGCCTGCACCTGAAGACCTCGCGCACAGGCGGCTTCGTCGGCTGCTCGCGCTATCCCGAATGCCGCTACACCCGCCCCATCGGCGGCGATGCGGCCGAGGGGGGGGACCGGATCCTCGGCGAGGACAACGGCGACGAGATCAGCCTGCGCTCCGGCCGCTTCGGTCCCTATGTCCAGCGCGGCGAGGTCACCGAAGAGGTGAAGAAGCCCCCCCGCGCCTCCCTGCCAAAGGGCTGGAAGGCCGAGGAGATGGACCTCGACAAGGCGCTCCTGCTGCTGTCCCTCCCGCGCGAGGTGGGCCCGCACCCCGAGGACGGCGCCCCCATAAAGGCCAATTTCGGCCGCTTCGGCCCGTTCCTGATGCACCAGAGGCCGGACGAAGAAAAACCCGTCTACGCCAACCTCAAGGACCCGGCGGATGTCTTCGAGATCGGCATGAACCGCGCGGTGGAACTGCTGGCGCAAAAACGCGAGAACCCCGGTCGCGGCCGCGGTCAGGCCGCGAAACCCCTGCGCGATCTGGGCGAACACCCCGAAGGCGGGGGGCCGGTCCATGTCATGGAAGGCCGCTACGGGCCCTACGTGAAATGGGACAAGGTCAATGCGACCCTGCCGAAGGACGTGACACCCGACGACCTCACGCTGGCCCAGGCGGTGGACCTCATCGCGGAAAAGGCGGCGAAATCCGGCAAGAAGGCCCCCGCAAAGCGCAGGCCGGCCGCGAAGACGGCCACCGCGAAACAGACCGCCGCGAAACAGACCGCCGCGAAGAAGTCCGCGGCCATGAAGGCCCCAGCGAAGAAGGCCGCGCCGAGGAAGAAGGCCGGCGGCTGAGCGCCGCGGCCCTCAGAAATACTGCAAGAGCCAGGGCAGCCTGAGCAGCGTGCGGCCCAGGCCATTGCCCTCGCCCGGCGGCACCCGTTCGGCCACGGCGATCCAGCGCTCGGCCTGCCGCACCAGCCGCGCGGCCACCCCGGGGTCGAGGAAGACCACCCCGTTCTCGGTGTCGTGCAGGAAGCTGCGCCAGTTCAGGTTGGCCGAGGTCACGACCCCCAGCCTTCCGTCGATCACCAGGATCTTGGCGTGCAGGTTCCGCCAGCCGGGATCATAGGACCAGAGCGCATAGCGCCCGGCGTTCCGCTCCAGCCAGGTGCGGTTCAGCCGCGTGACGACGCCCCCGAGCGAATCCGTGGACACCGTGCGCGCCAGCATCCGCACCTCGACCCCGCGCCCGGCCGCGCGCAGCATCGCCGCCTCCAGCGCCGGCGGCGGGTAGGGAAAGGGCGTGACGATCAGGATCTCCCGCTCGGCGGCGTCGAAGAGGTCCACCATCCAGCGCTCCAGCGCCCGCCCGTCCGCCCAGGGCGCCGACAGGAAATGCCGCATCTCCCCCGGCACCAGGGGCGCGGGCCCCAGCGGCGGCGCCGGCGCGCCCGGCCAGACCGCGTCGAACTGCGCCACGATCGCCCGCACCGCGCTGTCGCCCCGCAGCGCCACGTCGAAATCGTCGAAGATCGCGAAGAGCGCCAGGCCCTGCGCCTCGGTCGGCCCGTAGGCGCGCACGCCCGAGCCTTCGGGCGGCTGCGGCGGGGCGTCGTAGAAATAGCCGTCATGCAGGTTGCGCCCGCCGACCAGCACCCAGGACCGGCCGGGCTGGCGCGCGACGGTGGCGAAGATCTTGACGTGGTTCACCCGGTGGGCGCGGTCGATGCCCTCCACCAGCACGTTCACCGACTGCCCCGACCAGCTGAAATAGGCGACCTCCACAGACGGATGGAGCGCCGCGAGCCCGTCGTAGAAGGCGCGCTCGCGCGGCAGCATCAGCCTGTCGCTGACGAGGATCTGCACCGGCGTGCCGCGCGCCGCGTGATGGGCGAGCGCGCGCGCCACCAGCCGGCCCGAGACGTCGGCGCGCATGTGCAGGTAGGAGATCACGATGCGCTCCAGCTCCGGCGCGCGGGAAAAGTCGAGGGGCATGTCCGGGTCGCCCCGCCGCAGGGCCTCGCGCGGCACCGGGCTGCCGGTCAGCGCCTCCAGCCGCAGCGCCAGCGCGGCCTCGGGATCGTGCACGGTCAGCACCGGGCCTGGGGCCACCGGGCAGGTCATCGGCAGCGCGCCGCCGTCGAGAAAGGCCCGCCCCAGCGCGTCGCCGGGCGCGATCCGCGGGGCCCGGCAGGTCGCCGTCCCCGGCGTCCCCGCCGCCGCGTCTTCCGCCGCCGCCGACGCCGCCACCGGCTCCCGCTCCGGCGGCAGCGGCCCGGGGCCCGGCCCGCAGGCCGCCACCAGAACCGCCAGCACCAGCGCCAGCCCGACAAGGTCGGTCACGCCCTGCGGCACAACCATCATCAGCCCGCCCGCCATCAACGCAACCCGCCAGAGCGGCGCCATCGGCGCGAAGAGGAAGCCGACGAAGGCTGCCGAGATCGCCACCAGCCCGATCGAGGCCGACCCGGCGGCAAGCGCGGTCTCCCACAGCGCGCCCTCCAGCACCAGAGCGGGCTGGTAGATGAACATGACCGGGATCAGGAAGGCCGCGATGCCCAGCCTGGCGGCCTCCACGCCGGTGCGCATCGGATCGGCCTGCGCCAGTGGCGCGGCGGCGAAGGCCGCAAGCGCGATGGGCGGCGTGATGTTGGACACCACCCCGAAATAGAGCGCGAACATGTGGGCGGCCATCTCGGGCACGCCGGCCGCGCGCAGGATCGGGATCACCGTGGCGACCAT
>Ga0076930_101738_pt1 | contig 10528 bp, 6 predicted proteins | sample HotLakConsoUCCRE_FD_71149 | JGI IMG/M metagenome (GOLD analysis project Ga0076930, IMG submission 71149) | Hypersaline microbial mat communities from Hot Lake, Washington, USA - Hot Lake Consortium UCC-RE (version 3) (version 3) ...
CGCCGCAGGCGAACACCCCCCCGCCGCCACCCCCGCCGCCCCCGCCGCCGCCGCCGGCGGCCCCGCCGGTGGATCCGGCGCCACCCCGATCCGCCACCCAGCCGCTGCTGGAAACGGAGCCCGCGCCATTCCCGGCCCGTCCCGGCTGCCCGTTGGAGCCGTTGCGGCCGTCACCGCCGTTGCCGCCGTTCCCCCCCAGGGCCCCGCCGGACCCTCCGCTCCCCCGGATGCTGGTGCTTCCGCCGCCGACATTCCCGTTGGATCCGGTTCCCACATTCCCCTGTCCGCCGGTGCCGCCGCCGTTGTGCCCGGAGCGGCTTCCGCCGCTCCCCCGGACCGGCCCGGAGGGACAGGCCTTCGCGTCTCCCCCCGACCCTCCGGAGGGCCCCGAGGCCCCGGTGCCTCCTGCACTCCCGGGATTCCCGTTTCCGCCCCGCCCGGCCAGGAAGTGGCTCCGGGTGATCCGGATCCCGGAGGAGGACAGGAGCTGGAGGGCGATGGAGGACTGGCCGTTGGAGCCGTCCTCCGCCTCCACCCGGAGACCGTCCAGGGTGAGGTTCCGCACGTCGCTCCCGGTGAGCGCCGTGCTCCCACCCCGGATGACGGTGGCGCGGTTCCCCACGTCCCGGAGCCAGGTGGAGGGGTCGTACCCGCCGTAGAGGCTCACCCCGTCGGCCAGCGCCACCGACTCGCTGTAGCTCCCGGCGGCGATGTAGACGTCGCCTCCGTTCTGCGCCGCCGCATTCCGGGCCACGGTGATGCTGGCGAAGGGGGACTCCCGGGTGCCGCTGTTGGAGTCCGATCCCTGGGGGCTCACCCAGAAGGTCCGCCCCCGGCTCTCCACCACCCAGACCACCACCCGCTGCGGGGCGGTCTGCGTCTCGCCGTCGCTGACGATGACGTCGTAGACCAGGGTGGAGACCTCGTCGGGGGCGGTGAAGGTGGCCACCGGTCCGTTCAGGTTCCCCACCGGGGGGCCGCTGATCTGGCTCCAGGTCACCACCAACTGGTCCCCGTCGGGATCCACGGCCCGGGCGTCCAGCACAGCCGTCTCCCCCGCGGTCACCTCCAGGGTGGGTTCCGGGTTGGCCGTCGGAGCCTCGTTGGCCGGGGCGGTGGACCCTCCCTCGGAACAGGCCGTGAGGGCCAGGGCGGCCAGGAGGGTCAGGACTCCCGTCTTCTGGGATCGGGGCTTGGCGATGGGGCTGGACATCATGGTCTCCTTCCGTGGTGGTGTGGACTTCCTTCCACCATGGAGCGCGACAACCGCCCCGGGATTCCCTCATCGGGGTGGGGAGGAGTGGTCGCGGGCCCCGGCGCCCTCCCCGGGGGAGAACACCACCACCAAGGAGCGGAGATCGGAGGATGCTCCCCCCTCCCGTCCCCGGTTCCGGGATTGTACGTTACGGAATCGAAGCGAATGGAAGCCGGGGCCCGCCCCATTCCCCCCAGGGGGGTATGCGGCGGGCCCCGGTCACATTCCCGCGGGGAGAACCATGGGCCCGGATCCTGGGCCCGATGGGGTCTCGTGCGGTCCAGCCCGGTCGGGTGATGTCCGCCCCGTGTGCCTTTCTGTGGCCCTTTCCGGCCGCACCCCCCCCTGACGGAGCAGGTACGATGCTGGAGGAGATCCGCCAGAAGCTGGAAGACGAGATCGAGCTCCTCGTCACCGAACTCAACGTCGAGCTCCCCGAGATCATCCGGAAGGCCGTGGAACTGGGCGATCTCCGGGAGAACGCCGAGTACAAGTCCGCCCTGGAACGCCAGGTCTTCGTGCAGGCCCGGCTGAACCACCTGAGTCAGCGGATGCAGGAGATCTCGAACATCGATGTGAAGGCCATGCCGGCGGACCGGGTGGGATTCGGGTCCACGGTGAAGGTCCGTGACTTCCACCTGGACGAGGAGGTGACCTTCACCATCGTCACCGGCGACTTCATGGATCTGGACAAGGGGCACATCTCCATGGCCTCCCCCATCGGGAAGGGACTCATGGGGGCGAAGCAGGACGAGGAGGTCACCGTGGAGCTTCCCGTGGGACCCCGGAAGTTCCGCATCGTGGAGCTGCGGACGCTGTCGCAGCAGTTGGAAGAGAAGAAGTAGGTCGGTAGGCCGAGGGACGAAGGCCCCGGCGGGGCGTCCAGGCATGGACGCTCCACCGGGGCCTTCGCATTTCTCCTCCCCACGCCGGTGGGGGGACGGACGCGCCGGGATCTCCCCGTCAGGGAATCAGGTTGGTGGGGCGGAAGCGCACCATGAAGAACCCCTCCCGCATGCTGGTGACGCCGATGGCGCCACTCTCGAAGTAGGGGTAGTTGCTCCACGACCCGGCGAACCCCGCCGAATCGTCCCCGTGGGGCAGGGTGTCCAGGTATCCCACCTCCACCGGCTCCAGGGGATTGCTGATGTCGATGATCCGGAGTCCGGCCACGTAGTTGGACTGGTACATGTAGTTCCCCCGGATGTACAGGTTGTGGTCCGAGGCGGGGGTGGTTCCCAGGAACTCCGATACCATCAGCGGATCGTCCAGGTCCGACACGTCGAAGACCAGGGTCCGGGTCCGGGGGGCGATCCCCGCCACCTCATCCCCCTCGTCGTTCACCATGAAGTACCGCTGGTCCTCGGTGAGCCACCCCTGGTGGGCATAGGCCACGTTGGGATAGGAGGCGTTGGAGAGGGCCACCGGATTCGCCTTGTCGGTGACGTCGGCGATCCCGATGGCGTTCTCCGACCCGTTGAAGCAGATCTCCCTCCCCCGGTGCTCCTCATCCGGTCCCCGGTAGATGACACACTGGGCATCGTGGGTGTATCCGGTGCTGGCGAAGCCGGTGGCGGGATCGCCGAAGCAGCCGGCGAAGGTGGGGTTCACCGGATCCCGGACGTCGATCATGTGGAGCGCTCCTCCGCAGGTCTCGCCCCCCATGGAAGCCCCCACGGCGTAGGCGAAGCCGCTCTCCTCGTTGATGACGATGTTGTGGGCGCTGGCGATCCGGTCGTAGTGGGCGGTCTCCTCGAACAACTGCCCCCCCTCCGTGACATCCAGGAGCTGGGTCAGGTCGAAGATCTGCATCCCGTGGGGCCCGGCCCCGTCCGAGACGATGAAGGCGTGGTCCGCATAGACCTTGATGTCCCTCCACATGTTGGGCTGCGCCGCCGCATGGAGGGGGAGTTCCCCCAGCACCACTGGGTTCGAGGGGTCCGTCACCTCGATGAAGACCGTGCCGTCCAGCCGCCCCACCAGGGCGAACTCCCGACCGGTGCCCTCGTGGGTCCATCCCCACATGTCGTTGAGCATGATCCCACGGTCCGCCCCCAGCTCCCTCACCGGGATGAAGCTGAGGATGTCCACCTGGTTGCAGCCGAAGAGGGCGGCGGTGCCCTCCTCGCAGCGGATCTCCTCGCCGGTGAGGGCGGTGAGCCCCGAGACCTCGTGGGCCACCTCCGACTGGAGGGCCCAGGTGCCCCCTTCACGGCCGTAGAGGTAGCCCAATCCCTCGAAGAAGTCGGCGCCGGGGCCACCCACCACCAGGCGGTCCGGGGTCCCCAGCACCGCCGCCCCGAACTGGACCCCCAGCCCCAGGGCGCCGGCGGTGATGGTTTGCTCCCGGGTCCAGTCGGAGCCCGACGGACGGAAGACGGTCACCGATCCGGCGCCTCCCCCGGCCATGGGAGCCCCCACCACAAGGTCCTGACCTGCCCGCCCCACGGCCGTCCCGAAGAGGGAGCCGGGGGCCTCGCCGGTGACCCCGCCTGCCCGCTGCCAGCCGGCGCCCTCCTGGCGGAAGACCACCACCTCTCCCCGCCCCCCCTCGGTGAGGCTGCTCCCCACCGCCAGTTCGCCCCCGGTGAGGGCCAGGGCGATCCCGAAGCCCATGGATCCTTCACTGGCTGGGCGGAGCGTCCCCCGGGGAAGCCACCGGGACCCCTCCATGGCGAAGAGGAAGACCGTGCCGGGGCGGGGCTGGAAGCCCGGGGCCCCTGGGGTCACCGGGCCGGGCGCCCCCACCACCAGGCGCCCGTTGTCCAGGGCGAGCGAGGTGCCGAAGTGGTCGGCGGCGGTGGCACCGGCACCGGTGAGGCGGGCCTCCTCCGACCAGCTCTCCCCACTCCTCCGGAACACCCTGACCTCTCCGGGGGCGCCTCCCCCGGGGGCGGAGGCCACCAGGACGTCGCCCTGCAGCGCCAGGGCGCGGCCGAAGCGGGCACCCTCCCCCAGCTCTGCCGGCTGCAGTCGGGCGGTCTCGGTCCACCCACCGGTGCCCCGGCGGAAGAGGTGCACGGCTCCTGTCGAGCCGTCGGCGGCGGGGGCCCCCACCGCCAGCCAGTCCCCGTCCAGGGCCAGCGCCTGACCGAAGGCATCCCCTACCTCTGACACCCCGGGGCGAACCACCTCCGCCTCCGTCCAGTCCCCTCCGGCGGGGGCGAAGATGTGGACTGCCCCCCCCTCCGCGGAGGGCATGGGGAAGCCGGAGACGGTGGCAGGGCGTCCCACCACCAACCGCTCCCCGTCCAGGGCCAGCGCCGTTCCGAACCCGATGACCGGGGCCACGGGAGCCGGCCCACGACGATGGGTCTGACCGTCGGAGGGGGAGGGGAAGGAGAGGAGGGCACAGGTCCCCAGGATCACCGCAGGGTTCAGTCGTCTGCGCATCGGATCTCGCGTGGTTGGCTGGAATGGGGGGGGGGTTCCGGCGGGCTCCGCCCCTGATGGGGCCATTCTACCCCACACCGGTTCCGGGTGCCACGTGAGTTCCCCGGGGGAGCCGGAACTCCCGGGGCCGCAGGGGTACTCGCCGGTCCTTCCGAACCCGGTCCCGAGACCCTGAGCCATGCTCGACTCCCCCACCCCCGCCCCTGGCGCCAACTCCTCCGGTCCCGCCCCGGGGGCTCCGCTGGTCCGTCTCCGGGGGCTCACCCGTAGCTACCGGGAGGGGGAGCGGATCCACCGGGTGCTGGATGATGTGGACATGGACTTCGGCCGGGGGGAGAGGGTGGCGCTGCTGGGGCCCTCCGGGTCGGGGAAGTCCACCCTCCTGAACCTCATCAGCGGGATCGACACCGCCGACCAGGGCTCCGTCGAGGTGGACGGCACCGACCTCACCCGCCTCTCGGAGCGGGATCGGACCCTTTTCCGGCGCCGCCACATCGGCTTCGTCTTCCAGTTCTTCAACCTCCTCCCCACCCTCACCGTCGAGGAGAATCTCCTCCTTCCGCTTGAGCTGGCGGGGCAGGTCTCCCCCGATGACCGGAGGCGGGCCTCCACCCTGCTGGAGGCGGTGGGGCTGGCAGACCGGATGGGGACCTTCCCGGACCGCCTCTCCGGGGGGGAGCAGCAGCGGATCGCCGTGGCCAGGGCGCTGGTGCACCGCCCCCTCCTGGTGCTGGCGGATGAGCCCACCGGAAATCTGGACGCTGAGACCGGGCTCCTGGTGTTGGGGATCCTGGACGACCTGGTGCGGGAGTCGGGAACCACCCTCCTGATGGTGACCCACGCGCCGGATGTGGCGGCCCGGGCGGACCGGGTCCTCTCCGTACGGGGGGGACGCCTGGTGGAGAGCTCCTCCGTGCAGGGGACGACGGTTCTCCCTCCGGCCCCCTCCGGCCTCCGGTACCCCCCCCGGTGATGTCCCTACGGGCCCGCTCCAGCCTCCGCTTCCTCCTCCGGCATCCCCTCCAGCTCCTCCTCCTGGTGCTGGGGGTGGCGCTGGGGGTGGCGGTGGTGGTCTCCATCGATCTGGCCATCGGGAGCTCCCGGGCGGCCTTCCGGGCCAGCGCCGAGACCATCTCCGGGCGGACCACCCATCAGGTGCGGGGCGGGGCCACCGGGCTCCCGGACTCCCTCCCCGCCCTCCTGAGGATCCAGGGGGGGCTCCGGGCGGTGGCGCCGGTGGTGGAGGGGATGGTGGCCTCCCCCCTGATTCCCGGCAGGGCGCTGACCCTGCTGGGGATCGACCCCTTCTCCGAGGCGCCGGTGCGCCCCTTCCTGGGGGAGGGGGGTGGGTTGGACCTCAGTACGCTGCTCACCACCCCCGGCGGGGTGCTCCTCTCCGCCGGGACGGCGGCGGAGGCGGGGGTGGCGGTGGGGGATCCCCTCCCCCTCCTGCTGGCGGGGAACCGGGTGGAGGGGCGGGTGGTGGGGATCCTGGATCCCTCCGACGCCCTGTCCAGGCGGGGGATCCGGGACGTCCTGGTGATGGACGTGGCGCTGGCCCAGGCCTTCCTGGGGGAGGAGGGGCGGCTGGGGCGGCTGGACCTGGTCCTGGCGTCCGGGCCACAGGGGGACGCCGAGCTGGCCCGGGTCCGGGAACTCCTCCCGCCGGGGACCCGGGTGGAGCCGGTGGGGACCCGCACCTCCACCCTGGAGGGGATGACCCGGGCCTTCGACCTGAACCTCACCGCCCTCTCCCTCCTGGCGCTGGTGTTCGGGATGTTCCTCATCTACAACACCATGACCTTCTCGGTGGTGCAGCGGCGGCGCCTCCTGGGGACGCTCCGGGCGCTGGGGGTCACCCGGGGGGAGCTGGTGCGGGGGATCCTGTGGGAGGCGCTGGCGCTGGGGGTGGTGGGGGCCTCCCTGGGGGTGGCGCTGGGGCTGGTCCTGGGGCAGGGGCTGGTGGGGTTGGTGACCCGCACCATCAACGACCTCTACTTCGTGGTGGCGGTGGAGGCGGTGGTGGTGCCCACGTCCCTCATCGTGAAGGGGCTGGCGCTGGGCATCGGGGCCACCCTGCTGGCGGCCATCCCCCCGGCATGGGAGGCCACCTCCGCCACCCCCCGGAGCGCGCTGGCCCGCTCCATGGTGGAGGACCGGGTGCGCCTCCTGGTCCCCCGGGCGGCCTGGACCGGAGCGCTCCTCCTCCTCGTGGGGGGTGGGCTGCTCCTGGTTCCCACCCGGAGCATCCCGGTGGCCTTCGCCGCCCTCTTCGCCATCCTCCTGGGGATGGCGCTGGCCACCCCCGCCGCCACGGTCCTTCTCATGGGGCTCCTCCGGCCGGTGCTGGCCCGGAGGGCGGGGATCCTGGGGAGCATGGCCGCCCGGGGAGTGGTGACGGCCCTCTCCCGCACCGCCCCCGCCATGGCGGCGCTGGTGGTGGCGGTCTCCGTCACCGTGGGACTGGGGGTCATGATCGACTCCTTCCGTTCCACCGTGGTCCGCTGGCTGGATGCCACCCTGCAGGCGGACGTGTACATCTCCCCGCCCTCGGTGGTGTCCAACCGGGCCGAGGGGACGCTTCCGGAGGGGCTGGAGCTCCGCTACCTGGGGGTTCCCGGGGTGGCGGGGGTGAGCACCTACCGGGGGCGGGAGTTCACCACCCCCGACTACGGCGTCACCCGGCTGGTGGCCCTTGGCCTGGATCCCCGGGGGGAGTCGGCGCTCCAGTTCCTGGAGGGGGATCCGGAGGTGGCCTTCCGGCAGTTCCGGGCGGACGGGGCGGTGCTCATCTCGGAGCCCTTTGCCTTCCGGCATGGGGTGGGGGTGGGGGATCCGGTCCGCCTCCCCACAGAGCGGGGGGAGGTGGACTTCCCGGTGGCCGGGGTGTTCCGGGACTACGGCTCCGAGCAGGGGGTGATCATGATGGCCCGCACCACCTACGACTCCCTCTGGACGGACCCGGGGATCACCTCCCTGGGGATCTTCGGGGAGCCGGGGGTGGACGCCGACATCCTGGCCCGGGAGCTGGCGGCGGCCACCGGGGTGGGCTCGGAGGTGGTGATCCGCTCCAACCGCACCCTCCGGGCCCTCTCCCTGGAGGTCTTCGACCGGACCTTCGCCATTACCGCAGTGCTCCGGGGGCTGGCCTTCATCGTGGCCTTCATCGGGGTCCTCTCGGCGCTGATGGCGCTGCAGCTCGAGCGGGTCCGGGAGCTGGGGGTGCTCCGGGCCAACGGCCTCACGCCGGGACAGGTGTGGCAGCTGGTCACCACCCAGACAGGCCTCATGGGGCTGGTGGCGGGGCTCCTGGCCATGCCGGCGGGGGTGGTCCTGGCGGCGGTGATGATCCATGTGGTGAACCGGCGGTCCTTCGGGTGGACGCTGGAGATGGAGCTGGGCCCCGGGCTCCTGGCCCAGTCCCTCCTGCTGGCAGTGGTGGGGGCGCTCCTCGCCGGGATCTATCCGGCGTGGCGCATGTCCCGGACCTCCCCGGCGGAGGCCCTGAGGCAGGAATAGTCATCGCACCCGGGGGGCGCTGGGGGGTAGGAAAGGGAAGGGAGGGATCCGGGCGCTCCGGGTCTTCTACAGGGTCCGTCGACCGGAGTCGAGACACGTGCTCATGGGCTGGAAGGAGGGGCGGGATCTGTACCTGCTGATCCTCCTCGCGCTGGTTCTGGTGGGGGTGAAGGCGGCCCTGTTCACGCTGGGGGGGGACGAGTCCCGAGGAGAGACCGTCGGCGCCGTACCCCCACCCGGGGCGGAGGTGGAGGCCCGTCCCACATCCTCCTCAGGCGGGGGAGGGAGCGGCCTCTCCGTGGCCTCCGTCATGTCCGCCTCTCCCGACGACTCCCTCTTCGCCCGGGTCACCGGCCCCAGGGAGTTCGTGTTTCCCCTGGATCACGGTCCGCACCCGGACTACCGCACCGAGTGGTGGTACGTCACCGGCAGCCTGACGGGGGAGGACGGCACCCTCCTGGGCTACCAGTTCACCCTCTTCCGGAGCGCCATCAGCCCAAACCCTCCGGAGACCAGCTCCGCCTGGGGGACGAACCAGGTGTACCTGGGGCATGTGGCCGTCACCGATGCCGAGACCGGGGAGCATGTCTTCGCCGAGCGCTTCGCCCGGGGAGCCGGAGGGCTGGCCGGGGCCCGGGTGGAGCCCTTCCGGGTCTGGCTGGAGGGGTGGGAGATCGCCTCCGCCGACTACGCCTCCTGGGGCCCCGGCTCCCGCGTGGACTCCACCGCAGCCCCCTCCGGTCTGGACCCCTCCCACCCCGATGCAGTCTTTCCCCTCCGGATCCGGGCCCACGACCTGGACATGGCCATGGATCTGAGGCTGGAGCCGGGGAAGGGGATGATCCTGCAGGGGGATCGGGGATACAGCCGGAAGGGGTCACAGGAAGGGAATGCCTCTTATTATTTTAGTTATACGCGGATGCCCACCACCGGGATGCTCCGGGTGGGGGAGCAGAGCTACCAGGTCACCGGGTCCTCCTGGATGGACCGGGAGTGGAGCACCTCTGCCCTGGAGCCGGGTCAGGTGGGGTGGGACTGGTTCGCCCTCCAGTTCGACGAAGGGAGCGAGATGATGCTCTACCAGATCCGCGACCGGGAGGACCGCCCCGACCCCCTCTCCAAGGGGATCCGGGTGGCGGAGGACGGGAGCACCCGACTCCTGCAGTCCCGGGACTGGACGCTGGAGGTGCTGGACCGGTGGGCCAGCCCGGTGGACGGCACCCTCTACCCCTCCCGGTGGAGGCTCCGGATTCCGGAGCAGGAGCTGGATATCGAGATCGTCCCCCTGACCCCGGATCAGGAAATGAACGTGACCTTCCGATACTGGGAGGGAGCGGTCTCCTTCTCGGGCCAGGGGCGCGGTGGTGCCCCGCTGTCCGGAAGGGGATTCGTGGAAATGACCGGTTATGCCGACCGGTCCGACGGGGAAGGGGATGATGTTCGTATACGGGGGAATTGAACCATTGCCAGCATCCTGATCATCGACGACGACGATGACCTGAGGCTCATCCTGCGCCGGATCCTGGAGCGGGAGGGGCATTTCGTCCGTGATGCCCCCGAGGGGGCTGCCGGTCTCGCCACCTTCGTGGAGGGGGGGGTGGACCTGGTGATCACGGATCTCATCATGCCCGAGAAGGAGGGGATCGAGACGATCCTGGAACTCCGGGCGGCGGATGCGGACGTCCCCATCCTGGCCATTTCCGGCGAGTCGGCCCCGGGCGACCCCGGGGGGGTGCTGGTGGACGCAGCGCTGCTGGGGGCCACCGCCACCCTGGCCAAGCCCTTCGAACTGGTGGAGTTCCGCGAGACGGTGCGGGCGCTCCTCACCTGACGCCTCCCCGGCGCCAGGGCCGTGGGTCGCTCCCGCCGGCCCCCCTCCCTACACCCCCGAAGATCCCATCCGCTCCTCCATCCAGCGGGCCGCCGCCGCCAGTTCGTCGGGGTCCACCCAGTGACCTCCGCCATGGTCCACCGCCACCAGGTGGGCTCCCCGCTCCTCCAGCTCCTTCCGCCCCTTCCGACCCAGGATGTGGGGAATGGCGGGATCCTGGAGCCCATGCCCCCAGAACACGTGCAGGCGATCCGCCACCTCCCGGGGGGCCAGCGGGTCGTCTACCAGGAAGCCGCTGAGATTCAGCACCGGCGGGGGCTCCTCTCCCCGGGCCGCCTGCCGGAGGGCCCAGGCCAGACTCATGGTCCCCCCCTGGGAGAACCCCCCCAGGAAGACCTTCCCGGGGGGGACCGGGAGCTTCTCCGGGAGTTCGACCATGAAGCGGTCCAGCGCATCCAGGCTGTGGGCCAGCGTCTCTCCCACCACCCGGTCCTCGGCGACGTAGCGGTACCAGGCCCACCCTCCACCGT